>OJEP01000080.1_pt1 | contig 63446 bp, 56 predicted proteins | sample 1593761 | NCBI WGS metagenome assembly OJEP01 (sample SAMN05416783, study PRJEB24817) | seawater metagenome | isolation source: Sea water | place: Canada:Atlantic | collected 2013-11
GAGATAGGAGTCCGTCTCGTGGGCTCGGAGATGTGTATAAGAGACAGCTCCTGAACCGGGTCGCTGCCGTCGGTGCGCATGGTGATCACGCCATCCACGCCGTTCACATCCATATGCACCAGGGTCTGATAGCCCAGCCGCTCCACCACGGTGACTTCGCCGTCCAGGTACATATCCGCTTCTTCGTCGTTGCTCAGATGCTCGGGACGGATGCCCACGGTGACGGATTCACCAGCGGTGAGCTCGTGGCCGTTGATGGGCAGTTCCAGGGAGTGTTTTCCGGGCATGGTAACGGTCACGGACTGGCTGCTGGCACTCTCTACGGTGCAGTCGATGAAGTTCATCTTCGGGGAACCGATAAAACCAGCCACGAACCGTGTAGCGGGGTAGTGGTAGAGCTCCATGGGCCTGCCGACCTGAGCGATGGAGCCGTTATCCAGAGCGACAATTTTATCCGCCATGGTCATGGCTTCCACCTGGTCGTGGGTGACGTACACCATGGTGGCGTCCAGGCGCTTGTGCAGCCGGGAGATCTCGATGCGCATCTGCACCCGCAGGGAAGCGTCGAGGTTGGACAGGGGCTCGTCGAACAGGAATACCGTCGGCTCGCGCACGATGGTTCGTCCGATGGCAACCCGCTGGCGCTGACCACCGGACAAATCCTTGGGTTTGCGTTCCAGCAGGTTGTTCAGCTGTAGCAGTTTGGCGGCATCGTTTACGCGACGGTCAATCTCGGCCTTGTCGGTTTTGGCGAGTTTGAGCCCGAATGCCATGTTTTCCGCCACGTTCATGTGGGGGTATAGCGCATAGGACTGGAACACCATGCCCACTTCCCGTTCCTTGGGAGGGAGGTTGTTGACCTTGTCATTGCCAATGTACAGCTCGCCAGATGTGATGTCTTCGAGCCCGGCGATCATTCTCAGTAGGGTCGATTTGCCGCAGCCGGAGGGGCCGACAAACACCACAAATTCACCGTCGTCGATATCCAGGTTCACATTGCGGGTGACCTGGGTTTCGTCATAACTCTTGCAGATGTTTCTTAATGTGACGCTGGCCATAATGTATGTCTTCTTGTTTGATCTGTGAAAGCGGACTCAGAGTGTTGCAATCTCCACACCCCAGGGCTGCAGTTCCAGCTCCCTGTCATTCCAGGAACCGCCGACGAAATCAGGCGCGCCGCTAACCGTCTGGCCCGCGGCCGGAGCTGTGATTCGAACCTGCTGATCGGCCAGGTTCAGGGCGACCAGAAGGGTGGTGCCCTCATAGGTCCGGGTGTAAGCCAGAGTGTTTTCGGGGCTATCCAGAAACTCAATGTCGCCCTTCAGCAGTACAGGTTGCTGTGCACGCCAGCCCAGGAATTTACGGTATGCCTGCAGGATGGAGTTCTCCTGTTCGTGCTGGACGGCAACCGCCGCACCGTAGTGTTCATCATAAACCGGCAGCCACGGGCGTGCATCGGAGAAGCCGCCGTTGGCTTCTTTGTCATGCCAAACCATGGGGGTGCGGCAACCGTCCCGGCCCTTGTATTCGGGCCAGAAATTGATGCCGTAGGGGTCAACCAGGTCTTTGTACTCCAGCTCCGCCTCGGTCAGCCCGAGTTCTTCGCCCTGATAGATGCAGACGCTGCCACGGAGTGTCAGCAGCATCGCCATATAGGCTTTCAACTGTTGGGGCGAACGCGCCTGCCAGCGGGTAGCAACCCGTGAAACATCATGGTTGCCGATGGCCCAGCAGGGCCAGCCGTCGGTCAGCTTTTTCTCAATGGAGTCGACGGTCTTATGGAAGAAGTCGGCTCCATGCTGTTCTGTCAGCAGATCAAAGGAATAGGCCATGTGCAGTTTGTCGCCGCCACTGGTGTATTCCGCCATAGTCTGGAGGGAGTTGTCGTCGCCGATTTCCCCAACGGTGGTCGTGCCGGGGTACTGGTCGAGCAGGGCACGTAGGCGCTGCAGGAAGGCCAGGTTTTCCGGGCGGGTCTTGTCGTATTTGTGGAACTGGTATGCGTAAGGGTTTTCCTTGCGCACACCAATGGAACCTTCGGCAACGGCATTGCTGGCCGGATTGTCCCTCAGTTCCGGATCGTGGAAACAGAAGTTAATGGCGTCCAGGCGGAAGCCGTCAACGCCGCGGTCCAGCCAGAATTTTACGTCTGATAAAACCTGTTCAACCACGTCCGGGCAGTGGAAATTCAGATCCGGCTGGCTGGTCAGAAAATTGTGCAGGTAGTATTGCTTGCGACGGCTATCCCAGGCCCACGCGGAGCCGCCAAACACCGACAGCCAGTTGTTGGGTGGGGTGCCGTCGGCATTCGGGTCTGCCCACACGTACCAGTCCGCTTTCGGGTTGTCGCGGCTGGCGCGGCTTTCAGTAAACCAGCGATGCTGATCGGAGGAATGGCTCAACACCTGGTCGATCATGATCTTCAGATCGCGTTTGTGGGCCTCGGCAATGAGTTCATCGAAGTCCTCAATGGTGCCGAATATCGGGTCCACTCCGCGGTAGTCAGAGACGTCGTAGCCAAAGTCCTTCATCGGCGAGGTAAAGAAGGGTGACAGCCAGATTGCATCCACGTTCAGGCTGGCGATGTAATCGAGTTTGGCGGTTACCCCTGGCAGGTCACCAATGCCATCGCCATTGGAATCGTAGAAGCTGCGTGGATAAACTTGGTAAATGACGGCTCCACGCCACCAGTCCGGGTTCTTCATCATCTTGCCTCGCTTAACACCCTGGCGGTGAAAGATTGTTATTGTGAGAGCGGAGAGCATCCGCTGGAATAGCTTTCATGCATAGTGCGACGATGCTCCCGACTGTTCATCCTCCTGACGCACTTTTTATTGGCGTAGCCGGGGGGATGAGGGGGGCGTAAAGGGGATGAGTCGGGGCTGGTATCAAAGACAACGATCAAAACACGGTTATCGAAACGAGGGCGGGCAGTGAACAACGGATGGTTAAATAAGTGGGCAGTTGCACGGACGTTGGCGTGGGGTATGGCCATGCTGCTGACTGCAGCCACACCGGCCCAGGCCGAATGGGAGCGTGTGAGCGGTACGGCAATGACCACCGCCATCGAGATGGAGTTCTGGTCCGAGGATCCGGCCGTGGCCAGCGAGGCAGGAGATGCCGTGCTGGCCTTGTTTGACCGTATTGACCACCAGATGAGCCGTTACCGGGAAGATTCTGAACTCTCCCGGGTTAATCGCGAGGCTGCCAGCGGGCCGGTGAAGGTGAGCGACAGTCTTTTTACGGTGCTTCAGCAGGCTCTGCGTATTTCGGAATTGAGCCATGGCGCCTTCGACATCAGTTTCGGTTCCGTAGGCTACCTGTACGATTTTCGCGCCAAGCAGAGGCCTTCCGACGATGAACTGGCGGAAGGCCTGGCAAAGGTGAATTACAGATCGGTGGTGCTGGACCCCAGTGCCAATACCGTCCGATTCCGTGATGAAGGCGTGCGGCTGGACCTGGGGGGCATTGCCAAGGGGTATGCCGTTGACCGCGGTATCGACATATTGAGGTCTTTCGGGATTCGTTATGCGCGGCTGAGCGCTGGGGGCGACCTGCGGCTACTGGGTGACAAGCGGGGCAAGCCCTGGATAGTGGGTATCCGGGACCCCCGATCTGAATCACGCAACGCTATGGTTTTGCCACTGACCAACGTGGCGGTGTCGACGTCAGGCGATTATGAACGCTTCTTTTTCGACGACAATAACGAGCGTGTCCATCACATTCTCTCGCCGGCGACAGGCAAACCTGTAAAGGGCGTGCAGAGCGTGACTATCCTCGGTGACCACAGCATCACAACTGATGGCCTGTCCACGGCGGTCTTTGTTCTTGGGGCGGCCAGGGGCCTGGAGATGGTCAATCGATTGGAGGGCATTGATGCCATTATCATTGATGAGCAGCGTCAGGTGCATTACTCGGACGGGTTGATGGCGCCTGAAGGGTCGTGATGCAGGAGATGTGACCGGGCCCGCAGGCCCGGCTACATCGGGTTACACAATCGGTTGCAGGGCGATAAGCCGATCCCGGCTTGCCTGATTCCCGAGGCCATGATTGGGGAACCGATCGGAGTTCTCGAACATGCCTTGTTCCCCATGCAGAGCCATGTAGTTGAGCAATACCGTCTGCACCAACTGGTTTACGTTGTTGGCCGCAGGGCTTGATGCGGTTTCCACGGAGGCGTCCGACCGCATAAAGCCAATCTGGTTGGTGAGGGCGGTGGGTTGGCCCGCTGGGCTGTAAACCAGGAAGAACGAAGCAGCCGTCTGCTGGTTATCACCAGTCCACTCGCCTTTACCCCGTCCGGCCATGGACTCGTCCAGCCGACCATTGCTTGATACGGAGCCATCACTGAACACGTACAGCATCAGTGGTGTTTGTTTCCGGTGGGCGTATTCCAGGCAGGCGCCCATGCAGCGGCCTGCCAGGTAGTCCCGCTCTTCACCCGTGCCACGCTCGCCGGTGTGGTAGTCATAACCACCCAGCGTAACGGTACCTGCACCGGCGTAGCCATTCTGGACCAGTTTCATAACGGCTGCTGTTTTGCGGATTTCCCGTCCCAGGCGCGAGTTCTCATTGAACTGGGCGTCCGTAAAAATACCACCTACGATTTCCGGGTCGGCGGAGGGATCGATATCAGCAGGATTGGCAAAGCGTTCGGTCAGATCTGCGCTTTTAACATAGCCGCAGTTGACGAGGTCCTTCACCACATCGTTTCTGGTGACAAGTGTGGTATCGACATTGTCCAGTTTCTTGCGGCTGATGCGCTGGATGGACTCCATCACGGCGACGGCATCGTCCTGGTCCAGAATGGCGGTCAGGTCGCCCACGTCCACCAGGCCGGATACATCGCTCGGGCGGTCAATCTTGGTGGGGCGCACCTGAGGGTTGATCAGACTCATGGGCGCCATGGAGTTGCCACCACTCTCTGAGCTCTGTGAACCCACAAGTGTGAGTAGTTCACCGTCAGCGCCCGCCTTGCTGATGCCATACATCGGGTTATGAGGGTTGTTGCCGGTGTCGTTCTCGGAACGGGCGGCAATGATGGCGCCATTGATGAAACCACGGGCGGCAACCGACGTGCTGTCCTGCATGCCCCGCAGGAAACCGCTGTCGGAATGGAACGCCAGGCCGAACTCCTGGTTCACGAACGCGGGATCATTGGGCAGCATGGTGCCCGGTAACCCCAGCTTGTTGTAGCCAGCCGTGCTCAGGAAGTCGAGCTGGCCACCGGATTTACCCAGCAGAACGTTCGAGCCGGCAATGTTGGCGCCGCCGGCCAGGTCGAAGCAGATAAAGGGAATCTTGCCCGCGCCGGCCGAAGCGATACCGCACGATGCCTTCCAGTCCTCAAGGTCATCCGACAATGCCGCGGCTGCCTGCCGTGGGTTGGCGAACAGACTGAACACAGAGGCACCGCAGAGGGTGGCTGCACCCGTCATAAAGCCCTGGGCGATGAATTCACGCCGGGTTTTTGGTCTTGCATGATCGCTGTGCAGGAGAGGTTGATCCGTCGCCAGTGCACGTTTGCGAGAAGGTTTGATATACATGGTCAACGTCCTCTACTGGATCAGTGTCACGGCGCTGCCCAGTACGGCGGCGCAGCTTGCTTTGACAACGGTTTCGGTACGGTCATCACAATCGCCACTACAGGGAGCGAGGAGCCCCATCAGTGCGTCCAGCTCAGCTTCAATGTTTGTGTCACTGGGTTGCGTGTTCAGGTTCGTGCCGACAAATTTTTCCATCAACGGTGTCTTGATGAGCGCCCGACCGGCGTCGTCAAACGCAGTGTCTGAACTTTCACCGAAGTCAAATCCCGGGAAGAAGGCGTTGCGTCGCGTGGTATCAGACACCAGGGCGTCACAGTACTGGATCGCCATCTGGGTAATCGCCATTTGGTGGGATGACAGGAAGCCTTCAAGGTCCTCCACCGTTGGCAACTGCTGTTTGACCGTCGTGAACGTCTCGGCGACGGCCGGCTGGGTGGTCGGAATCCCCGTCACCTTCGACATCGAGGCATTCACCTCATCAAACGTCTTCAGGCCAATGTCGGAGAATTCCGTGCTACCGGTTACCGGTGGCTGAGCCGGCATAGAGCCTTCCGTCCGTATGTCTTCGTAACCTCCAATCTCTTCAAAGGTCAGGAAGAACTGGTCGGTTTCCGGGCCTTCCTCCAGCGCGAGAACCGTTCCCAAGCGCGACAGCGGCTGGCCAGAGCCTACTACGTAATCACTGGTATTTAGCGTGACATCAAGGTTGGCGAATGATTGGCCCACCACCACTTCACGTCCGTTGATGCCTATTCTCATGCCCTTCAACGGTATGCCGGACGGAGACTGGGTCTCGTCCAGGCTGATGAAGAAGGGGTTCGAGAACAGATAGCCGTAGTTGTCGAACTGGCTGACCTCAAACACAATGAAGCTTTCCGGCATATCCACCAGGTGGGATACGCTGAACAGCAGGAAGAACTTCTGGCCAACGCCGACATCATAGTTGGCGGCAACCTGCTCTGCGGTGAGGGCGCGGTTGTGGATGGCGAGCATTCTTACGGCGCCTTCCCAGGGGGATTCGCCGTCCGTTTCATTGCCCAGAACCAGTGCGAAGCTGTTATCCCAATCTGTCAGCAGGCCGGCGGAATCGGGATCGACATCACCGGAGGGTTCGCCGTTCACAAAAATTTCGCGGCCACCGTCGGGTGTGAAGTTCACCACCACATGTTGCAGAGTCGCCTGCAGTAGCATGGGGTTGGCTTCGGTCAACATCGGATCGTTCTGGTCAGTGGTAGTGCTGCGGTGCAGGAATTCATAGCTCTGCATGTCCTGGCCCAGCGTGAAGTTCCGCGCTGCGGATGAGCCGGAATAGGTCACGATGCGGGAGTCTTCCTGGGTGATGTTGCCGGGCACCACCCAGGCTTCAATGGCGTATTCGCCGGAGGCGGTCAGCAGAGTGTGCAATTTGCGGCTGTCGGCGGTAGAGCCTTGAGCCTTTCCGGCACGAATCATCGCGCCTTCTTCGGTCTGGAAGGCTGGGCCAAACTCAACGCCCCAGCCGCCTACCCAGCCAATGTTGCCGCTGAGAGTGAGGTTCAGGGGCGGGGACACACCACTGGTGTCAAAAGCCGTTGGGCCGTCACCCGCCTTGAACTCGTAGAGTGCTATAACGTTGTCTTCATAGCGACCACCGGCATTGGCCAGTAAGCCGTCATCTACCAGATTCAGTGCTTTGCTGGTCACCAGGTTTGCGGGGATTGGCTCGGGCTCTCCGAGATCGGAGATGAAATTCTGTATCGCTGCCAGCATTACGATTGACGATTCAACGCAGTCGTTGTCCCAGCAGTTATGGCTGTCGTCCCGGAGTCGTTCAACAAGTCGTGAAGACGCATCATCAAGGCTCACTTCCGGCGCCCGGTCGTTCAGGTCGATCCGGCTCTTGGCCTGGTCGTAAGCCGTTGGCACATCCGTGCTTGCAATGTAAGGCGTCTGACCATTGCTGGTATGGCAGTCACTGCAGTAGTCGGTCAAGACCGGATAGATCGTGCTTTGAAATATTGACGGGTTATCCGGAAACGTAAGCGTGTCGTTAACTTCGTTGATATCCGGGGCGCGCAACTCCACGGTCTTTACCGCCCCTCCAGAGCCGCCGGCCCAGTTGGAAATATAGACCGTCAGCAGATCGGTACAGGCGGTGACGGACGTTGTCCAGCAGTTGTGGCCACCCGCTACCTTGGTCACCATCTCGGACTGGGAAGGGTCGGACAGGTTAACGATGGTGTTGGCCTGGGCGTAGGCAATGTTGATGTCGCCTTCATGCACGAACTGGGGCGATTGGCCGCCAGCGTTGTGGCAGGCACCGCATTTGTTCTGGCCCGAGAGCTCATCCCAGACACTGCGTTTGAAATTCAGTACATCGTCGGTGGCGGGTGACGGGCCACTGTAGTTAACGGTATTGGAGCTGCCGCCAGTGTTGGGGAGGGCTTCGGTGGATTCGCCACTGTTACAGCCCGCAAGAAAGAGCAGGGCGGCAAAAACGGAGAACAGCGCGGCGGGGGCTCGGGTGCCTTGCCTGATTATGGTTTTCATAATGTCTTAGTTCCCCCTGCAATGCGCGGCAGATTCCGCAAAGGCGGTTTTAAGGTTGTACCCGCTGCGGAAACTCGTAACGATTTCAGTGATCTTTGATCGGTCGCTATCGTTTGAGGGCTCTCGCAGGCAGACATTGCGAAATACCTTTTTAACCTGGCATTGGGCAAACGCGTCGGAATTGGCAAACTCCATACCAAGGCTTTTGGCGCCATTGCCGGAGCCGGTGCCTGGGCCCCAGCCCAGGCGACGATTGTTGCCGGAACGCCAGTAGTTGTCCCAGCCATCGTCCGGCGTCACGTAGCCTTGTTCGAAGGTGGTTGAATTGATGTGGTATTTGGCAACGACCCGGGTGCCTGTTTGCGGGTCCACGTCGTTAACAGAGTTGTAGATCAGCCTGCCCAGCTCACCATCAGGGTCCGTATCGGCATTGTACTGGTAGTCGTAGTAGGCAAAGGCCTGGGTCATGGGGTCCATGCCGGTATGACAACCGACACAGTTGCTGAGGAATACCCGGCTGTCCCCGCCCGGGCTGCGCGACACGTCCTGGCGGATGCGGTCCGGTGGCAGGGATACGTCCGCGACCTGCTCCAGGTCGTTGCACATATGGTTGAGCAGGGTGAAACGAAACATGGCGCGGTTGGTGCCGGCGCTGAAAAAGGCCCGCGCTGCCGCCCGGGTTGTGATAATGCCCGCGGTTGCTCCGCTTGGCAGTTCAGGATTGAGGCTGGACTGTGTGGTTTGTTCCAGCACGTTGTCATCACTGAGGGAATAACCGGAGCGCTCAAGGTCCTCATAGTTGTCGTTATTCGACGTTGAGTAAGCCGAGATACCGTTCAGGCTGGAATTGCCCACATAAAGTATGTCGTCATATAAGACGCGCCGAAAATCGTGATTATCCCGCACAATTCCGATGACGGTCGCGGTGTAATCATTCAATGGCACAAAGGGGGACATCGCCTCATTTGTCCATGGTGCGACGAAATTTTTGAGGGTAACATCGTAAAACGCTGGATCTTCCATGGCAGTGTAGGCAGCGGAAACAGCGCCTGACGGGCCGTTGTCGATTATATCTGCCGCCATCTGATCCAGCACCTCCGGCGAGGGCGGTACACCAGCAATGCGTTCATGTATGCGCTTTGCCTCTTCCCTGGGGCCTGCGGTTGCATGAAGGGCGTGCGTTCCGACCAAAGCCAGCAGGACAGTGAGTAAAAATGTCCTTTTTAAAAGTTGCCGGGTCGTACAAAAGACTGTCATGATCGATTCCCTCGATTTCGTTAGCATTCGCACATTAGTACCATTTTACAATTGTTCAAAGTCCAGGCGAGCTATTAACTGCTGTTTTGAGGGCTGCTCCACGTTATTACATTGCGTTACGTAAAAGCCTTGGAGCGCAGGCACCGACTCGACTTAGCGTATGTAAATGGATTTTCAGGCCAAACAGGGTTTGTTGGTGGTGACTAAACATTACGAAAATAAAATGTATTTTCGCGTCAGTGGGTTAGGGTGCTTCCTGGCTGTTTTGGGCCGGATGTCCGCACTTCTTCCTGTCGCGCTGGTGGCGGGCTGCCTCCAGGGCGGCGATAGTCAGTCCAGTGACCCCGTGGTTGTTGAGAATCCCGTTGTCTTTGTAAAACGCCCTTTGCTATTTGACGAGGACAACGGCGCACTGATCGGTGACAACCTTGCTGACCCCACGGAGTTCCGCCCTGGCGCGCGCCTGTTCCTGAAGGATCGCGCGTCTCCTGACGCTCCGTCGCGGGACATCACTTCATCGGCTTTCCCGGGATCGTTTGGCTATGACGTCAAGGATCTCACCGTTTCTTACGATGGTAGCCGCGTTCTCTTTGCCATGAGGGCGCCGGAGATTGAGGATGCCGATGAGGATGAACAACCAACCTGGAATATCTGGGAGTATGACGCGGTTGCCGGTAGCCTCCGGCGCGTTATCGAATCGGACGTCACCGCCGAGGCAGGACAGGACATCGCTCCTGCCTATCTGCCTGATGACCGCATTGTCTTTTCCTCCACGCGACAACGGGTGTCCCGCGCGATTTTGCTGGACGAGGGCAAACCCCAGTATCCGGCACTTGACGAGGAGCGTGAGGTTCCAGCCTTTGTTCTGCACGTGATGGATGCCGAGGGCGACAATATAGAGCAGATCACGTTCAACCAGAGCCACGACCTGGACCCGTTGGTGACCGATGACGGCACCATTGTGTTCAGTCGCTGGGACAACGCTGGCCAGACCCGGAGCAACGGGTTCAACCTCTACAAGGTCAATCCAGACGGCACCGGGCTCAGTTATCTCTATGGTCGCCACTCTCATGGCTCTGTCAGCGATGACGTAAACATTGAGTATCTCCGCCCGCAAGCGACGGATTCTGGTCGGCTGTTAGCGCAACTACGGCCGGCCGAAAGCGATAACTTCGGAACCATCCCAGCTGAAATTGATGTTGAGGGCTATGTCGAGGCCAGTATTAGCATTGATGGTAATTCCGGCTCGGCTCAGACACCGTTAATCAGTGGATTGTCCCTGGACGACGAAATCTCCTTAAAGGGTAACTACAGCTCGGTGTCACCTTTTCTGGACGGTACCAGGCGCTATCTGGTCAGTTGGAGTCCATGTCGTTTACGCCTCGCGAGTGGCGATGGCGATATCCTGAACTGCACTGAGGACCGGATTGCTTCGGGCGACTACCGCGCTGCCGCCCCGGTTTACGGGTTGTGGTTGCTGGATATGGCATCCGGCACTCAGCGCCCGATTCAGTCGCCCGAGGAAGGTCAACAGTTCGACGAGGCGGCACTGATGACCGAAAGGCCCCTGCCGACGTTTGTTCCGGAATCGCAGTTCACTGGGGACGCAGCGGCGCTGGCAGAGGATGGTCTTGGCATACTTCAGATCCAAAGCGTCTACGACATTGATGGCGTGGATACCTCTCCGGCGGGCATTCGGCAGACGGCCGATCCGGCGATCTTCCCTCCGGACAACCTTCCCAGGCGTTTCCTCCGCGTCGAAAAGCCGGTCTCGATTCCCGATGAAGAGGTCAGGGATTTCGACAACACGGCGTTCGGGCGCAGCCAGGCGCAGTCAATGCGGGAAATTCTTGGCTACGTTCCGGTCGAGCCGGACGGATCGGTTCGGGTGGCGGTGCCCGCCAACGTCGCGTTTGCCATCAGCGTGGTGGACGATGAAGGGCAGCGGATCGGCCCTCGCCACCAGAACTGGTTGAACGTCAGGCCCGGAGAAACCCTGGCATGCAGCGGTTGCCATAACCCTGGTAGCGCAGTGCCCCATGGGCGCCCGAATGCGGGGCCAGCCCCGGTGTACGTGGGCGCGCCGACCACCGGCATCGAATTCCCGAATACTGACACCGCACTCTTCGCAGACATGGGTGAAACCATGGCGGAAACCTGGGCCCGGATTAATGGAACCCGTCGCCTCGGGCCAGATGCTGTCTATGTCGATCAGTGGACAGACCCCGGTGATGCCAGTCTCACACCGGGCACAGCCTTCTCGTTGAGTTATGCGGGCCTTGAAACGCCCGCGCCGATCCGCCCTGAATGCGCCGATGACTGGCGCGCCGCCTGCCGGACCGTCATCAATTACGAGCAGCACATCCATCCGTTGTGGGGGCTGGAAAGAATTGAAGTTGTCGTCGGTGATGACGACCTTGTTTATACTTGCACCGGCTGCCATTCGAACACCGACGCAGCCGACGCAACACAATTGCCGATTGCCCAACTGGATCTGAGTGACGGCGACTCCCCGGATGAGCCTGATCATTTCAAGTCCTACCGGGAGTTGCTGTTCAACGACAACGAGCAGGAACTGGTCGGTGATCAGCTGAATGACGTGCAGGTGCAAGACGGGTTCCTGCTGGACGAAAATGGAGAGCAAATCCTGGATGATGATGGCAACCCAATTCCCGTGTTTGTAAACGTCAACGTGCCTCCCACTATGTCCGTAAACGGTGCCCGCGCCAGCGGCAACTTTTTCAACCTGTTCCGCGTTGGTGGCGAGCATGAGGGATTCCTCAGCCCCGCCGAGCTGCGCCTCCTTGCCGAATGGCTTGATGTCGGTGGCCAGTATTACAACAACCCCTTTGATGCTCCGGCAGACTGATAGGACCCGAACTGTTAACCATGAGACTGGCCCTGATACTGCTGCTGTTGTTAATCGCGCCCCTGTCCGCTGCCGCTGACTGGCTGTGGGGTGGTGCCGATGAGCCAATGCCCCAGGTTCAGGTGGTTGAGCCGTTTGTGGAATGGCGCACCGGGCCGGCTGTGGGTTATCCGGTGTTCCATACCAGCGAAAAGGGCGAGTGGCTGACGTTGCGCATGCGCAAGACGTCCTGGCTGAAAGTTACCGACCGTAAGGGCCGTGAAGGCTGGGTGCATGTGGACGATGTGCAACTGACCCTGGATGGCGAGGGTGAGCAGGTCTCACTCAGTAATCCACGTTTTGATGATTTCAGCAGCCGCCGTTGGGAAGCGGGGTTGATGATGGGCGAGTTCGAGGGCGCGGCGGTGACGGCTGTATACGGCGGCTATCTCCTGACCCGCAACCTGTCGGCAGAGCTCTGGGGGTCGCAGGTGCTGGGAAGCGCCTCTGAGATTCGCATGGTGAACGCCAACATCGTTCACCAGCCGTTTCCGCACTGGCGTATTTCGCCGTTCTTCACGCTGGGCGTGGGGCATATTTTCATCGAGCCCAAGGCCACCCTGGCGGACCCCGGAGACCGGGATAACAGCATTGGGCACGCCGGCCTGGGCCTGCGCGCCTACGTCACGGACAACTATTTTATCCGTGCCGAGGTCAAGGACTATAAAATTTTCACCAATCGGGCAACCAACGAAGAAGCAACAGAATGGAAAATCGGATTAAGCATATTCTTCTGACCGTCCTGCCGTTTGCGGGCCTGCTGCTGGTACCAGCTGTTGTCAGCGCCCAGGAGGACGACCGGCCACTGATCGAGCCGGATGTACGGCCCCAGAAGGTCGACGAGGCGTTGATCGACACCGAGAATTTCGAGATCGGTGCGTTCGCCGGCATCATCAATATCGAAGATTTTGAGTCGTCGTTCCTGTGGGGCGGCAAGCTGACTTACCACCTCAGCGAAACCTTCTTCTTTGAAGCTAATGTGGGGTTTGCCGAGGGCGGTGAAACCAGTTTCGAAAAGCTTGCCGGGGATGTTCAGGTGTTGTCGGACGAAGACCGGGACTACCGCTACTACAACATCAACATTGGCATGAATGTGCTGCCCGGTGAGGCCTTCCTGACCGAGAACTATGCCTTCAATACCAACTTCTACCTGATCGGCGGGGCCGGAGCCACGGACTTTGCCGGTGACACCCGGTTTACCTTCAACGTGGGCGCCGGTTACCAGGTATTGCTGACCGACAGCGTATCGATCCATCTGGGGGTGCGTGAACACTTTTACCGGATTGATGTGCTGGGTGAGGAAAAAACGTCCATGAACACGGAGGTCAGCGGTGGCCTCTCTGTCTTTTTCTGATAACAGGAGTCAATGATGACAACACGGTTTTTGGGATTGGCCCTGACCCTGGCGACGTTGGTAGGCGTTTCCTCCGTTCAGGCCGAGGAAATGAACATTCCGGCGCCGGACTTCACTCTTGAAAGCCGTCAGGGCGAGAACCTGCGGCTACAGGATTTCCGTGGCGAAGTGGTGATGCTCAACTTCTGGGCGTCCTGGTGCGGGCCCTGTCGTCAGGAAATGCCATTGATGGATGACCTGTACGCCCAGTACAAGGACCTCGGTTTCACCATCCTGGCGGTCAACGTGGATGAGAACCGCGACGAGGCACACCGTTTCCTGGACAAGGTGCCAGTCAGCTACCCAATCCTTTATGACCCGCAGAGCGATGTCAGCGAACAGTACGAAGTGCAGGCCATGCCGACCACGGTCATGATTGACCGCGATGGCAACGCCCGTTATCTCCATCATGGCTACCAGCCCGGCTATGAAGACGAATACGAAACGCAGATCCGGCAACTGGTGCGGGAATAGCCCAAGGCAGGTGAGTTTATGAACCCTTTCAAAGCAATGGTGGCATCGGCAATCGTGATCCTCATAACGGCGGGGGCGGCCGGTTGCAGTGACATCAAGCCCTGGGTGAAGCCCTATGAGCGGGACAAGCTCGCGGACCCGGTCATGAGCCTGAGCCGGCACGGGAAAGCGGACTCCTATATGCATCACGTTTATCAGGCCCGCGAATCCGCAAGGGGGTCAGAAGGCGGCTCCGGAGGTGGTTGTGGCTGCAACTGATCGCACCGGGCTTTTCTTCGCTCTGGTAACGGGCCTGGTGGGTTGGTTGTTGCTCGGCCAACTCGCCACGGCTGCCACCCTGCCGCAGGATAACGTGGATATCCTTTACCACCGTTATGAAGGCGGCGGTATGGTTATTGATGGTCCTTCCGTACTGGTGCGCAAGAGCGCAGGTCCACAGGTGTCAGTGTCGGGCCAGTATTACGTGGACATGGTGTCTGCGGCCTCGGTGGATGTCCTTGCCACGGCCAGTGAATACACCGAAGAGCGCACGGAATACACCCTCGGAGTGGACTACCTGTACGAGGACGCCATCCTGAGCCTTGGCTACACCAACAGTTCGGAGAACGACTACGAGGCCAATACGGTCTACTTCTCCACCAGTCAGGAATTCTTTGGCGGTATGTCGACGGTTACCCTTGGTTACGCTCGGGGCTGGGACGATGTCGGTGTGGTGGGAAACGATTCCTTCAATGAGGAAGCGAAACGACAGAACTATCAGTTGGGGCTCAGCCAGGTTGTCACCCGTAACAGTCTTTTGGGGCTGGACCTGGAAGTGGTGACCGATGAAGGCTTCCTGCAGAATCCCTACCGCCGAAATCGCTATATCGACCCGAATGACCCCACGAACTTTATTCTTGACCAGCCCGAGCGGTATCCGGATACCCGCACCAGTTTCTCTGTGGCCACCAGGGCTCTGTATTACCTGCCTTACCGGGCATCGATTCGCGGTGAGTTCCGCTATTTCAGTGATAGCTGGGGCATTGACGCCCAGACCTACGAGCTCGCTTACGTTCATGCCCTGAATCCGCGCTGGACGCTGGAGGGACGTGCCCGATACTACGTCCAGGACGAGGCGGATTTCTACAGCGATCTCTACGCCTTCGAAAACTCCCAGACCCACCTGGCGCGGGACAAGGAAATGAGTGCGTTTTCCGGCACCACCCTTGGTGGCGGCGTGGTGTACGAGTGGAAACAGACCTCGTTGCCGGGCATCCAGCGCCTGCAGGCGAGTCTCTTGGTGGACTGGCTCGATTTCAGCTATGACAACTTCCGGGATGTCACTGCGTCCGGCGAATTCCTGCCGGGGCAGGAGCCCCTTTATTCGTTCGATGCCTTCGTAACCCGGGCATCGCTGATTCTTGAATACTGACCAGGTCGGGACGATTCATCATGATGACCCTGAAGAACACATTTGCACTGCACGTTGCCAGCCTGGCATTGGCGCTCTGGCTGCCGACGGCAACCGCCCAGGACAATGACGAACCCGGGACCGATGACGGTGCCGTTGCGCTGAGCGTTGAAGAGCTGAAAAAGCAGGTGATCCGCCTGAACCGGGACCTGTTCATTCTGGAAGAAGACTTGCTGTATCCGGCCAGTACCCAGTTTGCGGTGTTTCTCAGCCTCGACACCGGCGAATTCCTCAAGCTGGATTCGGTGAAACTCAAGGTCAATGACGAAACCGTTGCCGCGCACCTGTATACCGAGCGTCAGGCCAAAGCATTGCAGCGTGGCGGTATGCAGCGCCTGCACATCGGTAACCTCAAGACGGGCGAACACGAGGTGACGGTGTTTGTTGAGGGTATTGGCCCGGATAACCGCGCCTATAAGCAGGCCGCGACCTATCAACTGCAGAAGGATACGGATACCGCTGCCCTGGAGGTCCGCATCCGCGACCGCTCCTCTGATTACCAGCCCGATGTGGCTATTGTCGAGTGGGAGTAACGCGGCCCGTGATTGAGTGGCTGAACCGAATGACGAAGAGCGCCCCGGCTGGACTGACTCTTGCCGGCACGCTTGCGGCGTTGCTTCATGGTCCGGTGGTTGTGGGTGATGAACTGCCGCAGCGCGCAAGTGATCCTGCCTATGGTGTGGCTCTGTATGAGTATTATCAAGGCAATGCGTTTGAGGCGCTGACTAGCCTCAACGTGGCCTCTGCCGAAGGCGGCATTGATGGCCATGGCGACCACCCGGCCCTCGTAGAGGGCGGCCTGATGCTGTCCTACGGTATGACCCACGAAGCCGGCGCGCTGTTCCGGGAGTTACTGGACGAGGACGCAGCGGTGGCGCCTGGCACCCGTAACCAGGCCTGGTTCTATCTAGGCAAAGTGTTCTACCTGGAGCAGGATTCTACCGCAGCGCGAGATGCCCTTGAGCGGGTGGATGACGAGCTGTTGCAGGACGAAAGCGACGAGCTTTACCACGAGTGGCTGTACCTTCGGGGCCAACTGGCCCTGGCCGGAACTTCCGGGACTGATGAGGAAGCCGTCGACGAACTGATCGATGCGCTGCCAGAGAGCTCTCCCTGGCGTGCCTATCTGCATTACAACCAGGCGGTTGGCATGCTGTCTGAAGGCCAGACGGAAGAGGCGATGGACGCTTTGTCCAGCCTCGATAGCTTGCTTGGCGAGCTGCCCGAATTCGAGCCGCCGTTAGCCAACGAAATGTCGGCACTTCGGGAGCGGGTAAAGCTCTCCATCGGTCGTCTTCACCTCAGCAGAGGTGATTTTGCCGGCGCCATGGCCAGCCTTGAGCAGATCGCTCTGGACGGCGTGTTTTCCGACCAGGCCCTGTTCGATTATGCAGTTGCAGCCTCTCGCGAAGGTAGGGCGGGCCTGGCGTTGCAAGCGTTGAATACCCTTCAACAACGCCCTCTGTTCACGCCCTGGCTACAGCAGGTGCCTTATGCCCGCGGCTTCCTGTTCGAGCAGATGGATCGTCAACAGCAGGCGCTGCAGACGTACCGTGAGGCTGCCAGTCATTACCAGTCACTGAGTACTCGCCTGTCGGATGAGCGGGAGCAGCTAACCGAAGCGCGATTGATCGAGGCACTTCGCTTCGTGCGGGAGGGCGATAGTCCCGGGCAGGCCGGCTCGATGGACGCGGCGATGGTTCGTCCCGAACCGGGAGAAGCAACCGTACTGACCGATACCTATGGGCGTGTAAAGGTTCGGCCCGGGGATTACAGCCTGGCTGGATTGTTGGCGACGGAGTCCTTTCAGCTTTCCCTGCGTGATCTGCATGAACTCTATCGGTTGCAGGATTCCCTTGGCCAATGGCAAAAGCAGTTGGAATCCTTCGATGTCATGCTGGAAACCCGTGCCCAACAGCGGGAGCAACGTATCCGCGAGACCCGTGACGCACTCGATGCGCTCAACGCGGATCAGTGGCTGGCGCGACAGGCTGAGTACCGCAGCGCTATCGAAGACGCATTGGCCAGAGAGGATCTGCGCTTTTTCATGACGCAGGAACAGCATGAACTGGCGGACCGACTGGCGCAGGTGGAGCAGACCCTGTCGCAACTGCCGAAGGACGAATCCACTCGAAAACAGCGTGAAACTTTCCAGCGGATGAACGCCTATTTCAACTGGCGCATTGCTGATGATTACGCGGTCAATCGTTGGGCTGCCGAAAAGCAGCTGCGGGAACTGGGCCAGGCCATGGATGTGTTCGTCGATCAGCGCGCGTTGATTGAACAGGCGATGGCATCGGGTGGAGAGAATCAGGCCCTGGCAGCCCGGGTAGAGGCCCGTCAGGCCGCGCTGCAAAGATTGCAGGGCGAGGTGGACAAGGCGCTCTTGGCAGCACGCACGGAACTGCTCGCCCTGGTGGATACTGAACTTCAGCAACAGAGCCAGGAAGTGGAGGGGTACCTCAGGGCAACCCGTCATGCAGCGGCAAGATTGGCGGACACGCTTTTCCTGGGTCGCAATGGTACGGCGGTGAATCCGGCCACCGAAGCGGGAGGTGACCGTGACTAAGCCGGTCATCCGCTGGCGCCTGGATACCCTGCTGCCAGTGCTTGTCGCAGGCCTCCTCGGGGGCTGCCAGTCGCTTTCAATGCCGGATGTATTCGGCGGTGGGGATGACAGACAGCCCCAACCGGGGACTCTGGCCACTCTTCAATCCATCGAGGAAACCATCGAGCCTGCACCGGCCCGGGGCGGCACCAGTGAGGTCTCCCTGGGTGAGGTGATGGACAGTTACCGTGCCTTGTTGCCTCTGTTGGAAGACCCCGCCAAACAGGTTGCCGTGCGTCACCGGCTGGCGGACCTGGAATTCCAGCGTGCGGAAAACAAGATGGTTGAATCCGCAGAGGATGAGATGGCCGGGGCCATTGAAGCCTATGAACAGCTGCTGGTCGAGTATCCTGAGCGGCCCGGTAACGATCAGGTTCGTTACCAGTTGGCCCGCGCCTATGATCTGCGCGGCATGAGCAAAGAGCACCTTGCCACACTGACAACGCTGGTGAATGAGCATCCGGATTCGCCATTCTGGGTCGAGGCCCAGTTCCGGCGCGGTGACCTGCTGTTCAGCAATCGCCGTTACAACGAGGCTGAACAGGCGTTCCGCACGGTGATCGACGCCGACCCGGCCAGAAGAGACGACGCCTCGTTCCTGGTCAACGCCCACTACATGCTGGGCTGGAGCCAGTTCAAGCAAGGGGATTATCGGGAAGCCCTGTTCAGCTACATAAATGTGCTGGACCTGGTCATGCCAGAGCAACAGGACGTGGAATCCGTCGGGCAGGAATACCGCACCATGATGGAAGACCTGTTCCGCGTATTTGGCCTGTCACTGTCTTACCTGGACGGTGCGGACACCCTGCAGGCGATCTTCCGTGAGACCGGCGAGAAACCCTACGAAATCCTCGTGTATGACCGCTACAGCAACCTGTTGCTGGAACGGGAGCAATACACAGACGCGATTGATGTGTTCGAGCGCTACATCGATGCGCGGCCACTGAGCCCGTGGGCGCCTCGTTACCACATACGTATCATTGACACCCTGGCACAGGCTGGCTTTACCGCTGATATACCCGAGCGCAAGGCGGCGTTCGTTCGGGATTACGGCATTCACAGTGCCTACCTGCAACAGGCGGACGACGAGACAGCGCTCTATATCGGGCAGCAGTTGGAAGAACTGATCCCAGAGCTTGCCAACCGCCACTATGTGCTGGCGGGCGAGACAGAAGGGTTGGAATCGGATGAGCATTATCGCCAGGCGGCGGTGTATTACGAGGCCTTCGCGGATACTTTCCCGGCCCACCCCCGCACACCGGAGATGCTGTTCCTGCTGGGTGAAACCCATGTCGAACTGGCTCAGTGGCCGGAAGCCATCGAAGCCTTTGAACGTGTGGCCTATGACTTCCCTTGGGAGGGAGAACCACCCGAACGCGCCGCCGAGGCAGGCTACGCGTCGGTATTGGCCTTCCGGGCATATGCCAAAACCTGGCCCAGTGAACCCGCTGAGACCTACAACGATTACGCCGAGTTCCAGCAGCTGAATCGTCAACGGTTCGTCAACGCCTTTCCCGGCGACCCTCGCGCGGAAGAAGTGCTCTACATTGCCATGCAGCACGAATTCGAGCGTTATCGCTATGGTCAGGTGGTTGAAATGGCAGGTCGCATGATTGCCCGCGTTCCTGCGCCCGGGGCGGATATACTCACTGAAACCTGGTTGCTGAAAGCCCACAGCCTGTTTGAGCTGGCCCGATACGCCGAGGCGGAAACCACCTATCAACAGGCCTTGCGCGTCATGACAGAGACCGACGAGCGGCGGCCGGGTGTCATTGAAAGCCTGGCCGCATCCGTTTTTCGTCAGGCGGAAGCGCTGGCGGATGCTGGTGATACCGCTGGAGCGGTTAGTGAATTCCTGCGTGTGGGCGTGGTTGCGCCCACCTCGGCTCTGAGGGCCAACGCTGAATACGATGCTGCCACCCTGCTGATTGAGCTCAGCCACTGGCAGGATGCCATCGATGTGATGGTGGCGTTCCGGACACGCTACCCCGAACACGAACAAATCGATACCCTGCCAGCGCGCCTGGCACTGGCCTACCGCGAGACAGAGCAGTGGGAGAAAGCCGGGGATGAGCTGAACAACCTGATTGCGATGGCCACCACGGACGAGGAGAAGCGCGAGAACCTGCTGATCGCCGCGGATCTGTACGAACGTGCGGGAAATACCGGCAAGGCCATCGACACCTGGCGGCGGTATGCCAATACCTATCCGGAACCACTGGACGTTTACATGGAGGCCGCCAACAGCCTGGCCGGCCTGTACGACGGGCTTGGCGACGACAGCAGTCGTCGTTTCTGGCTGCGCAAGCAGATGGAAACCGTGGACGACAATCCGGACGAGGCGGACGACCGCATGCGTTACCTGGCGGCCGAAGCTTCGGCGATCCTGGCCCGGGAAGCTCTGGCCTATTACGACAGCATTCGCCTGACCTTGCCGCTGAATCAAAGCATGGCAGCCAAGACCGAGGCACTGGAAGAGGCCGTTACCGCCTACCAGAAAACCGCGAGTTACGGCGTGTCGTCCTTTTCCACCGAAGCCGGCTATCAGATTGCACACATCTATGCGCGCCTCGGCCGTGACCTGATGGAGTCGGAGCGACCGGAAGGATTGTCGGAGCTGGAATTATCCCAGTACGAGTTGTTGCTGGAAGAGCAGGCCTATCCGTTTGAGGACAACGCCATCGACATTCATGAACAGAACGCCAGCCGCGCCCGCAACGGGATTTTCGATGAATGGGTTCAGCGCAGTTACGACGCCCTGAAAACTCTGCTTCCGGGCCGTTACAACAAACCTGAAATCACCGTAGAGGTTGTCGATGAGCTGGGCTAGGTCATTCCAGGGGTGGACGCGAGTGGGTCTGCTGCTGGCAGTCGTGCTGGTAGCCGGTTGTGCGTCCTCGCCCAAAACTGACCCGGCAGATGTGGCGGAGGCAGAGCGCCAGGCCCGGGAGGCCGAGTTAACGCAGGACTTCAGCGAGGCGGTTGCCTTGCTCAGGGGAGGGGATACCGATAACGCGCGGAATTTGTTCGAACAGATCCATCAGGCCAACCCAGAGCGACCCGGTCCCTTGGCCAATCTCGGTATTATTGCCCTGCAAGAGGGCAAACCCGAAGCCGCTGAAGGGTATTTCCGGCAGGTGCTTGAGCGAGACTCGCAACACAGCGCAGCGTCGACCCATCTCGGGGTATTAGCCCGGGAGCAGGGAGAGTTCGAGCAGGCTGAAACCCTGTATCGGCATGCCTTGGAGGCCGACCCAGGCCACCTGCCGGCGATGCTGAACCTGGCCATTCTGCTGGATATCTACCTCGGCCGGCTGGAGGAGGCATTGCCTCTCTACGAGCAGTATCAGTCGCTGGCGGAAGAGCCGAATCCACGCCTTAAAGACTGGATCTTCGATGTCAGGAACCGCTTATGATTGCCAGAAAACACTTACTCAGCCTGATGCTGTTAATCATTGCGTTTCCCTGCGTCGCCCAGGACGGTGTTGTGACGATCGAAGGCACGCGAATCCGGGGCGACCAGGAAGTGCCGACAGTACTCTACCTGGTGCCCTGGCAGGCGCCGGCGGTGCAGTCACTGGCCCGGCCGGACGAGCAGTTGATGCTGCAGCGCCCCATCGCACCGCTGGAGCGCCAGGAATTTCAGCGCCTGGTGTCCTATCATCAGTACTTCCGCGCTTCAGCGGAGGATTCGAGGGTTTCCGGACCTCCCGACTCAACGTCGGAATGAGCAGTGTGTCACACATTGTCTGTGCACATACGCATGTAAAAACAAACCGCTACAAAGACTTGCGTGAACTTACCCCGAACTGGGTGGTTGCCGCATACACTAGCCTGAAAATACGGACTATGGAGTGCCCTGAAAATGATTGAAACTGCCGTTCGCTTCTTCCAGGAAGGTGGCTTTTTCATGTATCCGATCGCCATCGTGCTGATTATCGGACTCATCGTTGCCGCCGAACGCTACATCTATCTCTCTGCCCAGAAGATCACCAATCGCCGGGATTTCAACCGGTTACACCATATGATTGGTGGTAAGGATCTGAAGGGCGCGCTGAACTACGCTACTGAGTCTGGCAGTGCCATGGCCTCCATGATCGGTTTCGGTCTCCAGCGCCTGTCCCGTCGCCAGTCCCGGGAAGAGATTGAGTACGCCATGGAAGAGGGGCTTCTGGAAGTCATGCCGCGCCTCGAGAAGCGCACCCAGTATCTGTCCACCCTGGCCAACATTTCCACGCTGATGGGCCTGCTCGGCACCATCATCGGCCTGATCGCGGCCTTCACCGCGGTTGCCGCGGCGGACCCGTCTCAGAAGGCGAGCCTGCTGTCCCAGAGTATCTCCGTAGCGATGAACACGACGGCCTTCGGCCTGATGTCTGCGATCCCGCTGCTGTTGATCCACTCAGTGCTCCAGACCAAGACCAACGAAATCATCGACAGCTTCGAGATGGCCGGCATCAAGGTGCTGAACCTGATCACCGACGGAACAGGCGCAAGGCCGCAGGCACCGGCTGCTGCCCGCCCAGCAGAGCCTGCTTCCCGTGCGGCCAACCCCGCCGGGTCAGTGGCGTAACGGTTCAATCAGGGAGCTAAAGCCATGAGGCGTAAGCATCGTCGGCTTCGCAGCGAAGCGGACCTGGATATCACACCGTTCATGAACCTGATGATCGTGCTGGTTCCGGTCCTGCTGCTGAATATGGTGTTTGCACACACCAGCGTGCTGGAGCTGAATTTTCCGGATGTGGATAGCAGTTCCGTTGAAGAACAGAAAGAACTCCAGCTACAGGTCGTCATTTTCGAAGACCAGCTTGTGGTGTCCGACAACCAGGGGGGGGTGATCAAGACCATCGCCAACCGCGAAGCGGCCCACGACTTCGAGATGCTCGGTAAGGTCATGAAGGAGCTTAAGGGCAGGCTCCCGGACAAACGCAACATCATCATTATGCCGTCCAGCGACACCTCTTATCAGACGCTGGTGTCGGTCATGGACAAGGTGCGCTCTTACGAAGCGGTAGTCGCAGGTGATGTTGTTGAGGCCGAGCTGTTCCCCGAGATCTCACTGGGCGACGCACCGAAGAGGGCTGAACAGTCATGAAAGAGTCTGCGAAAGCCAAACGCCTGAAGCGCCATCACCGGCGTGGCAAACAGCAGAGCAAGCTGAACCTGGTGTCGTTGATGGACATCTTTACCATCCTGGTGTTCTTCCTGATGGTGAACTCATCCTCCGATGTGCAGGTGCTGAATCAGGACAACGCCATCAAGCTGCCGGACTCCAGTGCCCAGCAGCCCCCGGGTGATGTGCTCGCGCTGACGGTCACGGACAACGATATCCTGGTGAACGGACGTGTTGTGATGAAGCGGGAAGTGCTCCAGGCTTTCGGTGGTCAGGTTGAGCCTGCCCTGAAGGAGGAGCTGGACTACCAGGCGAGCCGCTCCAGTGCTCCGGCACCGGATGCAGGGCGCCCCATCACCATCCTTGCCGACCGCGAACTGCCCTATGAGCTGTTGAAGAAAATCATGTCCACTTGCGTGGATGCGGGCTACGCCAGTATTTCACTGGCTGTAAACCAGAAAATAGAGCAGGGAGCCTAGCTGTGGCAGAGTATCGTCAGGGATTGCCCTGGAATCAGGAGGCCGGAGAACGCAAGCGATTGTTTGCGGTCGCTACCCTCGTGGTCCCGCTGTTCCTCGTAGCAGCCGCGTACATCACCTGGGTTGAGTTGCCGGAGCAGGATCGCAAAGAGCGTGAAGCCCTGCCGCCGCAATTGGCGAAGCTGATTGTTGAGAAACAGGAACCGCCACCACCCCCGGAACTGAAAGCGCCGGAACCCGAGCCTGAGCCCGAACTTGAACCAGAGAAGCCGGAACCGGAAGAGCAACCCGTTGCCGAACCCGAGCCCCAGGTACAGCCGCCCGCGCCGGAGCCTGAGCCAGAACCCGAACCCGAACCCGAGCCCCAGGTGGCGGAGAAGCCGGAGCCAACGCAGCAGGATGTCGAAAAAGCCCGGGAAAAGGCAAAAAATACCGGTATCCTCGCCATGGGCGATGAGCTCTCCAAGCTGAGTGCGCTGGGTAAATCCGTCAAACTGGATACACCGGCCACCGTCACAACGGCCGAACCAATCGCCCGCAAGACGGGTGATACCCTGGCACAAAAGGCTAACACCGGCCGCAGCTCCGGCGTGGATGAATCCGGCCTGACCCGCGAAACCCGCGAGGTTGCGCTGGCGGAACGGCAACGAGCCCAGGTAGAGGAAGCGGAAGAAGTGGTCGCCCAGGCGAAAGCCGCCGAGCGTGAGCAACAGGCCGCTGCCAGCAAGCGCAGCCGCGAAGAGCTCCGCCGCACCATGGACGCCAACAAGTCGGCCATCTACAGCATCTACAACCGCGAACTGCGCCGCAAGCCCTCACTGCAGGGCAGCGTAACGCCAGAACTGGTGATTGAAGAGAATGGGGCGGTCTCAAGCTGCTCGGTGGTGGAATCCACCCTGAACGAGCCAGCCCTTGAAAAGAAAATCTGCAACCGCCTGCGGCTGGTGGATTTCGGCGCCCGCCCGGGTGTCGACAGGACGACTATTCGTTACCCGATCGAACTGCTGTCTGGTTGAGCGGACGTCATTGGCTACACCAACAAGCTGCTGGCGACCTGATGACCCTGTCTACTTCACCGGTTTGCGGGTATAGGGGGCAAATAACGACCTGATTCGGTGATCAACTCCCAGACATCCGGGCGGCGCTGGAGGATGCCATCGATCAGGGATGCCGCTTCGGTGAAAGCGGGCCGGCGGAGGCCGTGAAACTCCATTAGCGGTCCAACGTGGTCAAACTCCACACCAAAACGCTTTAACAGACGCAGTTGGGCTGGCTCCATTACCGCCATCCAGTGTGTGATATCGTGTTTGACCGACATCCGCAGGATAGCGGCGAACAGGCCCAGGCTGATATAGGGCATGGCGCGCCTACCGCCCTCGGCATCGGCGTAGCTGGACTGGTCGGTAACACCAGTGGGTGATTCATACTCGTTGAGGCGCCGGCGAAATTCCCGACTGACCGCCATTCTGGAAATCTCGGCCATGTGCTGCCGGGGAGTCGCCGCAATGGTGTCCTGGGCTTGCTGGCTCATTCTATGGATACATTGCCCCCCCATCGGGAAGTCCGACTGCTCCGGGTTATCGCCCGCCAGGACGAGTCGAACAACCGCGATGCTATCTCCGGTTCTCCTGTGCCGAATCAAGGCATGAGCCGAGCGCGGGTCGTAAGCATCATGCTCCCTTTTGTCGGGAAATTGACCCGGATTTTCAAAAGCTCTGTCGATACAGTAAACCTGGTACCGGAGTTCAAAGACTTTATTGGTCAATTCCTCGGTGGTGGCGACCTCAATCTCGAAAAAGGACGTGAAAATGTCGCTGAGGTTTTCGGTTCCGCTGGAGGAAGTTGGGTCTTGTCCTTCGTTATGAAATGAAGAGTGTGCTGGCATGATCAAGTCCTCCGATCCTCCCTCGCGGGAAGTGTTGGACCGCATAGGCCATGTCGATCAAAAGTCCACCGGGACAGCAAGGGGCGGGCTATTGGGTACACGGATAGAACGATATCGAGGACAGAACTGCCAAGCCTCGTACTGCGGTCCCAAGGTTATTCGATGATGAGTATCAGCGCGTTATACAAATGTATTGGCGGCTTTCTTCATTAATTATGGAAAAGCTTAGTTGATGTTTGCAGGCTAAGCCATGTGCAGCCATCAGTCCCCACGACCACTATCCATGTTATCTGAGGCCCGGCTAACCTAATGATACGAATAGAGTTAACCGGGTATTCGTTGTATTGCCAGAAATCATGGTCGGAACGATCAGTTTTCAGTGCCTGTTCCGCCCCCAAACCAGCGTTATCGCCACGCTGACCACAGCCGAAGCGGCCAGGGCACCAAGGAAGGGCGCCAGGGTAGGGATGCCCCCGGGGAAGCTGGCGGCAATAAGGCCTGCCGTCAGGCTGCCACCGGTCACCCAACCAGGAATAACCGCTCCCGCCAGGCCTGCAAGGCCACCGAACACCGCTGCGGTGGTGGTCATTCGCTTCCACAGCCCCATCAATACCGGTATCACCGCCGTCGCGCAGAGCAGGTCCGCAATCAGGAACAGCCTCAGTACGGATACACCCTGGAGTGCCACAATCACCACGGGAATCATCAGGATGACGGTCACCCATCGTGCCGATGTTATAGAGAGCCCTTGTTTCTCGGTTACCGCCAGGGAGGCGAGCGCGTTCTGGAGTGTGTCCACGGACGAGGCGACTAACGTAAGGGCCAGCACCAAGGCGGGAATGGTCAGCCAGGCGGGAGCGCCAGACAACAACGCAAAGAAGGGAATGGGTGGGGAACCGAGATCTGCCCCGCTCATGGCAGCGGCAATGCCCAAGCCGCCGACCACGGCAACCACGATAATAGTCACCAGGCCGCCCAACAAGGCGCCGCTACGTAATGCCGAGGTATCACGGGCGGACCACAGACGCTGCCAGTAGCCCTGGTGAAACAGGTTGGCGGCGGTTACGGCGATCACCAGTGTCAGGGCAACGCCCAGGGCACTGCCTACTGGCGCGGAGGGGGCGTCAGCCATTTGCAGTGCCGGTAGCCGGTCCATTGCCACGAATCCGACAATGGCCAGTAGCCCGATCAGCAGGAACGCCTGCCACTGGTCCGTGACGATGCTGGCTCGCAGGCCACCCCAGGTGGTGTATATGAGTGTGGCAACGGCCACGCCAAGCACCGCAAGGTTCCCATTCACGCCCGACAACAATGAGGTGATGGCGCCGATGGCGGTGAGTTCGGCGGTGAGGAAACACAGCATGTAGAGCACGGAGATGAGCGACACGTAGCGGCGAACCGATGTGCCATAGCAGGCCTGGGCAAACTCACCAATGCTGCGGCCCTGAGGCAGGTAGCGCCGGATGGCCGGGCCACAGAAAGCAAACACGATAAAGGGCAGGGCGGCGCCGAGGGCGTAACCGGCCAGTGCCACTGGCCCCACCAGGGCGCCGACTTCCGGGGGCGCGAAGAGTATCCAGCCGCCCATGCCCGATGCCAGGAAGGATAGCCCGAGTGCCCGTGCGCCCTGACTGTTGCGGGCCGTCACGAAATCATCCAGGCCGCCATCGGCCAGGCGAGCCCGCAGTCCCAACCAGGTGAACAGAACGAGTGCAGCCGCCAGGGCCGCTACCGTGGTGTAGAGCATGGTGTGTCTCTCCGTTAATCATAAAGCCGGGAATAGTGACATATTCCACGTGGTGCTGCGATTGACTGTCTGTCTTATGCTTTACTGTAGTAAGTCACCATTCGGAATTGAACCGACGGGGGAGGCCCCACCCAATGAGCAATCGCAAATCGGAACTGGAAACCCTGCGTGCTGACCTTAAGGCACGCCTGTCAAAGTATGAAGCCCACCAGCATCGCCAGGGTGGCGCGCTGGAGAAAGACTTCGAAGAACAGGCCGTACAGACCCAGAATGACGAAGTGGTCGATTCGCTGGAGACAGAAACCCGCAACGAGCTGGCCCAGATCGAACACGCCCTTGAACGCCTTGCTGAAGGGCTCGGGGACGAATGTGAAGGGTGCGGCGAAGACATCGATCCACGGCGCCTGCAGGTATTGCCCTACACCACTGTCTGCGTGAAGTGTGCCGAAGACTGAACCGTTATCACTCCCCCTGAATCTTGCTGAGCAGGTCTTTGGCCAGTTCAATGGCCTCTGACCGGTGGCTGATGTTCTGCTTTTGGTAGAGGCTGCGGATGTGCGTCTTCACCGTCGTGGAGGCGACTTTCAGGTGTTCGGCGATCTGGTCATTCGACAGGCCGGCGTGGATCAGGCTGAGTATCTGCCATTCCCGGCGGGTAAGGGGAGATGTGCGGATCAGTTCCGGCACATCCGGCCGGTCGATAATATCCTGAATGATGGCTTCGTCCAGTGAAATCCGGATGGCGCGGCTGAAATCCCGTTGTTGCTGAGCCAACTGGATCAGGCGTTCGGCGCGCTGCAGTTCCATTCCGTCAATCGCTTCATCGTTGATCAGCGCTTTCAGGATCACGATCAATACCTTACCCATACGCAGGAAGCTGCCAACCGCCCCGGTAGTGCTGGCCAGTTGGAGCGCAGCGACCATGTGCTTCAGGGCGTTCTCGCGATCTTCGGTGTCCCAGTAAAGCAGCGCCAGGGCGATATGGTTGCGGTTGAGGTCGGTTTTGAGCCCCACCTGTTCCGCTACGGCTTGCAGTCCAGTCAGCAGGGGCTGGGCCTTGCTGTACAGCCCCAGGCTCATGTATGCCCGTGCCCGGTTGCGACCGTTGCACTGATTGAAGTGGTTGGTCGCCGTGGTGGGGTCGACGGGCGGGGCGATGGTAAGCCAACGTTGTATGGCTTCCCGGTCCCGAACCGCATCCCAGTAGGCGAGCATGGTGGCATGTGCATTGGCGACCCAGTCCAGATGATAGTCCCCGGAGGCGAGCATTTTCTGCATCTTGGCGATGTAGTCCGCGCACAGGCTTTGTCGGCCCCTGGCGTGGGCCACTTTGGCCAGCGATGTATAGCTTTGCACGTACCAGCGTTCCCCCTGGGCTTCCAGGATCTCGATGCCCTGGAGCGCACACCGCTCAGCATTTTCCAGATGGTGCCATTCCCACATGATCTGACTGCGGATGCGGAACAGGAATTCCAGTATTGGCAGGTGGTTGAGGTGGTTCTCCTCGGCGTACTGGAAGCCCCGTTCCTGGATGTTGTAGGCCTTCTGCAACAAGCCCATGGCAACGCTGATTTCAGACTGCTGACACAGGGCCCAGAGCACGTTCTGGTGGGCCTGGTGTGCCCGGGCGAGGTGTTCGGTTTCCTGCATGCGGGCGAGGGCTTCTTCCAGTTCGCCCTGTACAAACAGAGCCTCCCCAATAACGGAGGCCGCCGCCACGCGGGATGTGGGCAGGAAGCGGGCTTCCTGGTCGATGGCCTCGCGGGCGAGGGCCAGGGCACGTTCCCCATCCCCGTAATTCATGGCAACCTGGGCGCGAATCGCACTGAACTCACCATGTACGGCGCGCTGTGTGTCTTCCGTCATGGATGCTTCCAGGCGGGTTTCCGCAGCCGACAACCAGTTTTCAACTTCGTCAAACTTGTACTGGCCCTGGGCAACCCAGGCCCTGAGCAGTGTCAGTGTCGGATCCTGGGCAATGATATCCTGGGGCAGGGCGTCGAGGCATCGCTGCAGCAGTATAAACTGGCCTTCGGTGAAAAACTTGCGGCCGTGAATGGTCAGTACGCGGGTGATACGGTCCGCATCGTCGGCGGCGATGGCGTGGCGGGCGGCCTCTTCGGCGTGGTCCAGTTCCAACCAGGCGTCACTGGCCCGCTGGTGCAGCTGTTGCCGGTTCTCTTCAGTCGTGCAGCTCAAAAGGTGCTGGAGGTAGACGGAAAACAGCGGATGGTAGCGGAACCACAGGGCGGAATTGTCCACGGGCGTTATAAACAGCCCCATGGAGAGAAGGCCGCTGAGCAAGGCCTGGCCGTTGCTGTCGTCCATTACCCGCATGACCATTCGCGCGTTGAAGCGGTCCAGTATGCTGGTGCGCAGCAGGAAAGTTCGCTGCTGTTCCGTCAGCCCCTGCCCAACCAGTTCGTCAAAGTAGTCAAAGATGTGCTGGTTGCCGTACTCGAGCTGATCCACAAAATCGTTGAATTCGATGCTGGTCAGTGCGGATGCGGACAGAAGCTGGAGTGCCGACACCCAGCCTTCAACCCGCCTGACAGCCCGCTCGATGCTTTCCCGCGAAATTTCGAACGGCAATCGGCTGTCAAAGTAGCTCTGTGCTTCGTCTGCACCAAAGGCCAGATCCCGTGAGGTGATCTCGGCCATCCGTCCCTGCATCCTCAGTTGCGCGACGCCAATGGGTGGCACCGTCCGGGTGATCAGGACGAGAGTCAGGCAGGCAGGTTGATGCCGCAGCAGGAAGCGCAGTGCGTTGTGTATGACCTCGTTCTCAATCAGGTGATAGTCGTCCAGCACCAGGTACAGCGGTTCACCGTCCAGCCCGTCCAGTGGAAGCTCGGCGAGAAGGTCGGTGAGAAAACTCTCCAGATCGTCGTACCCCTTCTCCTGCAACTTCCGCAGCGTGGCCTTGCAACTGCCGGGAGCTGCAACCTCAAGTGCCTTGGCCAGATAGCCTGCAAATCGGGCCGGGTCGTTGTCGCCGACTTCCAGGCGGTACCAGGCGCTGGTGGCCTCCAGTGCCCCAAGACGATCCGCCACGGTGGTGGTTTTGCCATAGCCGGCGGGTGCATGCACCAGCAGCAGACTTACCGGTTCCAGGCCGTGGAGAAGGTCGTTGAATTTTTCCCGGTGTAAAAGGGCGGGTGGTGGTTGTGGGCTCTGGTTTTTGGCAGCGATGAACGTCAGTTGTCCCGGATTCAGTGTTGTTGTCATCAGGATCTTCAGTAATTGGTGTCAGACAGTAGCAAGGAATGTGATACCGGCTTTGTTGCTCTGCGTCAACTTCCCGTTGTTGCGATTTGAGGGGCATGAACCAGTTCTCAAAACCGGCAGGGAGGGCCCCTTCTGCAGCGGCAGATTTGAGGCACAGTTATCTTTAAGGCGTTAGCGATTTCGGTATCTTACCGTAACAAGATGTAACTCGGAAAACGTGATGTCTAATAATAACAGGGACTTCGTCTGACCATGCTGCTGGTACTCGCCGGATCCATCCTCACTTTCACTATGGCCCAGGAGGCGGTCGTCGTGGAGCCTTATGAACAGGGCACCATTGTGATTGAGCAGGATTTCGATACCAGCCCCATTGAGTTGCGGACGGACACTCGCGTCGAACCACTTGTTGAGCAGAAGTTCCGCAACATCGTTCGTCAGGCTTACGACTACAGCTGCGGTAGCGCTGCGTTGACCACGGTTCTGAATTTTTACCTCGGTAGAAACCTTGGTGAGCGGCAAGTCATGGAGGGGCTGCTTCACTACGGCGAAAGTGAACGGATTGTGCAGCGCCGCGCCTTTTCCATGCTCGACATGAAACGCCTGGTCACTGCCCTTGGTTATCCCTCCGGCGGGTTCCGCGCCACGATTGATGATCTGATTGACCTCGATCACCCGGCCATCGTTCCCATTCAGCACGCGGGTTTCAAACACTTTGTGGTGCTGCGGACCATTCGTGATGGCCGGGTTTATCTCGCTGATCCGGCGGTCGGCAACATCTCCTTCACGCTTGCCCAGTTTGAAGAGACCTGGGACGACAACGTGCTCTTTATTGTATTTCCCGGCAGTGACAAGCCGCTGGACTATCTGGAGTTAAAAGAAGAAGACCTACGGTTTGTCGATGACCAGACCATGACCTTGCTGGCCTTGCAGAAGTTACCGGAATTTCATGAATCCACGGAACGCAGGATCAGAAACATGCTGGAGCGCCAGAAGAATAATCCGGATGGCAGTGTTGAGAACACCCGGAAGCAGCTGTTTTACCGGCGCCATTAACGTGCCGGGCGCAAAGCCGGCACACAGGAACCAATACAATTAGAAATAAGGGAGTCAGGATGAATCGTTGGTTAGTGCGAGGTTTTATCCTTTTTTCCGTGACTGGCCTTTTACCAACCATGGCATTGTCGCAGGAAGGAAACGTAGACGAGGCGAGGGAGGCGCTTGCAAGACAGGAGGGTGACGAGGATTCATCCAAGCAGTTGGAAGAGGTGTTCCAGGCGGCCGAGACCAGCTATTCGCTGCAGAAGAAGGGCACCCATTCCCTGAACTATTCGTTCGATTACTCCTACACCGGTGATCAGCGTCTCGACCTGGCCATTACCGATGGATCGGTCCGCAATCTCGACGTGGTGCCGTCCGCGACCCACAACTTTACCAATGCGTTCTCCTACGACTATGGCTTGTTGGATAACCTGACCGTGGGCACGCGGGTGCCGTTGGTGGTGAAATACGATACCCAGGATGAGCTGAACATCTACGATTTCGGAGACATCTCTGCGACTGCACGCTGGCAGCCCTTCGCCTATGTTCCGGGCAAGATGTCCACCACGGTCTTCGGCACTTTAACGTCCAAGACGGGCGTCAGTCCTTATGAAATCGATATCGATGAGCAACTGTCCACTGGTAGCGGGTACTACTCGATTGCCGGCGGCGTGAGTTTCTCAAAGGTACTGGACCCAGTGGTTGTGTTCGGCTCTACCAGTGCCACTTACAACATCCCCGAAACTGGTCTACAGCAAGTCCGGGGTGCCCGTGTGTTGCAGGAAATTGAGCCCGGTTTCGGACTGTCCGGTTCCGCTGGGTTCGCCTATTCACTGTCCTATGATATTTCCCTCAGCATTTCCGCCCAACTGAGTTATACCGATCAGACCATCCTGTCCTTTAGCGACGGCACCCAGGCTGTTGCCCAGGACCAGATGAGCGGTTTCCTCAGTATGTCGCTCGGTACTCGCGTGAGTGATACCACCATCGTGAACACCAGCCTTGGTATTGGCCTTACCGAAGACGCACCTGATTTCTCGCTGGGCGTGTCCCTGCCCATCAAATTCTCAGGTCTCAAAGAGTGAGTTCAGCCTCTGACGTTTTACGGGAAGGGAAGATTTCATGGGAATAACCAGCCACAAGAGACAGATTGCCGCTGCTATGATGGCAGCCTCGGTGACCTGTGGTGTCGAGGCGCAGCTGGCACAGAACCTGACCATTCATCCCAAGGCGTTGGCTCTGGGGAACGCCGTGACGGCCGATCCGCCCGGCATTATGGCGATCCATTACAACCCGGCGGGGCTGACCAAGCTGGATGGACGTCAGCTTGAAGTTAACCTGATGAGCGTCTACCTCGACATTGACGCCGATTTCCACGCCCCGGATGGCTACGAGATTTTCGGCATCGATGGCCTGGAAACCGACCCGCTCACCGGCGAACAGCGTGACCCGGTCGCGAACAAGCACAGCCATACCAACAACGTGGCCCTGTATCTTCCGGGATTTGGCATATTGCGGGCGCCGCCTGGCCCCGCCATCGCTCCGTCTGCTGGTATCAGCATTAACCCGCCGGGGTCGAAGCTGACCTTTGGCAACGCCTTCTACTTGCCCCTGGCCGCCGGTTTCTATCGCGAGAAGGACGACCCGGGGCGCTACATGCCGCAGGCAACGGCACTGCAGCGGACAACTTATCTATCGCCAACCGTCGGTTACAAGATCAACGATGAGTGGTCGGTGGGTGCCGGCATCCATTTGTCGCACATGGGGATTGCGGCGGACCAGTACATGCGCGCGCCCAACATGCTGCTGGGTGTCGCCGAGGTGCTCCAGGATGCGTTCAACTGTGAAAGCGGGGATGAACCCCTGCAGCCGTGGCTTGCCCTCTGTGGGGGTAACGTGGGGCCGTGGGACGACATTGGCGCGTTGAGCATCAATGTGCAGGAAACCCTGTCGCCCACCTATGCGCTTGGGGTCATGTGGGAGCCGAACGAGTGGTTCAGCTGGGGGGCAAGCTATACCTCAGAAGCCGACATGAACATGAAGGGTACTTTCGAGATCGAGTACACGGATGATTGGTCTGGCTTCTGGCAGAGTGTGAACGGCTCCGTACTGGGCGCCATCACGTCGGCGATTCTCAGCCTACCTTCCGGTGCTCCAAGGGAAGCGGGTAACGTGTCCATGGATCTGACCTATCCCCAACACTTCCAGACCGGTATCAGTCTCGATGTTCATCCCAAATTGACCGTGAACGTGGATGTGGGGTGGACGGATTACAAACAGTGGGACGCGTTTGTGTTCCGCTTTGACCGCAACCTGGAGTTCCTGAACGCCGCGCGGATTTTGTCACCCCAGAACGCCACTCCCAACACACTGAGGTTGCCTCTCGGTTTTACCGATCAGTGGAACTGGGGTTTTGGGCTGGAGTTCCATGCGTCGTCCCGTCTGGACCTGCGCGCGGGTGTGGAAATCCGGGATTCGGTGATTCCCGATGACCAGCGCCAGATTATGGCGCCGTTCGGCGGTGCAAATCTCTACAGTATTGGTATGGGGTATCGGTGGGATAAGGATACTGAGATCGACATGAACCTGAGCTATCTGCAATCCATAGAAACGATTCCTGCCAACGGCAGTTGTAACCTAAACTGTGACAATATTACCAATATCATCTACAACCCCTACGCGGGGCTGGATGTGAAAACCTCGCTACGGGTTGTCACGGCAGGTCTCAGTTTCCGTACCAAATTCTGACGCAAACGCGTTTACGAACAGGGTGTTTTGCCCCGATGTTGAAATGCCGTTATGTGTTTGTTGCTTGCCTGACGCTGGCGCTGAATGGTTGCCAGTTGTCAGGCTCCGACTCGTCCGGAAGCCGTGAAGGGTATTTCACCTGGGTGGACGAGCAGGGGCGGGTACGGCATTCGCCGATACCGCAGGGCTCCGGTGAAAGTGATGACAGCGAGTACACAGAAGCAACGGATGATCACGGCAGGGCCAGTTCCGCCGAATCATCCACACCTGAAGATGACGCATCTAGCAGGTATCATCAGGAGTACAACCTCGAGAACTACCCCGATGGCAATCAGCTCGAAAAAGACGGTTATGTTCGTCCGGGCGAACCCAAGCCTTATTTCACCTGGCGTGATGCCCAGGGCAACCTTCGTGTCAGCTACTACCAGCCGGATACCCGGACCGCTGTCGTGAAGGGGCGTATCAAGCCGCCGATTCAACTGACGGAGGCCAGTATCCACCAATCGGGAGAAACCGTGGAGTCGCCGGGGCTGCCGGAAGATGCTGACCCCGAAGCCATGGCGGTCCTGGGAATTGATCCCGGAGAGGAAAGTTTTTTCCAGCAATGGGCGGGGCAATGCTGCCAGGCGCTGGAACGGTCGGAGCCTGAGCAATGGCAGGAAGGTCGTGAATTCGGGGTATCCATGGGTGACAACGCCCCCCGCTATTCGTTCAGCACGGGTGAAAGCCGTTACCGTCTGGTCAGACTGCCGCCGGCGGATCAATACACCGATTTCATCCTCCACATCAGGTCGTTCAACCACGACGGAATGTTTGTGCCCTCGGTGGCTTTTCTTGATGCCTCGTTCGCCCCCGTTCGAATCGTGACCGACCTGGTGGCTAGCTATGTGCCTGAATCCTGGTATCAGTACGGCTACCTTCACGCTTACATTCCGGTGTTCCCGAGCCGGGGTGAGCGCTGGATGGTGATTTTCACCCGCGAGGCGGATCTGGCGGGGCAGACGGTTATCGAGGACAAGTACGGCCCCAAGGCCATCCCTCACATCGGTACTGGTGAGCTCAGTCTCTCCCGCGCTGGCGAGTGACGTTCAGTCTTCCGGCTGGCTCAGGTCAAGCCATTGCTGGGACAGCCAATAATAGCTGCCATCGGGTGCCGGATGGGTGCAGTTGTAGCGAAAACGGCGGCTGTTAAAGCTTCTCGGCGCCTTGAGAATGACGTTGTCTCCACCTGATACCTGGAAATCTACGCGCCCCTGGCCGGAGGCAAAGCAACTCAACCGGTCGATGCTGATGGTGTTCGGTACGGTAAACGAGAGGGTAGGCGGATTCTCTGAGATAACGCCGTCCGGCAGTTGGCTGGCATCGACTGGCAGAGCCTTGCTACGTAATTTGTCTTCAAGGCTGTTGAGCTGTCCGTAGGCGTTCGCCACCGGGAATCGGGGCAGACTTGTGGCAGCTGAAGTCTCCCCAATGGCACCGGATTGCTGTCCAAAGCCGAGCCAGCCGCGTGCTTCAATCTTGCGTAATAACGCCTCGTCAAACTCGCCGTAGGGATAGGCAAACATCGGAACGTTGATCCCCAGTTTTTCGGAGAGTGTTTCCTGTGCCCCATCCAGGCTGCGATCGACACGTGCCTCCCAGTCGCTATCGGATTCTCCAGGGCGTTTTGCAAGGTGGCCGTGGTCTTTGCTGTGGTTGGCGATGGTCACACCGTCGCGGTCTCTGACTTCCTGCAACTGATCCCAGGTCATATAGCCATGGCTGCCCACTGCCTCGGTATTGACGAATATGGTGTACTCATACCCCCGCTCTTGCAGGGCTGGCGCCGCCTGTGAGTAGACGGATTCGTAGGCATCATCAAAGGTGATGGCAATCTGGGACCTGTCGCTCAGCTCACCCGCCAGTGCTGCGCGGGTCCCCGATTCGAGCGGAACGACCTCCAGCCCGAGATTTTCAATCATATCCAACTGGCCCTGGAACAGGGATACCGACGTACTGGTGGATGACGGCGTCGAGTCACTGACATGGTGGTACTGAAGCACTACCAGATCGGCATTGGCAGCCAGCGTGAACGCAGCGATGGGCAAGAGCAGGAGAGATCGGGTCATCATTTTTGGTGCCATTGGAGTGTCCTTGAAATCGGGAATTCCGGTGCAATCAGGTCCGAAAATGTGCCTTGAGCACGGCGAAGGCCTGGTTCAGGTCCTGGATGGTTTCGGTTTCACCGCCCCGGTCCGGATGCGCATGCATAACCGCTCGCCGGAAGCGCTGTTTGACGTCGTCAAATCCAGGGGGAACAGTATCAAAGCCGAGGACGGCTGCGGCTTCACGCGCCTCTGTGGCGGCGGGTCGGTTGCCACTGCGCCCGGCCCAGAAATCGTCCATCATCCGGTTTATGGCGTCTTCCGGCAGTTCGTACTTGGACAGGTCCAGGTAGAAATTCCGCAACTCGTCCATGCGGTCGGGCACGCCTGCGCCTGCCACCACAGAACTTTTCCGCAGTTGAATCACCAGTGGCGAAATGGTCAGGGTTTCTCCGCCGGTGGCGAGCTGATCCCGTAGCCGGTACAGCACATGGAACAGCAGGAAATGAACCGGATAGAGCTTGTCCGGTTCGCCAAAGTTAACCTCACTGATCAACTCCCAGGGCGGCTTTTGCAGGGTTTTGATAAGGCCCAGTTCGTTGATTCCGGCTGGGTGCCGACGAAGGATATGCTCAGTGGCAACCAGCAGGTGCTGAATCTGAAAGTTTAGCGTCTCATTGGGAGCGTCAGCATCCAGTGCCGTTGCGCCCTGTGTTGCGGTATCGGGTCGATTCATGTCCCAATGTTAGGCGAGAGGGCGCCGTTACGGAAGAGGCACGTCCCGGTCCAGCCCCTTCAGAAACAGGTTGGTCGCAAACCGGGTGGCGTTCCTGGCTTCGGCCTCAGCCTCGGCGGGCCGGTCGTGGGCGCGGTAGGCCAGTCGCAGGCTAAGCTCATAACCCACACCGAAAAAGGCAGCGCACAGGTATTCTTCGTCCATCTTCGGCAACACGCCGCGTTCAACCGCGTTTTTGATATCGTCCTCGAGGGAAAGCATGGCAAGCCCGAGTATGTCCGAGCCGAACAGTTCACGAATGGCACGGTCGTTACGATGCGCGAGCTCGTAAACCAATGGGTCGCTTGCGGTGGCCCGAAACAGCGACAGATACGCAAAGTAGATGAAGTCTTCGGCGGAATTGGCGGACTTTCGGCACTCAGCGAGATTGTGATTCAGGCCACTTAAAAAGTCTGCCAGCAGGGCCGCGAAAATGTCCTGCTTGCTGGAGAAATAGTTGTAGAACGTGCCCGCCGCGAGACCAGTGCGACGTACGATATCGCGGATGGTGGAGTTGTCGTATCCGCGTTCACGGAAGCATTCCCGCGCTGCGTCAAGTATGGCACTGCGATTGCGAATACGGTTGAATTCGCGTTTACCAGTGGCTTCCGATTTTGTGTCTAACATATCCATGTCTGTATCCTGTCCCTGGAACTTTTGCACGCGTATAATCCGACGCTCACTGACCTTATGAACGACGTTTTCCTATGCCCGAAGCTATAACCGCCAACTCCGAAACCGCCCAGGCTCCTGAAGCGGAGCGCAAGCAGAAACTGGAACTGAACAAGCTGCAGAAGCGCCTGCGCCGGGAAATGGGGCAGGCGATTGCTGATTTCTCGATGATCGAGGCGGGTGATAAAGTCATGTGCTGCCTGTCTGGTGGCAAGGACTCGTATGCCATGCTCGATATCCTTCAGAATCTTCAGAAAAGCGCGCCGGTGCGCTTTGAGCTGATTGCCGTGAACCTGGACCAGAAGCAGCCCGGCTTCCCGGAGGAAGTGCTGCCTGAATACCTTTCGGCTCTTGATATTGAGTATCACATCATCGAGAAGGACACCTACAGTATTGTTAAGGAAAAAGTGCCGGAAGGGAAGACCACCTGCGGACTTTGTTCCCGCCTACGTCGTGGAATTCTCTATAATTTTGCGGAAGAGCACGGTGTTACCAAGATTGCGTTGGGGCACCACCGGGATGATCTTCTGGAAACGCTGTTCCTGAACATGTTCTATGGCGGCAAGCTGAAATCCATGCCACCGGTTCTTCACAGTGACGACGGCCGGAACACGGTGATTCGCCCGTTGGCATACAGTCGCGAGAAAGACATTGCCCGTTATGCGCGCTTGCGCGAGTTCCCGATCATTCCCTGCAACCTCTGCGGTTCCCAGGAAAACCTGCAGCGTCAGGTGATCAAGGACATGTTCCAGACCTGGGACAAGCAGCACCCGGGGCGGCTGGAAACCATGTTCCGGGCCATGTGCAACGTTGAACCGTCGCACCTTGCCGATACCGCCCTGTACGATTTTCGAGAGGGTCAGCGCCATTCTGCATCGGGCCAAAGTGCCGGGACTGTCGAGCCACAAACACCCGATTTCGGACGCCTGGACGTACTCAATATCTGACCGGTTCGAGCCGCTAGGCCGGCCCTTGTCTATCCGTGACCTGTGTGCAGAAGGGCGGTGACAGGAAGGGTCCAGATACCGAAACCAATCAGCAGCAGTCCGGCGAGCTGCCGAAAGTGTCGGTGTTCCCGCAGTTTTCGTATCCAGGTGGCGGCGTAACCGGTGGCCAGCATGGATGGTAGGGTACCGAGGCCGAAGAATAACATGGTGGTGGCGGCGCTACCCACCGAGGGTTGCAGGGCGGCCCAGCCCAGGGTGCTGTAGACCAGCCCGCAGGGCAACCAGCCCCAGAGTGCGCCAAGGGTGAGCGCCTGGTGAAAATGATGCACCGGGAGCACTCGGGCGGTGAGCGGTGATAGTCGCTTCCAGACCGGGGCACCGATGCGTTCCACGTAGCGGATGCCTTGCCACCACTGCCCCATGGACAGTCCCATCAGGATCAGCAGTATCCCCGCCATTGTTCGAAGTATCGGGCCAAGTTGCGTCCAATAGGCCGAGGCGCTGGTGCTCAGCAGCGCGATCAGGGCGGCGATCGCCGCATAGCTGCCAATCCGCCCGCCATTGAAGGCGAGCAGCATGGCGGTCTGGCGAACACGGAAGCCCCGGCCAACAGGCAGTGCCATGGACAGGGACGCGCTGATCCCCCCGCACATACTCAGGCAATGGGTGCTGCCGAGCAGGCCAATCAGGAAGGCGCTGGAATAACTCAGGTAAAGTTCTTCGCCCATCAGGATTTGTGGCTGTCGCCCGGCTCCTCGGCAGAGTTGGCGTCCTGCTTGGGCTGTTTGGCGTCGTCCGGGATCATGTCTTTGTCATCGTCATAAAGGATGCGATGGGCCGGTCCATCAAGGTCATCGTATTGGCCGTTCTTGACGGCCCAGGAGAACAGCAGGACGCCTAGTGCCACCAGGATCAGCATGACCGGAACCAGGATCATTACGATTTGCACAGGACTACCTCAGACGTATTGGGTGATTCAGTGTTCACGGTATCAGGACGTTGCTTCGGCGCCAACCGCCGGGGTTTGAGATACCGGGTTGCCTCGCTGCCTACCAAGTCGCATGGCATTGAGTACCACCACCAACGAGCTGAGGGACATGCCGATGGCCGCCAGCCAGGGTGGCACCAGGCCTGCTGCTGCCAGCGGCAGGGCGCAGACATTGTAGGCCAGTGCCCAGGCCATGTTCTGGCGGATGACGCGGCGTGTGTCCCGGCCGGCTTTCAGGGCTTCGGACAGTTGCGTTAACTGCCCGCTCAACAGCACTGCATCGGCCTTGAGTTGGGTCAGATCGGCAGCGCTTCCCATGGCTACGGACACACCCGCACCGGCCATGGAGGGCAGGTCGTTGAGGCCATCGCCCACCATCATGATGTGGTGACCCTGGTCGCGGAGGTTCTCCAGTACACGGAGTTTCTCTTCCGGTGAGGCCTGGCCGATGGCTTCATCAATGCCGAGTCTGCCCGCTATCTGCTCAACGTGTCCTGAGCGGTCACCGCTGAGCAGGATAGTGCGCAGTCCTGCATTCTGCAGGGCCTGGACGGCTTCTCTTGCATCCGGCCTGGGTTCGTCGTCCAGTGTGAACCGGGCCAGCCATTCGTGGCTCGTGGCCAGCCATATCTCGATGCCATGGGCGGTGTCGGCTTCGGGCGCCGGGCTACCCACCTTGTCTTCCACAAAACCCCGGTGGCCAATATAGAGAGGAGCCCCGTCTACCTGTCCCGAGAGACCACCACCCAGGTGGTTTTGTACCTGCCTGGCGGCGTCACTGGGTATCCCGTGAAACACCCTGGCGATTGGGTGTTCCGAATGGTTCTCCAGGCTGGCTGCCAGTTGCCGGCACCGATCCGCATCAAGGTTACCGAAGGTTTGGGTATCCAACAGGCTAAGCTCACCTCGGGTCAGGGTACCGGTTTTATCGAAAATCACCGTGTCGATGGTGTTCAAGGATTCCAGAGTGTGTCCGCGTGTCGGAAGGATGCCCAGCTTGCGAAGCCTCATGGTCGCCGACGTTATTGCCGTTGGAGTGGCGAGTGACAGGGCGCAGGGGCAAGTCACTACCAGTACCGAGAGCGTAATGTCGAAGGCATTATCGGCGCCGGCCAGCCACCAGCCAATCCAGATGAGTGGGGCCAGAATCAGCACACGGCTGATAAACACGCCGGCAATTCGATCGGCCGCCAGCGCAACGGGTGGCTTCTCAGCCTGCACCCGGTCCAGCACCCGCAAAATGCCGGACAGCCTCGTCTGTGCGCCGGCGCGGCGAACCTCAATGTCCAACGGGTTCTCGCCGTTGATGCTGCCAGCATGGACGGGGTCACCCTCGCTGCGGGTTTCCGGCAGATATTCACCGGTCAACGCTGCTTCGTTAAGGGTGGAGTGGCCGCTGACGATGACGCCGTCAGCGGGCAATGTCTCGCCAGGCCGGATGCGGATAATGTCGCCGGCAGCCAGGTCATGGGTGGCCACAATGTCACTGCCGTCCCCCCGGATGCGGTTGGCGACCATGGGCTGGAAACCGGCCAGTGCGTTGCCTGTCAGTCCGGCGCGGTAACGGGCCTGCATTTCGATGTAGCGACCGAGCTGCAGGAAAAAGGTAAACATGCAGACGGACTCAAAATAGACTTCCTCACCACCAAACACAGTCACCCAGGCGCTGGCGATATAGGCCAGGCCAATCGCAGTAGCCACCGGCACGTCCATGGTCAGGTGATGGCTGCGAAGATCCCTGAATGCGTTAGTGAAGAACGGACGAGCACTGTAAAGGACAACGGGGGTGGCGACCAGAAGACTGAACCAGCGGAAAAAACTGACAAACTCTGGCGACAGGTCATTCACCAGTTCGAAATACAGCGGAAAGGCCAGCATCATGCTCTGGAACGAGGCTATCCCCGCGACGGCAAGGCGGATCAATGCGGAGCGATGTTCGGCTTTCAGGGCTTTTTCGGCCTCATCGGCCTGATAGGGGCGGGCACGATAGCCCAATTCATGGACGGCAATCAGTAACTGGCTGAGTTTTGAGTGCTCCGGGTTCCAGACCAGCCGCGCGCGTTGGGTGCTGTGATTGACGGAAAACGACACCACGCCCGGTTGCCTGGCCATGTGGTTCTCCAGCAACCATATGCAAGCAGCACAGGTGATGCCGCTTACAAGCAATGTGGCTTCCTGGCCAGCGGTAACGGGAGATACAAACGACTTCTGAACCAGGGGATGATCCACTTCGAGGATCCGGTTCCGCTCGGAATCGCTGAGTGCCTTCGGAGTGACGGCCGGCTCGGTACGGAACTGGTAGAACCCGGTTAGCCCTTCGGCACGAATGGTCTCACAGACTGCCTTGCAACCAAGACAGCAGAAGTGTCGCAACGCCCCTTCGAGTTCCAGGGTGATGGCTGGTGCTCCGGGTGCCGGCTCACCACAATGATAACAATCCAACAGGGTCACCCGCGGTCTTCTGTGACCGCACCGAGGCTCAGGGAGCGTTGCGACGGCAGGCTGGACTCACCCTTTAGTCGCCATTGGTTGTCGGGGCCACGCAGGTCAAAATACCAGCGGCCTTCAATCGGCTGATTCAGGGTGGCGCTGTACAGTCCCTCTCCGATCGTCCGGAACTGTATGGTGCGGTCGTACTCCGACATGGTCGGGTGATACAGGCTCAGTATCAGGTAAGGGTAGTTTGCAGGACCGTTGTCAGTATCCATGGAGAGAGTGATTTCCCGTTCGCCAAACGTCATATCTGCCGTCAGGCCCAGGTCCTCGGCTTTCTGGTCGCGAGCGATCGCCATGTTGATCCCCCGGCCCTCCTTGGAATAGTCATCGGTTACCATGGAGTTGTCGGTATTCAACGCGACTGTAATGGCGATGGAGCACCAGATAATAGCGGCGCCGGGGAATATCAGCAGGAACCACAGCCAGGGTTGCCGGTACCAGGGAATGATGGGTGCGTTTTCATTCATAGTGCTGTCTCTCAAGGCTGGTTCCCCTGATTGGTGTCAGGGAATCAGCGATTTGGACCGACAAACCGGCTTTCGGTTTCAAGAACGAGCGATTCATCGGATTGTGATTCAAGCGTGAAGACAATGGCATTGTTGCTTTCCGAGAGTTTTTCGGGCGCGACATCGACCACCGTCGGCAGTGCCCGGTTTTCACTGCTCGCCACAGTCAGGGTTTTATCGGTTAGCAGTCGGATGCCTTCCAGGCCTGAAACCGAGATCGTAAAGGTTTGCGGCACTTCCGACATATTGGCGACTTTGAGGGTGTAGGTATTCTCTATCCGGCCTTCACCGTTAAAGCTGAAAAGGGCGCCTCGATCCCTCAGGACATCGAGTTGCGCCGGAACCCGGGTGGCAATTGTGAATACGATCGCGCCAATCATCAGCAGCAGTACCAACCCGTAACCAAAGGTGCGCGGCCTCATCAGCTTCGAGGTCTTGCCTTCCAGTTCGTTTTCAGTGGTATAGCGAATCAGGCCGCGCGGATATTCCATCTTGTCCATGATCTCGTCACAGGCATCAATGCACAGCGCGCAGCCAATGCACTCATACTGCAGCCCATCGCGAATGTCGATGCCGGTAGGGCATACCTGAACGCACTGGCCGCAGTCGATGCAGTCACCGAGACCCAGTTCCGAGGGATCACTGTCTTTCTTGCGTCCGCCGCGGGGTTCTCCCCGGTTGGGGTCATAGGACACCACACGGGTGTCGGGGTCGAACATGACGGACTGGAAGCGGGCGTAGGGGCACATGTAGAGACATACCTGCTCACGTAGCCAGCCCGCGTTCAGGTAGGTGGCAGCCGTAAAGAACGCGACCCAGAAATAGGCCCAACCGTTGGCCTGCAGGGTGAACAGGTCACTGATGAGTTCACGGATGGGGTAGAAGTAACCCACGAAGGTCAGGCCGGTGGCCAGTGCAATCAGTAGCCACGCGGAGTGTTTTGCGGACTTCTTGGCGATTTTCTCTGCGGAACGGGGTGCCTTGTCCAGTTTCATCCGCTTGTTGCGGCTGCCTTCTATACGCTCCTCCACCCACATGAATATAAACGTCCAAACGGTTTGGGGGCATGTGTAGCCACACCACACCCGACCAAACAGCGTGGTGACAAAGAACAGGCCGAAAGCGGCGATGATCAGCATACCCGACAGCAGGATGAAATCCTGGGGATAGAATGTGGTTCCGTAGAGGTGGAATTCCCGGGCCGGGAGATCGAAAAGAATCAGGGGCTGACCATCCACGGTAAACCAGACGAACAGGAAGTACATGCCCATCAGGGCTGTCAGGCTGACATTCCGGATACGCTGAAAGAAGCCATTTTTGACCCCTTTGACGTAGATTTTCTTGCGGCTGGCGTATAGCTCGACAGTTCCGGTGTTTTTATTGTTGTCGGAGGTGTCAGAGGATGGGTCAATCTGTTTGACCGGAATCTCACTGCTCATCGTTACCTCCCGATGATGTGGCGCCCTCATTCACAGTGGACTGGGGGCAGGCGATCTTCTCAAGCCTTGGTCCGCAGGTGGCAGGCCAAGGGTTGAGCAGACCGGGCCGGGACAGAATCCCGGCCGGGTACTCAGTTGGACAGGCTGTAGACGTACGCAGCCAGGATCTGGATCTGGTCGTCGGAGAGCCGGTCACCCTGTGCGGGCATCTGGTTTGCGCGACCGTTTACCACGGTTTCCTTGATCCACTCGTAGGTGGAGCCGTACAGCCAGGTATTGTCGGTGAGGTTCGGGGCGCCCAAGGCCTGGTTACCCTTGCCGTCCTGACCGTGACAGGCCACACAGGCTTGAGCGAATACCTGCTCGCCCTTGGCAGCGGCCTCTTCGTCCTTTGCCCGGTCGCTGAAACTGAGCACGTAGTTTACAACCTGGTCGACCTGCTCATTGGTCATGCCCGGCATGGTGCCCTTGGCGGGCATGTTGCCGTTACGCCCCTGGTGCAGGGTGGTCAGGATGGTGTCCGGGTCGCCGCCATACAGCCAGTCGTCATCCGTCAGATTGGGAAACCCGAGGGAGCCGCGCCCTGCAGAGCCATGGCAGACGGCACAGTTGTTGGCGAACAGCCGCTGGCCCATTTTCATGGCGTCGTCGTTGTCAGCCAGTTCGGCCACCGGTGTGTCACCGAACTTGGCGTAGAGCTCGCCGTAACGGGCATCGGCCTGCTGCATTTCGGCCTGCCACTGATTCTCAGCGGTCCATCCCAGTAGACCCTTGTAGTTACCCAGGCCCGGGTACAGGGCGAGATAGCCCAGTGCGAAAACACAGGTCGCTATAAAGAGATAGTACCACCACTTGGGCAGCGGGTTGTCGTATTCCTCAATGCCATCGAACGAATGACCAACGGTTTTGTTGGTTTCAGTATCGGTGGTCTGGCCCTTGCGGGTGGCATACAGAAGCCACCAGCAGCCAAACACGGTACCGAGCACGATCACGCTGATCCAGATGCTCCAGAAGGTACTCATTGCTTTTTCTCCGTTTGTTCCTGTTCAAGAGTACGCTTTTCCACGTCGTCATCCTCGAAGGGCAGGTGGGCCGCCTCGTCGTTGGGCTTCTTCCGGTGGGCGCTGTAGGCCCACCAGATGATGCCAAGGAACATGGCCATAATAACCAGTGAGTGAATGCCGCGTAACTCGTTAATATCCATGGGGATCACCGTTTATCTGAAATCACGGTACCAAGCTGCTGCAGGTACGCCACCAGGGCTTCGATTTCGAATTTGCCCCTGACTTCGTCGGCCGCACCGGCAACCTGCTCGTCGGTATAGGGCACGCCCAGAGTCTGGAGCGTTTCCAGCTTGGACTCGGTGCTGGTGTGATCTATGCGATCCTCGAACAGCCATGGGAAAGCGGGCATGTTGGATTCAGGCACAACGCTGCGGGGATCGTACAGATGCTGGCGCTGCCAGGCGTCGGAGTAGCGACCACCGACACGGGCCAGGTCAGGACCGGTGCGCTTGGAGCCCCACAGGAACGGACGGTCGTAGACAAACTCGCCCGCAACGGAGTAATGGCCATAGCGCTCGGTTTCAGCGCGGAACGGACGGATCTGCTGGGTGTGGCAGACGTGACAGCCTTCACGGATGTAGATGTCACGGCCTTCCAGTTCCAGTGCCGACAGGGGCTCAAGGCCTTCAACCGGCTCGTTGGTCTCGTCCAGGAAGAACAGTGGAACCACTTCTGCCAGGAAACCACCACTGATGGTGAAGATGATCAGTACGATCATCAGCCCCAGGTTTTTTTCAACAATTTCGTGTTTCATTGATTCTGTCTCCCGTTACGCCGCTTGCGCTGCTGTATTGTCCTGAGCAACGGCTTCTTTCTGACGCACGGTCATGTATACGTTGTATGCCATCACCAGCATACCGGTCAGGAAAATCACACCGCCAAGGAATCGCACGAAATAGCCTGATTCGGACGCTTCAAGGGCTTCGACAAAACTGTAAGTCAGGGTTCCGTCTTCGTTGACGGCGCGCCACATAAGTCCCTGCATGATGCCGTTCACCCACATTGCAACGATGTAGAGTACGGTGCCCACGGTAGCCAGCCAGAAGTGGACGTTGATCAGGCTAACGCTGTACATGGCCTGAAGACCCCACAGCTTGGGAATCAGATGATAGATGGCGCCGATACTGATCATCGCAACCCAGCCCAGGGCACCAGAGTGCACGTGGCCAATGGTCCAGTCCGTGTTGTGCGACAGCGCGTTAACCGTCTTGATGGCCATCATCGGGCCTTCGAACGTGGACATGCCGTAGAACGACAGAGACACGACGAGGAAGCGGAGGATCGGGTCGGTACGCAGTTTGTGCCAGGCTCCCGACAGCGTCATCATGCCGTTGATCATACCGCCCCAGGAAGGTGCAAGCAGGATCAGTGACATCACCATGCCCGCGGTTTGGGCCCAGTCCGGCAGCGCCGAGTAGTGCAAGTGGTGGCCACCCGCCCATACGTAGGTGGCAATCAGCGCCCAGAAGTGAACGATGGAGAGGCGATAGGAATAGATCGGGCGGTTGGCCTGTTTGGGAACAAAGTAATACATCATCCCCAGGAAGCCAGCGGTCAGGAAGAAACCGACCGCGTTATGGCCCCACCACCACTGCATCATCGCGTCAGTCACGCCTGCGTAGGCGGAGTAGGATTTGAAGGCACCCGCCGGTAAGGCCAGGTTGTTACCGATGTGCAGAATAGCCACAGTCAGGATGAAACCGCCATAGAACCAGTTGGCTACATAGATGTGGGCAGTGGCGCGCCGCATGATTGTGCCAAAGAAAACCAGTGCGTAGGACACCCAGACAATGGCGATAAGGATATCAATTGGCCACTCGAGTTCCGCGTATTCCTTGGAAGACGTGAGGCCCATTGGCAGGGTGATGATCGCCGCGACCATCACGGCTTGCCAGCCCCAGAAGGTAAACGCCGCGAGTCCATCGGAGATCAGTCGCGCCTGACAGGTACGCTGAACAACGTAATAGGAGGTGGCAAACAGTGCCGAACCACCAAACCCGAAGATGACGAGGTTTGTGTGGAGCGGTCGTAAACGACCGAAGTGAGTCCAGGAGAAATCCAGGTTCATCGAGGGCCAAACAAGCTGGGATGCGATCAGCACACCCATGCCCATGCCAACAATGCCCCAGACCAACGTCATGATGGCAAACTGTCTCACCACCTTGTAGTTGTATGTCAGGTTAGCATTTACTGTGCTCATAGCCTTACCAATGGGTTTAGAGTGGGGAAAATATGCGGGCGCAAGTATGGAGAAACGATTAGCTGTTTGCAATGACGTAGATCAACTCTGAAACTCTGTCAACTGTGTCTAAATCAGTAACATGGCGAATCTACAAGGGTAATCACGAATGCTCCAAAAGCGGCTTTTGATGTTCGGTTGATGCATTGCTTCCCGGAACACTAATGATAGTCATAATTCGGAGGTTTGGTGAATTCTGTAACCGTATTCAAAACCAGGGCGCAAGGTAGTGTGGCCGCGCCGGTGCTTGTCCTTGCACATGGCGCAGGCGCACCCGCCGATTCGCCGTTCATGGAGCTCCTGGCGACAGCGCTGTCGGCGCAGGGCGTGACGACCGTCAGGTTCGAGTTCCCCTATATGAAAAAGCGACGGGAGGATGGCAAAAAAAGGCCACCGGACCGCCAGCCAACCTTGCTTGGACATTTCCGCACGGTAATTGCTGAGACTTGCGCCGGCGTCGACGGGCAGGCCGGCGTTTTTGTCGGAGGCAAGTCCATGGGGGGGCGAATGGCCAGCATTCTGGCGGCGGAGCCTGGTATTGATGACGCGGTCCGTGGTGCCGTGTGTTTTGGCTATCCCTTTCATCCTCCTGGCAAAAATGACCGGTGGCGGACGGATCATTTCCAGTCGCTGTGCCGGCCAATACAGATCATTCAGGGGACACGGGACCCTTTCGGCAAGCAGGCAGAGGTTGAGGCGCGTAACCTGGACGCGCTGGATAACGTGAACCTGGCCTGGCTGGAAGGCGGAGATCACGACTATCGGCCTCTGGCGCGGCAGAGTGAGAGCCGGGAAGACCTGATTCAACTGGCGGCGGCAACGGCTGCGAGGTTTATGAGCGGCCAGAAATGAGTCACGATACCTCGGGTGTTGATCCCCCGTGGTCATGGCTGGTTCAACGAGTTCACCGGAGCGCCTGAACGTCAGCTCGTCCTGCAGTGGTTAATTGAACTTTAGATACCAGAGCTTCTGGGGGCGGCCCGATGTGCGGGCTGTGTATCTGTTAAACAGATTCAAATTTAGGGGTTTCTGACGAGAAGCTCTGTCCAGGTGCCTAATGGAACAACTGATTGCAATTTGTCGTCCCGGGTTCGAGACGGAAGCGGGGCGGGAGTTGACCGACTCGGCAGCCGGCGGCGGGGTCTATGGATACTTCGAGCCCTCTGTAAACCAGGGATTTCTGACCTTTCATTGCCCGGGGCCAGAACAGGTTGAAACGCTGCTCAAAAGGCTATCCATCGACCAACTGGTATTTGTCAGGGACTGGTTTGTGGTTTTGGCGGACACAGCCTTGCCCACGTCTGACCGGGTCGGCGCTGTCATCGACGCATTGCGACCTGTTGATGGGGCGATTCCTGCCTGTGCCCGTGTAGAAATCCGCCTTCCCGAAAACAATGCGGATGCGGACCTTGGCAACTTCGCCCGTAAGTGGGTCTCCCCGCTGTCGAAAGCGCTAAGGGGCGCCGGGTTACTGGGAAAGGATTCGAAAGCTGAGTCGCCGGCACGGCTTGAAGTGTTACTGACGGGATTCGAGCGCGCCATTATCGGATTCAGTCTGGCCAGCAATCGTGCACGTTACGTCAGTGGTATTCCAAGGCTTCGACTGCCCGCGTCCGCTCCCAGTCGATCGGCGCTGAAACTGGAAGAAGCGTGGAAGGTATTCCTGCCCCCGGGCCAGGAACTGGACTACCTGGGAAGTGGCAAGCAGGCTGTGGACCTGGGCGCTGCTCCCGGTGGCTGGACCTGGCAGCTGGTCAGGCAGGGTATGATGGTGAGCGCCGTTGATAACGGGCCCATGAATGCCGAGTTGATGGCTTCCGGGCACGTAGAGCACGTTGAGGCAGATGGTTATCAATGGCGGCCCCGGCGCGGTGTGGACTGGATGGTGTGCGATATCGTCGACCATCCACGCCGAACCTCGGAGATGGTCGTGCATTGGCTGTCTGCCAAGCTTTGCCGCTATACCGTTTTTAATCTGAAACTACCGATGAAAAAACGGTACGACGAGTGGTTAGTGTGCAAGGACATCCTGGAAGAAGGCCTTGCACGGACGGAAATGAACTTCCTGCTGAGGGCCCGTCACCTCTACCACGATCGTGAGGAGATCACCTGTTTCATAGAACGCAGGGACTGAGCGCCTGTGAATAGCGTGCTTTAGCTATGCTGCCACACAGTGATAATCTCGTCCCGGTCCATCATTGGAATCAGCTCCGCCATCAGTTCCCGACGTTCCTCTGAGAGGAGCCAGCGCTGCCAGTCAGCTTCGGAGCGCCAGTTGGAGAGGGTAAGTCGATGGTTGGAGTCGTGGGTATCGACCAGCGTTTCACCGGAAACGAAGCCGGGGGCGCTTACCGCGTTCTGAAGGACCTTGCGGGATCTGTCCTCGTAGGCGGATTCGAGTGTTTCAGCAATATGACGTTCAATCAGCACCCGGATCATTGTTTACCTCGTTTTGTTTTTGACATCTATAAACAATAATTTAGCACGTATTTTCCAAAATTCAGGTGGAATCGCAGGAGGAAGAACATTGGAACAACCGGAACACGATGCAGAGCTGGACGCCCGGGGACTGTTTTGCCCGGAACCCGTCATGCTGCTGCACAACAGAATCGTGGATATCAGTATAGGGGGCGTCTTGAAGGTGGTTGCCACGGACCCGTCAACAACCCGGGATATACCGAGGTTCTGCCAGTTCCTGAATCACGAGTTGGTTTACAGCGCTGAGGACGACCAGGAATTCGTTTACTTTATCCGCCGGGGGGAATGACCGAAGGCCGTCAGGAGCCGCCGGACATGTCCAGTGTGTTCAGATGGCCGAGGAACTGTTCGCGGTCCATTTCGCCCAGTATCCGGGCGGTTTCCAGCTCAGCCCCATCGTTGCCATAGAACAGAATGGCTGGGGGGCCGAACAGCCCCAGTTCTTCAAGCAGTGCCTGCTGGGCGGGCGTGTTGTCCGTCATATCCAGTTGCAGCAGTGTGTACGGTGACAGCGCCTGGATCACAGAGCCGTTGCTGAAGACGTTACGCTCCATGACCTTGCAGGAGATGCACCAGTCGGCGTAGAAGTCTAGCATGACCGGGGTGCCGTCTCGCTTCGCCTGGGCCAGTTGATTGCGAATATCGGCAGGCGACTCCAACCGAAGGAATTGGGCGTGGGCCATCTGGGGCGCAGAGCCATCAGCAACCGCCGGGTTGGAGGCCGTGAACGGCGCTAAAGGCTTCATCGGGTCGTTGGCGCCGGATACGGCACCGGCCAATAACGCGATGCCGTAGGCAAACATCACCAGGCCCAGACCTTTGCGGGTGCGCTCCCAGCCAGCCTTTGCGGCATCGAAGGCTCCGAGTTGCACGCCGGTAACGGCAATCAGTAAACCCCAGAGTGTCAGCGCCAGCCAGGCCGGGACCAGCCGTTCCACCAACCAGATCGCGACAGCCAGCAGCATGACGCCGTAAAAGGCTTTGACCACGTTCATCCAGGGACCGGTGGAGGGCAACAGTTTACGGCCGCCCACCGCCACGAGTATCAGGGGAATGCCCATGCCAAGCCCAAGCGCGAACAGGGCAACGCCTCCGATGACGGCATCTTGGGTGGTACTGATGTACAGCAGGCTGCCAGCAAGCGGTGCCGAGACGCAGGGTGAAACGATCAGTGCTGACAGCGCACCGATGCCGAAGATGCTGACCACGCGGCTTCCGGTCAGGCGATGGCTGGCATCGTTGAGCGGCTCCCGGATAAACCGGGGAAGCTGGATCTCAAACAGGTTGAACATGGACAGGGCAAATACCACGAACAGTGCCGCGAAAACGCTCAGCACCCACGGCGACTGCAGGTGTGCCTGAAGGTTGAAGCTGGCACCCAGTAACCCGGTAATCACACCCGCTGCGGCATAGGTCAGTGCCATACCCAGGACATAGCTGCCGGAAAGCAGTAGTGCGTGGGCGGTGGTACTGGTGTTGCGACTGGACACCAGTGAGGAAATGATTGGCACCATGGGCAGGACGCAGGGTGTAAAGGTCAGCCCCAGCCCAAGTAGCAGAAAAAGGGCCGCGATGACCAAAACAGACTGGTTGGCTAAAAAGCCGGCGAGCCCGGTCGCCGAGGATGTATCCGTGGGTGCATTTGTCGACGATGACTGGGTAGTGCCTGATGACCCCGAAGAGCCGGACATGCCGGCAGGAACGGGGGCGTCGTTGCTTCCGGCGCTGGCGTAGTACAGCGCGTCACGGGTTTGCGGCGGGTAGCATAGACCTGCCTTGGCACAACCCTGGTAGGTAACCTGAAGCTCCGCCTCGCGGACGCCTTCAGGAAGATTGACCGGGACGCGTGCCTGAACCGGATCGTAGAAGACCGTGACCTTACCGAAGAACTCATCCTCCGTATCGGTACCGGTGTATGAGAAAACGGGCTCTCCCAGGGTGACGCCGTCTGTTTTGCTGCTTACCTGGATGCGGCCTTTGTAGAGGTAGTGTTCAGGGGTGACATCCCATGACAGCACAATAGCGCCGGTATCAACGGTGTAATTGAACGGCAGGGCTTCGTCCACCGGCAGGAAATCGTTGCTGCCGCCGAACAGCGAATTGCCTGCCCCGGACGCGAACAGCGATACGGTGGACAGTGCCAGAAACAGTAAAAAGCGGTTCAGTACCCGATGGGGAGCACTACTGCGTGAGGCTGTGTTGTTGCCGGTCATAGTCAATGGATTACCGTAGCTGGTTCCGGAAATATCTGCGCGGTCTCTGTGCCAGTTGAAACGTTGCATCCCAAGGTTGCAATGGACTCATTTGTCAGGCAAAAGTTCCCTCTGGTATTGAACGGTCTAAAGTCGCACAATAGCCGTCCCATGAAACACGATCCTGATGATCTTATCATGCTGTTCAGTGACCTGTTCCGGGGGGATTACCGGACCGTTCTGGTCAAGGGCAGCGATGAGCCTGAATACCTGCCCGCAACGGCGTCTGGCAATTACGCGCAGATTATCTTTGCTCACGGTTATTATGCCAGTGCTCTGCACGAAATCAGTCATTGGTGTATCGCCGGTGAGCACCGGCGCACACTTCGGGACTTTGGCTACTGGTACTGTCCCGATGGCCGCGACGAGGCGCAGCAGCAAGCGTTCGAAAAGGCTGAAATCAAGCCGCAGGCTCTGGAATGGCTGTTCTCTGCCGCATCGGGCACACGTTTCCACATCAGTGTCGACAATCTCTCCGGTTGCGGGGCATGGGATGAGAGCGCCTTTCGCAGGAATGTGCGGGCGCAGGCAGATTATTACCTTGAGCACGGCATGCCGGCCCGCGCGGGCCTGTTTTTCGAGACGCTCAAGACATTTTATGGAACCGGGGCTGACTTTAACGAAGTCTGGAAGAAAGAGACCAGGCGCTTGATGCCCGACGATTCCGCCACAGACATTGAGGTAGATTGAAACAACATGACATCTGACGCACCCGAAGCCGGCAAAACCTTTTTCAAGGATCTTAACCTTGACCAGCGAGTGCTCGATGCCATCACCGATATCGGTTTTGAGCATTGCACGCCTATCCAGGCCGAGACCCTTCCGTTCACCCTGGCGTGCCAGGACCTGATCGGCCAGGCTCAGACCGGCACCGGAAAAACCGCCGCATTCCTGATTACTGCCATCCAGAGCATGCTGGAAACGCCGATTCCGAAAGAGGACCGGTTCGCCTCGGAACCCAGGGTTCTGGCACTGGCGCCAACTCGTGAACTGGCCATGCAGATCGCCAAGGATGCTGAGCAGCTGTGCGGGTACACGGGGCACAATGTGGTCACTGTGGTAGGCGGCATGAACTACGACAAGCAGCGAGACCAGTTACAGAATGAGATCGTTGACATACTGGTGGCAACTCCCGGCCGGCTGATCGACTTCCTGGGCTCTCAGGACGTTTTTCTCGACCAGCTCGACATCCTGATCCTGGATGAAGCGGACCGGATGCTGGACATGGGCTTTATTCCCGATGTGAAGCGCATTATCCGCAAGTGCACGCCAAAGGAAGAGCGTCAGACCTTGCTGTTCAGCGCCACCTTTAACCAGGACGTCCTCAACCTCGCCTCGATGTGGACCAAAAGTGCGGAATTCGTCGAGATCGAACCGGAACAGAAGACCGCTGAGCGGGTGAAGCAAACTGTCTATCTGGTGGGCGAGGATGAAAAACTGCCGGTGCTGGTCAACTACCTTCAGCGCCCCGAGGTGGAAAAAGCCATCGTCTTTGCGAACCGTCGTGACCAGTGTCGTGACCTGGATGAGGACCTTCGCAACCAGGGCGTAAAGGTCGCGCTGATGTCCGGGGAAATCGCCCAGAACAAGCGGCTGAAGACATTGGAACAGTTCAAGAATGGCAGCATTCAGGTACTGGTTGCCACGGATGTCGCCGGTCGTGGTATCCACGTTGACGGTGTAACCCATGTATTCAACTATAATCTTCCGGATAACGCTGAAGATTACGTTCACCGTATCGGGCGCACCGGTCGGGCGGGGAAGCACGGAGTCTCTGTCAGCTTTGCCAGTGAAGACGATGCTTTTTCACTGCCGGCTATCGAGTCCTACATCAGCCAGAAACTGACCACGGCGGTGCCGGATGAAGCGCTGATGACCGAACTCGCCAAACCGCCGATCACTCGCAAGCGTGGTGGCCGGCGCCCCCAGGGCAACCGCAGCCAGGGTGGACGTGGCGGAAACCAGCGTCAACGCAGGAACTAACAGGTCGGGAAGCAGGATCATGCGGATAGTAGCGGACGAGAACATACCCTTACTGGAATCGTTTTTTGGCGATATCGGCGAGATACGACCAGTGTCCGGGCGCACGATGTCTGCTGCGGATGTTCAGAATGCGGATATCCTGCTGGTGCGTTCAGTCACTCGGGTTAATCAGGCGTTGCTTGAAGGAAGCCGGGTCCGCTTCGTTGGAACCTGTACCATCGGCACTGATCATGTCGACCAGAATTGGCTTGAATCCAGCCGCATCGCGTTTTCGGCGGCTCCCGGCTGCAACGCCAACAGTGTGGTTGAGTACGTGCTGTCTGTGATCTCGCTGCACGCGGAAAAGCGTGGCGTTGTGGATTGGTCAAAACTCAGTGTTGGTATCGTGGGTGCCGGCAATGTGGGTGGAGAGCTTGCACACAAGCTGGACAGGCTCGGTTTCAATGTACGCCTTTGCGACCCGCCAAGGGCGGAACGGGAAGGCGACGAAGGCGAGCAGTATGTCGGTCTTGACGAGGCCATGGCGTGCGACGTGGTAACACTGCACACGCCATTGACCCGCGAGGGAGAGCATGCAACGTTCCATATGTTCGGGCAGGAACGTCTGTCTTCGCTGACTGAAGACCAGTTGCTGATCAATACCAGTCGGGGCGAAGTTATCGACACCTCTGCCTTGCTGGCGCGTCTGGAGGCGCCAAACGCGCCCACAGTGGTACTGGATGTCTTTGAGCATGAGCCCCGGGTTCACGCTGAACTGGTGGAAAAAGTATGGCTTTCCACTCCCCATATCGCAGGCTATAGCCTGGAAGGTAAGGTGCAGGGTAGTGAGATGGTCTACCAGGCCCTGAGCCGTTATATGGGGCTTCCTGCCCGCAAGAAGGCTGGCCAGTTCCTGCCAGAGCCGGCGCTGAACAAACTGTCCTTTACCAGTGCGGCAGAAGAAATGGCGTCAGCCAATATTGCCATACGCTCCTGCTACGATCCGCGCCAGGATGACGCCCGCATGCGATTGGCAATGGCGTTGCCGCTGGAAGATCGGGCCCAGGCCTTTGACCGGTTGCGCCGGGATTATCCCGTCCGCCGGGAGTTTTCCAGCCTGAAGATCCAGCTCAAGGGCACCAGTAAATCCATGCAGGATACTTTCCGGGCCCTTGGCTTTAAACTGAAGCTCTGACGTTCCCGGCAACGCGCCTGTTCGCATCTATTCGCACGTATTAAAGTGGCGCGCTCTTCAGAGCCTCGATCCGGCTGTCCAGCGGCGGGTGTGTCATGAACAGGGCGCTGATTCCCGCCCTCGCACCTCGATTGATGCCAAACGCCTGCAGGCTGTCGGGCATTTGATCAGGCACTTCGCTTTCCTGTTTTAGCCGCGCCAAGGCGTTGATCATGGCCCCGCGGCCTGCCAGTTGCGCGCCAGCGATGTCGGCACGGTATTCCCGGCGACGCGAGAACCAGAACACGATGGTGCTGGCAAGGATGCCCAGCACGATTTCCGCCGCGATACTGACCACAAAGAAGCCGATACCGTGCCCGCTCTCGTTCTTGAACACCACGCGGTCAACGAACGAGCCGATCACCCGGGACGCAAAAATCACGAACGTGTTCACCACACCCTGAATCAGCGCCAGGGTTACCATGTCGCCGTTGGCCACGTGACCTATTTCGTGCCCCAGGACCGCACGAATCTCATCCTTGTTAAAGCGGTGCAGCAGTCCCTCGCTGACGGCTACCAGGGAGTTGTTCTTGTTCCAGCCGGTGGCAAAGGCATTGGATTGTGAGGCTGGGAAAATGGCGACTTCCGGCATACCGATTCCGGCATTTTTCGAAAGCTCGCGAACGGTGTCTACCAGCCAGCGCTCAGCCGGTGTGCGTGGCGATTCGATCACCTTTGCCTTGGTACTCCACTTAGCCACGGGTTTGGAAATCAGCAGCGATACAATGGCGCCGGCAAAGCCGAAGACCGCGGCAAAGGCAAGCAGTGAGCCGTACTGGATCCCGTTCTGGGCAAGGTAGCTGTCAACACCCAGAAGCTTCAGGGTGAAGCTGGCGACAAGAATGACAGCCAGGTTGGTGGCAAGAAACAGCAGAATACGCATCTTGAATCCCTTGTTGAATCATCGGCCGCAGACCGCGGTTCGTGTCTGGGTATTTATATGTGGCCAGCATGGCCACGTTCAACAGGTTTACGCCAATTTAATGATCGGACCGGTCTCGAAAGAACGTCGCCTGCATAACGCGGCTGATCCTGGCCGAACTGCCGCTTCGAAGGGCGCTGCGAAGCGTGTGAATATGAGTGGAGAAGTCCTCTCGAATGGCAGGTGGCAGATCCTGCCCGCTGTCGGAGAGGTTTTCCTCATGCAGGTCAGGACTGGCAGGTGAGCTCAGGCGCACGAACGCCTGCTGGGTCAGCACGGCCTGGTCCAGGGCTTCCTGGCGGATGGTATCCACGTAACGGAGCAGGCCTTCCTCGGCCAACCAGAGCAGGGTGCCGAAGCAGGCCATGTGCCGCTTGCTGTGGAGCCCGAACTCGTCTGGTTCGTCAGGGCCGGCAATGTCTTCCACAAACAGGTTCACCCGGCGGGGAAACGCATTATAGAGCTGAACCAGAGCGATTGCGGCGTCCTTGTAGAACTCTTCGATATGAATGTCCGCCATCAAGCCTCCTTCACAACTGGTAGGACGACAGGAAGTGTGCCAAACGCTTCATGGCATCCTCAAGGGCGTCCTCACGAGGCAGGAAGACGACACGCAGGTGTTGCTTGTCGTCGATGTTAAAGGCGGAACCCTGAACCAGAAGGATGCGTTCCTGCAGCAGCAGGTCCAGTACCAGTTTTTCGTCATTGACGATAGGAAAGCGCTTTGGGTCCAGCTTTGGAAACAGATATAGAGCGCCTTTGGGCTTAACACAGCTGACGCCTGGAATATCATTGAGCAGGTTCCAGGCGGTTTCCCGTTGTTCGAACAGGCGACCACCCGGTGCCACCAGGTCTTCAATCGACTGGTAGCCCCCCAGCGCGGTCTGGATGGCCAGCTGTGCCGGTACATTGGCGCACAAGCGCATGTTGGAGAGCATTTCGATGCCCTCGATCAGGTCCTGCGCGCGGTGTTTGGCGCCGCTGATAATCATCCAGCCGGAACGGTAGCCGGCGGCACGGTAGTTCTTGGACAGGCCGTTATAGGTAAAGAACAGCACGTCATCCGCCAGTGACGCGGTGGGAACGTGTTCAGTGCCGTCGTACAGGATTTTGTCGTAGATCTCGTCTGATAGCACGATCAGGTTGTGTTGCCGCGCCAGCTCCACCACCTGTTCCAGCAATTCGCGGGAGTACACGGCGCCGGTCGGGTTGTTGGGGTTGATAAGCACGATAGCACGGGTGCGGCGGGTGATTTTCTTGCGGATATCGTCGATATCCGGGAACCAGTCCTGTTGCTCGTCGCATCGGTAGTGAACCGGCTTGCCGCTGGACAGGGTCACGGCGGCCGTCCAGAGCGGGTAGTCAGGGGCCGGGATCAGCACCTCGTCGCCGGTATTGAGCATGGCCTGCATGGACATCACAATCATTTCGCTGACGCCATTGCCCAGGTAGATATCGTCGATATCCACCTTGTCGATGCCCCGTTGTTGGCAATAGTGCATCACCGCCTTACGGGCGGAGAACAACCCTTTTGATTCAACATACCCCTGAGCCAGGGGCATGTTGTGAATAACGTCCTGCTGGATTTCCTCGGGTACGTCCAGTTCGAAAGCCGCTGGGTTGCCGATGTTGAGTTTAAGAACCCGGTGGCCCTCTTCCTCCAGCCGACGGGCTTCACGCAGAACCACGCCACGTATCTCGTAACACACGTTATCCAGCTTGGCGGATTTGAGATAGTTCTGCATAAGTCCGGTAGTTCCTCAGATCAGTAAGGTGACAAGTGCCATGTTTCAAAGACAAGCCTGTATTCTAGCGGAGCAACGGCCGGCGGCAACAGGCCAATTGTGATGAATTGTGGCACAAATGCGGAGATTTAACGCCCAAAGCTCACAGATTCCATGAACTGAGCGTGACAACCGTGGCGGAATCAGTTGTAAATAGGGTTGTGCACAATATAATAGCGAAAAATACAAGGGAGGAATGTAATGAGCACGCAAAGCATCTACGACTTTAACGCGGCCGATATTCGCGGCGAGGAGCATTCCCTGGATGAGTTCCGTGGCAAAGTTCTGTTGATCGTAAACACGGCCAGCAAATGCGGTTTTACCCCTCAGTTCGAGGGTTTGCAGTCCCTGTACGTCGAGCTGAAAGAAAAAGGCCTCGAAGTGCTCGGCTTCCCCTGCAACCAGTTCCGGAATCAGGACCCGGCGGACGACAAGGCCATCAGCGAATTCTGTAGCCTTAACTACGGCGTGGACTTTCCCATGTTTGCAAAGATTGACGTCAACGGCCCTAATGCCCATCCGCTGTTTGAGTACCTGAAGCACAGTGCCAAGGGGTTGTTGGGTTCGGAAGCCGTTAAATGGAACTTCACCAAGTTCCTGGTGAATCGTGAGGGTGAAGTGGTGCGTCGTTACCCGCCAACCACCAAGCCGTCTGCCATTCGCGCCGACATTGAAGCGTTACTGTAAACCATGACTGACGAAGACGACGTCCTGGCGCTGGATAATCAGCTCTGTTTTGCACTCTACGCCGCCAACAGGGCAATAACCGCCCGCTACCGTCCGCTGCTGGCGGAACTGAATCTGACCTATCCGCAGTACCTGGTTATGTTGGTGCTGTGGGAAGCAGGGGAGAATGGACAGACGGTCAGGGTGTCTGACCTGGGTAAACGGCTGCGTCTGGATTCCGGAACCCTGACGCCGTTGCTTAAACGTCTGGCCGAGCGTGAGCTGGTGACCCGTCTGCGCGATACCACCGATGAACGGGTGGTCAGGGTCGCTCCCACGGAAAACGGGCGTGCCATGCGCCAGCAGGCCCGGGATATTCCCGACCGCCTGCTCTGCGGCACGGGCATTGATCAGGAGCGCATTGTGGAATTGAGGGAAGAGTTGCGATCGGTTCTCAGCCTTTTGGAGGCTGAGGAGGCGCCCAGCGGTCGATAATGGATTTGAGGTCAGCGCGATTGTACGGCTTGGTGATGTAGTCGTTCATGCCAGACTCGAGGCAGTCGTCCCGGTCTCCCTGCATGACGTTGGCGGTGACTGCGATCACCGGCAAACCCTGCCACTCGGGGTTTGCACGAATATTGCGGGTGGCCTCATAACCGTCCATCACCGGCATCTGGCAATCCATCAATACAATATCGAATGCTCCTCCGCTCTGCTGCAAGGCGTCCAGTGCCTGCCTGCCGTTTTCGGCCAGGGTGACGGTGTGGCCCAGCTTCTTCAGCATGCCGCTGGCGACCACCTGATTGACCTGATTGTCTTCGACCAGTAAAAGGTTGAGCGCGCGTGACGCGCTGGCTGGCGTGCCGACGGCGGCTGCCATACTACCGGTGGCGTCCTGCTCCAGCCCGGCGGCCCTGCAAAGAGCGCGGAACAATTGCTCACGCCTCAGTGGCATCGACAGTATCTGACGATCTTCGGAGGGCTGGGTGGTGCTGTCCCTGTCCACCAGGATAATGCCGGTGCCGGGCCAGGCCGACGCAAGCTGACCTGCGGTTTTGTCGCTTTCGTCGGCGACGATCATCAGGATTCCCTCTCCGCCAGGTGCCGCCTCGCGAAGTGGAATGCTCCAGGCTCTCAGTTGATGCTCGATGGGGCCGCGATGTGGATATTCCTGGGGCATGCCCATATCCACACCTAACTGCCGGAGTTGGTCTGGAATGGCAGGTATCGACGGTCTGCTCTCTTGCTCATCATGAACCGGGAGGGGCAGATTAACGGTGAAATGCGTGCCTTCATCTTCCTCGGAGTCTACCAGGATCTGGCCGTGCATCCGTTCCACCAGTTGACGACATAATGTCAGGCCCAGGCCAGTACCACCATAGAGCCGGGTGGTATCGCTGTCCGCCTGAGAGAAGGGTGAGAATATGCGATGCAGTCCTTCCTTGGACATGCCAATGCCGGTGTCAATAACGTCAATGCGCACGTTGCCGTTGTAGCGGGTGGCACGAATTCGAACGCAACCCAACTTAGTGAACTTAATGGCATTGCTGAGCAGGTTGTTGAGGATCTGCCGTGTGCGTGTCGGGTCGCCCAGGAAGGATTCCGGCAGTTCACAATCAATATCCGCCACCACATCAATATTCTTTCGCCTGGCTTGCTGGGCATGCAGCGTCGCGCACTCTTCCACCAGGTTGCGGAGCGAAAACGGGATGTTCTCCAGGCTCAGCTTCCCGGCTTCGACCTTGGATATGTCCAAAATGTCGTTCAATAGGCCGAGCAGGCTCTGGCCTGCGTTGAGCGCAATTTCCAGCCGGTTTCGTTGCGCCTGCTCCATGTCGCCTTCCAGTGCCAGGCCAAGCATTCCGAGAACACCGTTAAGTGGTGTGCGTATCTCATGGCTCATGCTGGCCAGGAAGTTGGCACGGGCCCTGGCACGGCGTACAGCATCCTCTTTGGCGCGAACCAATGCACGATTGCCTCGCTGCAAGGCTTCATTTTTCTCGGAAATTTCCCGTGTACGGTCTTCCACCTCCTGTTCCAGCTGGCTGGAGTAGTTCTTCATCGCACTTTCGGCCATCCTGAGCTGTGCGAGGCTGGAATCAATGGTTTCCAGGTGCTGATTGATAACACCCACCATCAGGCCGATCTCATCTTCACGATGATTTTCCGGCACTGGAAGACGGACCTTTTCGGGCGTCTCAGCCTTAACCCGACTAAGAGCGCTGATAACGTTCAGCATGGGCCGGGTCAACACGAAGAAGAAAATGAACAGCAGCGCAGCGGTCAGCACCAGGCTTTTCAGTAGGCCGCTGATGACCGTATAGGCTGCCCGTTGGAGGAACAGCAGGCCGTAGTGGTAGGTATCAATGGTTACCGTGAGACTGCCCAGGGGAAGATCGCTCAGTTGCGGCACCACCAGTTCCTGGCTGAATACGCGGCTGTCGCCGAACAACAGGTCGCTGATCCAACGATAGCGCGAATCAGGGCTACTCTGGCTCGCGGCAGCCATGGTTTGGCCATTGTTGTCGATAATGCGGGCGTCGATCGTTGCAGGGTGGCGAAGTAGGCCGTCAAGAAGCTCTTCCGCAAGCCGGATGTCAATGTTATAGGCGATCTGGGAAGCGGGGCTGTGGCTGATTTCGATGAGCGCACGGATCTCCTGCTCCATGGAGTCCCTGGCGCTGAAATAATCGAGAGTGACCTGGACAATGTTGAGCATAAGGCCCAACACCATTGCGATTAAAACGGTGTCACGGGTCAGGCGATAGGATAGCCGCTTTTGGAATGCAGTTGTCACGGCGTTTCACGGTCCCTGTCATAACGTTTCGGTGGTTTTGGCGCGGCGCCAGCCGATGTTTAGTCGTCGTAATCGGCTTTCTTGCGCCACTCATCGTCGTGGAGGAACGTGTCCCATTCCTTGTCCAGGCTGGACGGTCCTGCCGTCGCGGCACTGTGGGCGTCATCTCCCTTCAAGGCCTCCAGTTCCTTGATGCGGGTTCGGAAACTTTTTACGGCTTTTACTGCCATCGGATTGTCCCTGGACTTGCCCATTTCGGTACTGGCCAGATGATAGGCGTGAATAGCCTTTCGAATCTGGTTCTGCTTCACATAATCGCGTGCCTGGAACACATGCAGGTCGGCGTGGGTCTTGTGCACCAGAAACAGGACGAACTTCAGGTTTTTCTTGGCTGTGGCGCTATCAATCTTGCCAGCCTTGTGCATGCCCTCGATCATCTTGAACAGATTCTGCAGCAGCTCCTGGACATAGGTGGACTTTTCTGGGGAATCGATTTTGATCGGAGCGCGTTTGTCTTCGCCGTCCATGACGGACTTTTTGAGCTGTTGTACAGCACTCAGTCGTTCTTCAACGGGCTGATCAGATTTAAGGCCCTGGAGGTCTTTGCAAGCTTCCTCCATCCGCTTGATCAATAACAGTTTTAGGTCAGCGGTGAAATACTGCCCCGGGATCTCGGAGAGCAGGCGGCTGGCTCTGTTGTAGCTGTCTTCCAGGGCCGTTGTTTTGCGAATACGCTCGATACGTGCGCGCTCTCGCATCTGACTGGCCACAATAATAATGATCGAAACAGTAACGACAGCTGCCAGCAGCAGCACAATCATTGTGGTATCCATCTTGTTGCAAACACTCCGGCTAAATGGACAGGCCACTGGCCGCTCCGGACACAGAAAAAATCCGGAGAAATCCAGCAAGTCTCCGGAAGATTAGCAGAAAACCCGGGATGATTCCGTTCTGAAATGTGAAAGATTGCAGCTTCATATCAATTCGATGAATTGATACTCTGTCGACCATTATTCTAGTGAATAAATGGCGTTTTTTATGTTATCTCCGATAGGGGCCACTTCATGGACATTTCCCGGGTAGACCTCAATCTGCTTGTTTATCTCGATGTATTGTTGCGGGAGCGGAACGTCACCAAAGCCGCGAATCATCTTGGGATTACCCAGCCCGCGATGAGCAACGGTCTGCGCCGATTGCGGGACCTGTTCGGGGATCCGCTGCTGGTTCGTACCAGTGAGGGTATGACCGCGACCGAGCGTGCCACTGAGCTGCAGCCACTGGTGCGTAGCATCCTTTCCGACATTGAGCAGGCGGTTCACGAGAAAACCGCGTTCGCGGCTATGGAAAGTCAGCGCGTGTTCCGGATCATGGCCAGCGACTACGCGGAATCCTGCCTGATGCCACGGGTGCTCCGCCGAATCCGCCAGGAAGCCCCTCACGTGACTCTGGATGTTCTGACGCCCAGTGACGTGAGTTTCCTCGACGTCGAGCAGGGGCGTCTTGATATGGCGATCAACCGTTTTGACAAGATCCCCCAGTCGTTCCACCAGAAAACGTTGTGGACGGAATACTTTGCCTGTCTGATGAACGCACGGAACCCGATCCTAAAGGAGCCGTTTACCCTCGATACCTACCTGGACGCCAGTCATATCTGGGTCAGCAAGACCGGTTTTGGTGTCGGGGTGGGGGCTGTCTCTTATACACATCTCCGAGCCCACGAGACGGACTCCTATCTCGT
>OJEP01000083.1_pt1 | contig 61176 bp, 56 predicted proteins | sample 1593761 | NCBI WGS metagenome assembly OJEP01 (sample SAMN05416783, study PRJEB24817) | seawater metagenome | isolation source: Sea water | place: Canada:Atlantic | collected 2013-11
CCATTAAGCTAACTTGTACTAATTACCCGTGAGGCTTAACCATACAACGCCAAACTCGTTTTATGTGATAGTGAAACAAGCGAAGAAGTTAATATAACTAAAGTAGATACTTGAAGACTTTATTATCAGAAATTCCAAATTTTAGTTAGTACGTAGCGATACGGACTGACACCAAATTTGCTTGGTGACAATAGCGTTTTGGACCCACCTGACCCCATGCCGAACTCAGTAGTGAAACGAAACAGCGCCGATGATAGTGTAGCATTTGTTATGTGAAAGTAGGACATTACCAGGCTCCAAATTGTAGAAAGCCCGACTAGCAATAGTCGGGCTTTTTTACGTCTACAGAAAAGTAATCTTCAACATTTTCTTCTCTAAAGCGTCGCGTCTCTTAAGCGAAGCGCCTCTTTGTGAACAGTGTTTTGGTTATTCAATACACTGGCCTATGATAGGCAACATTTGCTATGTGACTCTCCACCGCTGTGGGCACCACGACATTAACAGGCGTCAAATTGTACAAAGCCCGACTAGAAATAGCCGGGCTTTTTTACGTCTGCAAAAAAGTAATTTAGTAAATTGCCAAGACCCTATGGCGAACTCAGTAGCGGTCGCTCTTTCACAGCCTGTGCACCCGGCATTTGTATTCCTATACATCATGCAAAACTGCGCGAAAGCAAGCCCTTCAAACGCTGACACGATTCAACAGCTTCCTGTTTCCCTTAGCAGTAGCGAATAAAAGCTAATATATTTTTAGAACTTAATACAGTTGTGTTGGCATTACTTTGAAGAGAGTATGTCTTTTTAGAAGGTTTGGCTTTAGTTGCTCTCTTTTTGGCTGAGTGAATTTGTTTATAAATCTAGAGTTTTAATTAAATCAACATTGTATGAGAGGCTAAATCTATAAGAATCAATATATCACAGTAACAAATATAATTTTGCTTTGTTACTGGCTTTGATTTAGGATCAAATCAGTTTAAAACCAAGAACTAACATACAGTGTATAGATTATTAATAAGCATAATATCCATTTTAATTTGTTTTTCTGTTTCAGCAGTTGAGGTCACTGATCTATATCAAGATATTTTAAAAGTTGATGATAAATCAAGAGATACTCGATTAGCGGCAAGCCGTAAAGCCTTACTCAATGTTTTGGTAAAAGTAAGTGGTGATGAAACGGCGGATCAAAATCGATTAGCTCAACAGCGAACTAAAGATATCTCCGATTACATGCTTAAATTTGAATACGATGAGCGTGCTGAAGGTCAGTTAAAATTAATTGTTAAATTTGAAGCACGTAAAATTAATGCGCTTATAAAAGAATTAAGTCTACCTCTATGGGGTTCACAGCGTCCTTTAGTCGCTATTTGGCTAGGTATTGAAGATAATTGGCGAAGAGAGCTAGTTACACAAGAGAGCTATCCGCAGCTTGAACAATTAATTTACGATAATGCTCGAAGACGTGGCTTACCTGTTGTTGTGCCATTACTGGACTTACAAGATAGGCGTCTAGTAGGTATACCCGAGGTGTGGGGTAATTTTTCAGGGCCTATAGAAGAGGCGTCTCAGCGGTATAGTGCTGAAAGAAGTATTACGGCCAAAATGTACAAAGACAATAACAGTAATAACTGGGTTTTAGATTGGCGATTCACAAATGATGATTTGTTTGATGAAAATCGTTTAGTTGGTGATAAACAACAAATTGTTAGTCAAATGATAGATACACTAGCTAGAGGGCTAGCAAGTGAATATGCAATTGATCCCAATGCATACTACGAGCAAGCTTCAGCTATTTTAACTTTAAAAGGGGCCGAAAATTTTGTAGATGTTGAACTAGCTAAAAGACGTTTACAGAGTTTAAGTGTAGTTACACAAGTTACGATTGCTCGAAAAACGACTGGGTTTGTTGAATACAAATTGAGTCATACAGGCGATGTTACAGATTTAAAAAAAGCGCTTGGTCTTGATTCTGCTTTTAAAGATTATGTTGACCCACGCGCTTTCTATCATGTTGTTGACAAAAATAGCCTTGAATATCAATGGATAAAACCATAGTGCTAACTCATGAACCAATGCAAATGGCGTTGCCTGTTACTCTGCCTGATGACGAGACGTTTGCATCGTACTTTGGTGGTGAGGACTCATTAGAAGTTAACCATCTTAAAGCGAGCTTTTCTGAGTTGGCAAATTCATTTCAATATACTTATTTGTGTGGATTGGGTGATTCGGGTAAGTCTCACTTGTTATACGCGACGTGCATAAAAGCGCAAGAACGTGGCCTCTCTAACATGTTACTTTCTATGCGCGAGGTTATCAATTTTGGCCCTATGGTCCTCGATGGACTCGAAGCGCTTGATGTATTGTGTATAGACGATGTCCACTTAGTTGCAGGGAACGATGCCTGGGAAAAGGCCCTGTTTAATTTTTTTAATCGCTTTAACGAACCCGGTAAAATGTTAGTCGTAACCGCAGACCTGTTACCAAATATGTTAAATATCTCGCTTCCTGATTTAGAATCTCGTTTGACTTGGGGAACCACCTTTCAAATACGTTCAATGAGTGATGATGATAAAGCGCAGGCGCTTGTTAAGCGGGCACACATGCGTGGGCTTGAGTTAAGCGATGAATGTGCACGCTTTTTACTAACGCGTCTAAGTCGAGATATGCGTGCTTTACTCGATGTATTAGACAAATTAGATCATGCATCTATGGCCGCACAGCGAAAATTAACAATTCCCTTTATAAAATCAACGTTAAAGCTCTAGTAGGTCTAGAATCTAGACCCCGCTTTCAGTTATCATTAGTCAATTAAATTGTAATCACCTTCTGTGAAAGATCAGGTATCGAATGAACTTAGAAAATATATTAGCGCAAGCACTTGAGGCGGTAGCCAGTGCCAGTGAAATCGCGCAACTAGAAGAGATCAGGGTTAACTACCTTGGTAAAAAAGGCGAAATCACTAGCTTACTTAAAACACTGGGTAAAATTGCTCCTGAAGAACGCAAAGAAGCAGGCCAGGTAATTAATCAGGCTAAGCAAGATGTACAAGCTGCAATTAACGATAAGCGTGAGCTTTTAGCAAGCAAGGCACTAGAAGAAAAGCTAGCCGCTGAAACAATTGACGTTACTTTACCTGGGCGTGTGATGCCTACAGGTGGATTACACCCAGTAACACGTACAATTGAGCGTATTGAAAGCTTTTTTGGTGAATTAGGTTTCGAGGTGAAATCAGGTCCTGAGATTGAAGATGATTTTCATAACTTTGATGCTTTAAATATCCCTGAACATCACCCTGCGCGTGCTGATCATGATACCTTTTATTTCAATCCTAAATTAGTATTGCGTACACAAACAAGTGGCGTGCAAATTCGTACTATGGAAACGGAACAGCCACCGCTACGAATCATCTCACCTGGGCGTGTGTATCGTAACGATTACGATCAGACACATACACCTATGTTCCATCAGGTAGAAGGGTTAATGGTTGATACCGATGTAAGTTTTACTGAGCTTAAAGGTATATTACATGACTTTTTGCGTAACTTTTTTGAAGAAGATATGGAAATTCGTTTCCGTCCATCATTTTTCCCATTTACAGAACCTTCAGCTGAAGTAGATGTGATGGGCAAAGACGGCAAATGGTTAGAGGTACTAGGCTGTGGCATGGTACATCCAAACGTTCTTAAGTCTGTAGGTATTGATCCAGAAAAATACACCGGTTTTGCATTCGGCATGGGTGTAGAGCGCTTAACTATGCTGCGCTACGGCGTAAACGACTTACGTGCATTTTTTGAAAATGACTTAAAATTCCTAAACCAGTTCCGTTAAGAGTGAAGCAATAAAATGAAATTTAGTGAAAAGTGGTTAAGAGAGTGGGTTAATCCTGCTATTGATACGCAAGCTCTGTCGGAACAGCTTTCTATGGCTGGCCTTGAAGTTGACGGCGTTGAGCCAGCTGCAGCCAAATTTAATGGTGTGTTAGTAGGCGAAGTTGTTGAATGTGGTCAACATCCTGATGCGGATAAACTTCGCGTTACTAAAATTAACGTAGGTGGCGATGAGCTGCTTGATATCGTTTGTGGTGCGCCAAACTGTCGTGAAGGAATTAAAGTCGCGGTTGCAACCGTTGGTGCAGTATTACCTGGCGATTTCAAAATTAAAAAAGCAAAACTTCGCGGTCAGCCTTCACACGGTATGTTATGTGCATTTGATGAGCTAGGCATTAGCGAAGAAGGTGAGGGCATCATGGAGTTACCGAGTGATGCACCCATTGGCGCGGATTTACGTGACTATTTAAGCCTTGACGACAACATTATTGATGTTGATTTAACACCAAACCGTGGTGACTGCCTTGGTATTAAAGGTCTTGCCCGTGAAGTAGGCGTTTTAAACAGCATTGATGTAAACGTATTAGAAATCCCCGCTGTTGCTCCAACGATTGACGACAAAGTATCAATTGAGCTAGTGAACGAAGATGCATGTCCTCGATACTTAGGTCGTGTAATAAAAGGTATAAATCTTGATGCAGAAACACCGTTATGGATGGTTGAAAAATTACGCCGTAGTGGTGTACGTTCAATCGACCCGGTTGTTGATGTAACTAACTATGTATTACTCGAACTTGGTCACCCTATGCATGCATTTGATTTAAGTGCAATTGAAGGTGGCATTAAAGTACGTAGTGCAAATGCAGATGAAGAACTAGTACTGCTTGATGGGAATACAGCTAAATTAAACGAGTCTACACTCGTTATAGCAGATAATGATAAAGCACTTGCCATTGCTGGTATTTTTGGTGGTGAGCAATCAGGTGTTACTGAAAAAACAACAGACATACTGCTTGAAAGTGCGTTCTTTAATCCGGTAGCAATTGCTGGGCAAGCACGTAGTTACGGCCTACATACTGATGCATCACATCGTTATGAACGTGGAGTAGATTTTGCTCTACAACACGATGCAATGCAGCGTGCTACAGCGCTACTTCTTGAAATTGTGGGTGGTCAAGCAGGCCCTGTAGTAGAAGCCGTGGCGGCTGATAAGTTACCTAAGGTGACTGAAGTTCGTTTGCGTCGTTCGCGTTTAGACCGCGTAATAGGTCATCACATTGATGATGCTAAAGTAACTGATATTCTGACTCGCTTAGGTCTTGATGTTAAAGTAGAAAATGAGAGCTGGAGTGCAGACATACCTAGTTACCGTTTTGATATTCGCATTGAAGAAGATTTGATAGAAGAAGTTGCACGCGTTTACGGTTACAACAGTATTCCAAATGTGGCACCAACTGCAAAACTTAAGATGACCACTCATAACGAAGCGAGTATTGCACTAAGCAAATTCCGCAATACGTTAGTAACACGTGGTTACCAAGAAGCGATTACATACAGCTTTGTTGACCCTAAGGCACAAGCTATTTTGCATCCTCAAAGTGACGCACTTGTTCTACCGCATCCTATTTCAATTGAAATGTCAGCAATGCGTGTTAGCTTAATGCCGGGTCTATTGGCGTCTGTTGCATACAACCAAAATCGTCAACAACCACGTATTCGTTTATTTGAGCATGGTCTTAAATTTATAAGCGATGAAAATGCAGAAAATGGTGTATACCAAGTGCCTGTTATTAGTGGCGTTATTACTGGTTTGGTTCATGGCGAACATTGGGTTGAAGAAAAGCGCAATGTCGACTTTTATGACTTAAAAGGGGATGTTGAGGCATTACTTGCGATCACTAACGATGTAAGTCGCTTTGAAATTAAAGCAGAGCAGTCAGATGGACTTCATCCGGGCCAGTCAGCTGTTATTTATGTTGATGGTAAAAAGGTTGGTTTTTTTGGTGCATTACATCCTCAAGCGCAAAAGTCGTTAGATATCAATAACGCAACTTTTGTATTTGAAATTGAAATGTCAGCAATTGAAAAAAGAAATTTACCACAAGCAGAAAGCGTGTCTAAATTTCCTTCAAACCGTCGCGACATCGCGATTTTAGTGGCCGACAGCGTTAAATCTGGTGATATTTTAAACGCTATAGAAAAAGTTGGCGGAAATCAATTGGTTGACCTAAACTTATTCGATGTGTATAAGGGCAAAGGTATTGAGCCAAATTATAAGAGTTTGGCGATTGCTCTAACACTGCAAGCGGTTGATAGAACACTCGAAGAGAAAGATATCAATCTAGTAGTTGATAACGTGGTGGCCGAATTGGCCGAAAAGTTTAATGCATCGTTGAGGGACTAGATATGGCGCTTACTAAAGCCGACATAGCTGAACACCTATTTGAAAAGCTCGGGATCAATAAAAAAGATGCCAAAGATTTAGTTGAAGCGTTTTTTGAAGAAATCCGCTCAGCGCTAGAAAAAGGAGAGCAGGTTAAGCTTTCTGGATTTGGTAACTTTGATCTTCGAGACAAAAAAGAAAGACCAGGGCGTAATCCGAAAACAGGCGAAGACATTCCTATTTCGGCGCGTCGTGTTGTCACCTTTAGACCGGGTCAAAAATTAAAGACTCGTGTTGAAGTGGGCACCAGCAAAGCAAAATAAAAAAAGGCAGCGAAAGCTGCCTTTTTATTTATTCCTCGCTTAACTCTGCTTAAGCGGGGTTTATTATTATCTAAAATTCTCTAGGTGATACAAATTCACCCTCTAATACTTGTTGATAGGTTTGCTCGGCAAGTGAATCAAGTCCAGATAAGTTTTTACCAGTACTTAAGAGTTCCTGCTCTATTTCAAATAGATCTATATTTTCGATTCCCGACATTTGCGCTACTTTTGAAAATATATAAGCATGTTTAAATTTATCATGTTTATAAAACAGGCTGATAAGCGATGTGTACACCTCAGGATTGGGTATGCGCCCTTTTTGATTTAACTCTAGCGTTTTATAGAGCAAATCAATCGTTTTTTCGTCATCAAACTTAATGTAATACGACGCTAAAAAAAACTGCATTTCAGCACTTTGTGTAACACTAGGATCGTCTTCTATAGCCAATAGCTTATTTAATGCACCTTGATTATTGTTTCTGGACCAATGGTAATAAAGTAAACCAGGGTGATTTGTATCAATAGTGTCTTGATAAAGGCGCGTCATTTCTTTAATGCTAGTAAGTTGGCCATCTATGCGAGACGTCTTCTTAGCTTTGAGCTTTATGTGCTCAATTTTAGCCGCCAGTGTTATACATTGGTTGTATGTTTCAAATTCTTTTAATAATTGATATTTATTTTCATCCGTTGGCTCTTTGTATTCACTGTAACGCTTTAAGATAACTTCAGCACGCTCGTCTTTACAATGGCTGTCTTTGTTTAAATCAGCACAAAAGCCGGGTGTTTCCTTACAAACTTTTGCTAGCGTAACAGGTTCTTCACAACCCGCTAATGTTAGTAATCCAAGTAGTAAACTTGCTCTTTTTAGCATTCCTAAACCCCAAATAAATATCTACGCAGCCATTCTAGCGCAATCATTTAACGCCTAACAGTAGAGAATAACTTCAGATTAAATTAGAATAGCCGTGCCTGAAGTGCATTACTCTCAAAATATAGTGCACTTTTAAAGGCTATCCGTTCAAAATGATAAACTTAGGTAAATAAAATGACCTCATCTCACGAGTTAGAATACACAAATAGTTGGCAAGAGCGCCAAGATTACGCTGAAAGCATGCAACCTATCATTGGTAAACTTTACCGTAATCGTGGTATTGAAATTGCCGTATATGGCCGTCCTCTCGTAAATGCCAGTACTATTGAAATTATTAAATCTCACAAAACTGTTGCGCAATTTGAAGGCACAAAATTACGTTTACGTGAAAGCTTCCCGTTTTTAGAAGCAATCAGTAAAATGGAATTAAACTCTGCTCGCATTGATATTGGTAAGTTAGCATACAGCTATTTATACAGCGACGTTGCTAATGGCCGTTCAGTTGAAGAGTTTGTTAAAGATGAATTAGCAGAAATAGCAGATTCAACAGTGAAAGAACCTCGCGATGTAGTTCTTTATGGTTTTGGTCGTATTGGTCGTTTGCTTGCTCGCTTATTAATTGAAAAATCGGGTCCTTACGCCGATTTACGTCTACGTGCAATCGTTGTGCGTGGTGGTAAAGAAGGTGACCTTGAAAAGCGCGCTAGTTTATTACGTCGCGATTCAATTCATGGTCCATTTAATGGTTCAATCACCATTGATAAAGAGCGCAACGCGATTAAAGCGAACGGCAGTTACATTCAGGTTATTTATGCAAATTCGCCTAGTGAAATTGATTACACCCAATACGGTATCGATAATGCGTTAATTGTTGATAACACAGGTATTTGGAAAGATGAAGCAGGCCTTGGTCAGCATTTAGAGTGTAAAGGTGCAGCTAAAGTATTATTAACAGCACCGGCTAAAGGCAATATTAAAAACATCGTTTATGGTGTAAATAACCAAGATATTTTATCTGAAGATAAAATTGTCTGTGCAGCAAGCTGTACAACAAATGCAATCACACCAACATTAAAAGCGTTAAACGATAAGTTTGGTATTAATAATGGTCACGTTGAAACCGTTCACTCATATACAAACGATCAAAACCTAATTGATAACTATCACAAAGCCGAACGTCGTGGTCGTGCCGCAGCGCTTAACATGGTAATAACTGAAACAGGCGCAGCTAAAGCTGTATCTAAAGCATTGCCAGAGCTTGAAGGTAAGTTAACAGGTAACGCTATTCGTGTTCCTACACCTAACGTATCGCTTGCTATTTTAAACTTAAACTTAGCAACTAATACATCAGTTGAAGAACTAAATGCATTTTTACGCGATACAGCGCTGCACTCAGATTTACGTGACCAAATTGATTACACTGCATCAACAGAAATAGTGTCTACCGATTTAGTAGGTAGCCGTTATGCAGGTGTTGTTGACTCACAAGCGACAATTGTTGACGATAATCGTATTGTATTATACGTATGGTACGATAATGAATTTGGCTATAGCTGCCAAGTAGTACGTTGTATGCGAGATATGGCTGAAGTGTCATTCCCAAGCTTACCACGCTAATGTATATGTAGTATTTAAAAGCCAGCGTTTAGCTGGCTTTTTTAATGTGCAATCATTTTTAAAGTGTATGCCTTGTGCTACGCTTTGCTTATTCCAATACAGTGCGTGTTACAGTTATAAAATACACTGTATTTACTGCGAGTAGTATTATTCGTGGTGTTAGTTCTGCTAGTTAAAATGCAGATGGGCTTATTCAAATTAAAGGTTTTTTCATGAAAATCAGTAGTAATTTCGACAGTGGTAATATCAAGGTAATTGATGCAACCAATCCGCTTAATATTCAATTAGAGATTAATAACGACCACAACTCTGAATTTTATCAGTGGTTTCACTTTCGATTAGAAACAACGCCTTACCAATTACATAAGCTTAATATTAATCAGCTTGAAAAATCAGCATACCCAGATGGGTGGGAAGGCTATCAAGCAGTCGCATCTTACGATCGCCAAACATGGTTTCGTGTTCCATCAAACTATGAAAATGGCACGCTAAGTTTTGAAATAGAGCCAGAGTGCGGCAGTGTTTATTTTGCTTACTTCGCACCATATAGCTATGACCGCCATTTAGATTTATTGTCGTGGGCGCAAACCCAAGGTGCTTGCCAACTTCAAACATTGGGTGAAACACTTGATGGGCGCGATATGAGTGTATTAAAAATTGGCGAGCCAAACGAAGATAAAAAAGTAATTTGGGTAACAGCACGCCAGCACCCAGGTGAAACTATGGCAGAGTGGTTTGTAGAGGGATTACTTCATAAGTTACTTGATGATGAAGACCCACATGCTGCCGCATTGTTATCAAAGGCTGTGTTTTACATCGTGCCAAATATGAACCCAGATGGCAGTGTACGTGGCCATTTACGTACTAATGCTAAAGGTGTTAACTTAAATCGCGAATGGCAAACACCTAGTATGGAAAATAGCCCTGAAGTGTATTTAGTCCTAAATAAAATGCGCGAAACAGGCTTAGATATGCACCTTGATATTCATGGTGATGAAGCCATTCCTTATAACTTTGTTGCTGGCAGCGAAGGTATTCCAAGTTACGATGAGCGACTTAAAAATTTAGAAGACAGCTTTAAAGCGGCGTTATTAACAATAACACCGGAGTTTCAAGACGAACACGGTTACCCGAAAGATGAGCCAGGCCAAGCTCTATTAACCGTTGCATCGTCGGCAACGGCTGAAGAGTTTAAAGCGCTTACATACACGATTGAAATGCCATTTAAAGACAATAACGATTTACCAGATCCTGACTATGGCTGGTCAGATCGTCGCTCGTATCAGTTTGGTCAAGACACTTTAGCAGCCATTGTTAATGTGGTTGATACGCTAAGATAGAGTACTGATAAAAGGCATCAATTATTGATGCCTTTTTTATACACAAATTTAAAATTAGTTAATATGTAAAATCGTTTTATAAACCCCTTCAATCAGAAGTCTATTTAAATTACTTTCTATAAACCTCCATTATATTCAAACAAACCAATTGCTGGTTAAATAACCCTCAAATAATACGTCGAAGCGCACGTTTTATCTGTAAATATGAAAATTAAGTGTTAACAAAGTTAGCTCACTTAAGTTAATATCAATAACAATCGAATTAAAGGTAGGCGTATTTAAGCCCGATTTTTAATCGTTTTGTGTCGCGCATTCTGAGTAGCTAAAACAGAGTCTCGTAATTCATAATAAAAAATATAACTATAGAGGATATCCATGGAAGCTTTTGTAAGCGCTGTTAATGATGTTGTTTGGAGTAATGCCCTTATTTACTTATGCCTTGGCGCGGGCTTGTTTTATTCTGTATTAACTCGATTTGCCCAAGTCAGACATTTTAAAGAAATGTGTAAATTACTTTTTAGTCCTAACACATCTGAAAAAGGTATTTCTTCTTTTCAAGCACTTGCAGTGTCTCTATCGGGGCGAGTCGGTGTTGGTAACATTGCAGGTGTTGCTGCTGCTATCGGTTTTGGTGGCCCAGGGGCTATTTTCTGGATGTGGGTTGTTGCATTTTTAGGTGCAAGTACAGCCTTCGCTGAATCAACTCTTGGTCAAATTTATAAAGAAGAAGAAAACGGTCAATATCGTGGTGGTCCAGCGTATTACTTTGACCGTTGTTTAAAGCAAAAATGGTTAGCTATCTTATTTGCTATTTCTGCCGTTGTTGCGTGTGGTGTTTTCCTACCAGGTGTACAAGCAAATGCGGTAGGTAACGCATTTACTCAAGTATTTGGCGACGGTACTATGGTTTCGACCAGCTTTGGCGATGTAGGCAGCTTTAAGCTAGTTGCGCTGGCTATTATTCTTATCGTTTTAGCCTTTATCATTTTTGGTGGTATAAAACGTATTGCCAACTTTACTCAAATTGTTGTGCCATTTATGGCTTTGGGCTACATAGTACTTGCCTTAATCGTTGTGTTTTTACATATCGATAGAGTGCCTGATATTTTTGCTATGATAATAAGCGACGCTTTTACAGCTCAAGCCGGATTTGGAGCTGCAATTGGCTGGGGTGTAAAACGCGGAATATATTCAAATGAGGCGGGTCAAGGTACAGGTCCTCATGCAGCGTCTGCGGCAGAAGTAGACCACCCAGCGCAACAAGGTTTAGTTCAGGCTTTTTCAGTGTACGTAGATACCATCTTCGTATGTACAGCAACTGCACTGATGATTTTGTTAACACAGCAATACAACATTGTTGGCGAGCTACCAGCTGGTCAATTTATTGTACAAAATGTTGATGCAGCAACTGAAGTTGGCTCTGCAGCATTTACACAAATGGCTTTGTTTAGCGTATTTGGCGGTTTTGGTGAGGCATTTGTAGGTATTGCGTTATTCTTCTTTGCGTTCACTACTATTTTAGCTTACTACTTCATTGCGGAAACAAACATTGCTTACTTAAATCGTTACTTTAAAGGAAGTATTCCACTGGTTATTGTGAAGTTTGTGATCATGTTTATGGTGGCTTACGGAATGGTTAATAGCTCTGGGTATATTTGGAGCATTGGTGACATAGGTGTAGGCTTAATGGCGTGGATCAACATCTTAGGCATTTTAGCTATTTTCTTTGTCGCAAAACCGGCACTGTTATGTTTAAGCGATTACGAAGAGCAAAAGAAAAAAGGCGGTAAAATTACCTTTGATCCAATTAAGTTAGGTATAAAAAACGCTACTTTCTGGGAAAAACGCCTTGAAAAACAATCTAAGGATCCTGAGTAATTTAATACACAGTGTACTTGCAAGTTTGATTGGATAAACGGGTTTAAACCAATAAAAAGAAAGTTACATTATCTGTTATTGCTTTAAATTCAAAAAAGACAACAACAAATAAAACAAGTACAATAAAGGCGCCGCAAGGCGCTTTTTTTATGCGTAGTATGGAGAGATGTATGGCGATTATTCGTTGCCCAAAATGTGCAAAATCAATTTCAGATAAATACAAGCAATGTCCGCATTGCGAAAGTAACATTTCAGAGCTAAATGACGAGCAGGTTCAACAACTTCAGCGCGAACAGCAAATTAAAAAAAAGCAGATGTTTATAAATCACTCTTTCCTAGCACTTATTTTATTTTTGGGTGGTTTTTTCTGTTTATATTTTTTACAACCGCAAAAAGAAACCCTTGAGTGGTATGCTTACACCATCGCCATTGGCGTAGGGTGCATTTGGTATCTTATTAACCGTATTATTTTAGTGACTCTTAAAAAGAAAAGATGACATGAATATCGATAAACTCGTAGAAAATATTACTCCAGAATTATTTGAACGCCTGCAATATGGTGCATCCACTGGCAAATGGCCAGATGGCACTGTGTTATCAGATGAGCAAAAGCAACAAACAGTGCAGTTGGTTATGTTGTATCAAGCAAAGGTGGCTCAATCGAACGAGCAATTTACGATTGGTGCTAATGGTGAAATGATCCAAAAGACAAAAGCGCAACTACAAAAAGAATTCAAATCAGACAACGAAATAGCTAGGTTTAGTGAACATGATCTTTAAGCACCTTTTTACGCCAAAATGGAAACACCCTAAGCAACAGGTACGTCTTGATGCAATTGAAAAGCTAGATACGCAGCGCGATGCAAGTATTTTAAATACACTTGCATTAGAAGACAGCTCTGCAGAAATACGCCGAAAAGCGCTTCAAAAGGTAAATGATTTACCACTTTGGTGGAAAGCCTATAAGCAAGACCAAGCGTTGAAGGATATAGCTGAGCAGCAAATATCTAACGCGGTTTTAAACAGTGAAAGCACACTAACACCGCAAATTAAAAGTGAATATATAGAACGCTTTGCGCCTGTAAAAACATTAGAAAAACTAGCGTTTGCAGAGAAAGAACTAAAAGTTCGCGTTAAACTACTTAAGCGTTTAGCAAACCCAAAATTAGTAGAAAAAGCTTTTAAAGAAGGCAGTGAAGAATTACAAAAGCAGCTAGTGGAGTTAGTTATTAACCACCAGCTTACCAAACCACTTGCTAAACATGCTAGAGGGGAAGCGAAAAGCACCCTTGATACGCATATTGAAAATGAGCGTCTGGCCAAAGAAATGCCACAAGAAGTTGAAAATTCAACGCGCGTTATTTTAGCAAAACTTAATGCGTTACGTGAAAAAACAGACTTTGCGTTGGTAAACCCACAAGCTGCTGAATTAATGGCTCAATGGCAAGCATTAGAGCTTAAATGGCTATCAGCAGAGCGTATAAAATCGCTAGATGAAAAGTACATAGCTATTACCAGCAAGCTTGATACTCATATAGCGCAACTTAAAGCTGAGCACGACAAAGAACAGCAACGTTTAGCATTAAAACAGCGTCAATTATTGGCTTTAGCAACGCTTGAAGCATTAAGTGATGAAATTGAAAATGCGCTTCAATTAGGTTTAGAAACCCCAGAGCAAATTCAACAAGATTGGCTTGACGCTAAAGTAGCCCAAGCAAAACAAGCGATCACAGAGACTGAGCTTGAAAATAGCGCACAGTCTAAAGCGGTAATAACAAGGCTTGAGACTTTATTTTCACAAGTGGCTAAATTACCCGAACTAACAACGGTAATTGCTCAATATAAAGAGGCATTGAACGCCTTACAAAAAATTGAACCAGCGCAAAGCATTGAGCAATATGACGATATTATTTCAGCGTTTAATCAAGCGTTTAAAGAAACGCGTGGGCATATAGCTATGTTAGACAGCGCACTGCAAGGCAAGTTTAAAACTGAGTTAAACGCGCATAAAAAGCAGTTTTTAGTACCAATGAATGAGTTAGTTAAACCGCTTGAAAAAAATCAAAGCCAAGCAAAGCGAAAAGCTCGTGATGTTAAGCGCTTAATTGAAGAAGGCCGGTTCAATGTGGCATTTGGTGTATTTAAAGGTTTTGAAGAGCTATTTAATACATTAACAGCACGCTACCAGCAACCACTTGAAAATATTAAAGCAGAGCTAGAGCAGCAGCTTGCTGACGCAAAAGATTGGCAAAAATACGCCGCTGCACCAAAGCGTGTTGCGTTACTTGAAGAAGTAGCCGCGTTAACCGAGCAAGAATGTACCGACCCGCAACAACGTGCAGAACAAGTAAAAATGTTTCGCACACGTTGGAATGAGCTTGGCCGTTTAGATACAGATGAAGAAAAACAACAAGGTGTTCAGTTTGACGAACATATTGAATTGTTGTTTGCACCTTGTCGTAGTTACTTTGCCGAGCAAGAAAAAAACCGCGATGCAGCTAAGTTGCAACGTGAAAGCATCATTACTGATATGCACGCGCTTAGCACAGAGCCTACTAGCGAAGAAGGCTTTGATTGGAAACAGTTTGAAAGCCAATACAATAGGCTAAATAAAGCATGGCGCAGTGTAGGAAAAGTTGACCCTAAAACATATCGAGTTTTAAATGAACGCTATAAAAATGAGCAACAACAGGTGCTTGGTTTATTAAATGCGTTTCATAAAGGTAATGCTGCGCTTAAAAATGATTTAGTAGAACAAGCACAGCAACTATCACAAAGTGACGACTTAGCAAGTGCTTGCCAGACGTTAAAGCAAATGCAACAGCAATGGCAAACAATTGGCTTTGCGGGCTTGAAAGCCGAAAATGCGTTGTGGCAAAAGTTTCGTCAATATAACGATGAAGCATTTAGTAAGCGCAGCACTGAATTTGAGCAACAAAAGCTTGAACAGAATGAGTCAGACAAGCAAGCCGCTGCAGAGCTTGCTGAATTAGAAGCGGTACTAGAGGCGGTTGAACAACGTGCGCAACTTCATGACCTAGAAACGAAGGTAAAGGGTTATGCACAATTCAGAACGCTTGCGCCAAAAGTGACTACTTTGCTTAAAGCCATAGATGAAAAAGTGTCATTGCTTATCACTAAATCAGAGCAGGCTAACTTAGATGCTTTACTTAATGCGCTTCAAAATAATGAAGAAGTACCTGCACAGTATCAATCACCGCTAAAAACAACGCTTAACGAAGAGCAACTTGTAACGCGTATGGAAATTTTAGCAAATGTGAGCTCGCCAAATGCATCACTTAGAATGGCAGAGCAAGTTGCTATGCTTGATGATAAGCACCGTGGCGATCATGCAGATTTAAATTATTATTTAAAACAGTTGCTCGCGCTCAGTAACGGTTCAGTTGAACCTGACACACTAGCTCGATTAAAGACGACACTTGCAGCTTAATCATTAACATTACTTTAAATGTTGATTAAAACTTTAAAAGGCCGCTTAAAAAGCGGCTTTTTGTGTCAACCAAACAAAGGATTTACCATGAGATTTTTATTACTTATTACTACGCTTTTTTTAACTGCCTGTAATAGCACGCAAGGTGTATCGGTATATTCATTTACAAATGCTGAAGTAGAAAGCGTATTAGCTAAAGAGTTGCCCAAATTAAGCGAAAAAGTAAAGCTAATGGGATTACCTGTTCAGCTTAACGTTAATGATTTAAGTGTTGATATAGGGCCAGATAATCGTGATGTTGTTTTACTTGGCGCTGACTCGAGCGCAGAGATCAACGCTTTTGCACTTAAGTACCCAATTCGTTTAAAGCTTCAAATAGAGGGCAGCCCATTCTACGATAGCGAGAAAAAAGCAGTGTTTTTACGTAATATTAAACTACTGGGCTCAAGCGTTGATGCTGGTGGCTTTAGAGGCAACATTGGCGCGCTTGACGATCAAGCAATGGGTGTAATCAATACCTTTTTGGCTAACAACCCTGTATATACGTTAAACATGAATGATCCTAAAATGATGCTATTGAGCAAATTACCGCTCGACATGAAAATATCGCAAGGTGCAATTAAACTGGTTCCTAGGTTATAAATAACCAGGCTAATCAGATCGGCCTGCCTTAATTAATCGTATTAAATAACCTAACTATAAGCTAATTAGGTTCATTATATTATGGCAGCACCGCGTAACGTGCCCACATCGAGACTTTCTCGTTTTGCAAAATTAGGCTCATTAGCAACAGGCGTTGCGGGTAATATGCTGGTTGATGGCGCTAAAAGTGCACTAACAGGTAAAGGGTGGGATAACAAACGCTTACTTCTGCAGCCTAAAAATATTGAAAAACTTGCTGTGCAGCTCTCTCACTTACGCGGAGCAGCAATGAAATTAGGCCAGCTTCTATCTATGGATGCTGGTGACTTGCTCAGTCCTGAGCTCGCCCAGTTACTCGCTTTGTTGCGCTCTGACGCAAATCCAATGCCGCATAAGCAGCTGGTTGAAGTTTTAAAAGAACAATGGGGGGACGACTGGCTTTCTCGTTTTTCTCATATTGAACTCAGACCTTTTGCAGCGGCTTCTATTGGGCAAGTGCATTTAGCGTATCAAGAAAATGGCGATAAGCTCGCAGTTAAAGTTCAGTACCCGGGTATTGCAAAGAGTGTTGAGAGCGACGTAGATAACGTGATTACGCTGTTAACCCTATCGCGCCTATTACCTAAAGATCTCGACATTAAACCCCTTGTGAATGAGGCTAAGGCACAATTACTTGCAGAAGCAGATTACCTGCGAGAAGCAGATTATTTAATACGTTACAAAAATGCACTCAACGGCAATGCTCACTTTAAAGTGCCTGATGTTTACACTTCGCACAGTACGCAGCAAGTGCTTACAATGGAATATGTCAATGCTGAACCCATAGAGAGCATCACAGAGCAGCCACAAAGCCAGCGAAGTTTTGTGGCTGAGCAGCTTATTAATTTATTTTTTAAAGAAATGTTTGAATTTAAACTCATTCAAACGGATCCTAACTTTGCTAATTTTCATTATCAAACAGAGACACAAAAAATCGTTTTATTTGATTTTGGTGCAACGCGAGAAATATCAACCGAGTTGAGTTCAGCGTATTTGGCACTATTTAAAGCAGGTAGCGATAACAGCCGAGAGGGCGTATTAAAAGCAGCATCGCAAATTGGTTATTTTAAAGATGACATTATGGATAATTATAAAAATAACGTAATCGACTTGTTTTTAATGGCGTGCGAACCGCTCAGGCATGATGGTGAATTTGATTTTAAACATAGTGAGTTAGCACTTAAAATTAAGGATGCTGGGCTTGCACTTAGTGCCCAATCACAGCAGTGGCACACTCCACCCGTCGATGCGTTGTTTATACACCGAAAATTAGCCGGTTTGTATTTAATAGCTGCTCGTTTGGGGGCAAAAATTGATGTGCGTGCACTTTTTAGTCATTTCGCATAAATACTGAGCTAATATCGATATAAAGTTACTGGTGCAGTAATGTGTTAAAGTTGTCATAATACTCGTGATATTTCGCGAGGCGTAGTTATGATAAAGCAATTTTTAAACGATCCAAAGTTATTACTTAATGCCGTGGGTGAGGGAATTTACGGATTCGACTTGTCTGGAAACGCTGTATTTGTAAACCCAGCAGCAGAGCGCATGACAGGGTGGAAGGCAGAGGAGCTACTAGGAAAAAAAATACATCAATATCATCACCATACCCGTGCCGATGGCACGCCTTACCCTGCAGATGAGTGTCAAATTTACTGTACCATGTTTGATGGTAAACGCCGTGAAGTTAACAATGAAGTGTTTTGGCGCAAAGACGGTAGCTCGTTTGCTGTTGAATATACATCCACCCCAGTGTATCGAAAAAATCAACTTATTGGTGCCGTTGCTATATTTCGTGATATATCGCAGCAGCAACAAACCCAAAATGATTTACAAAACGCACTTAAAAAAATAAAGCAGCTGAGTGAGCAGTTAAAAGATGAGAATAGCTATTTAACAGCAGAGTTAAATCAGGACTGGCAAGACTCTGGGCTTGCAGGGCAAAGCCATGTGTTCCAAACCATGTTAGAGCAAATCAAATTAGTGAGTGAAACCGACACTACCGTGCTTATTCTGGGAGAAAATGGCACAGGTAAAGAGCTAGTAGCACGCAATTTATATAGGTTAAGCAAACGCAGCAAGCATGCCTTTATTAAAGTAAATTGTGCAGCTTTTACACCAAGTTTATTGGAGTCTGAGCTGTTTGGGCATGAGAAAGGCGCTTTTACTGGGGCTAACGAACGTCGTAAAGGCCGATTTGAACTGGCCGATAAAGGCACACTTTTTTTAGATGAAATAGCCGAATTACCTCTAGAATCACAAAGTAAGCTACTAAGAGTGCTACAAGAGCAAGAATTTGAGCGGGTTGGTGGTAGCCAAACCTTAAGTGTAAACATTCGAGTTATAGCGGCTACAAACCGCGATTTGTGGCAAATGGTGCAAAAGGGCAGTTTTAGAATAGATTTATATTATCGACTTAATGTATTTCCTATTAAAGTACCGGCCCTGAGAGAGCGTAAAGAAGATATTCCTTACTTATGCAGCAACCTCATACAGCAATTAAATAAACGCTTGGGGAAGCAGTTAAAAGGGTTAAGTAAAAAAGCAGTTACTAAGCTTCAAGCCTACGATTGGCCTGGCAACATAAGAGAGCTGCAAAATGTACTGGAGCGAGAAGCCATTTTGTCCAAACAATCTGTTTTACAGCTCAATCAACCACTCAATGGTGACACTACGCAAAATGTTGACGAGTCTCTTACCCTCGATGAGGCGCAAAGGCTGCATATAAGCCGTGTTTTAACACTGTGTAACGGGCAAATTTCGGGAAGTAAAGGTGCTGCACTTAAGTTAGGGTTACCTGAAAGTACACTTCGCTCAAAAATGAGAAAGCTAGGAATTAATAAATAATCGCGATATATAACGTTTTTCGTTATATGTCGCGATTGGTAAAAGCGTGTAAATTATAAAGTTATTTAATATCAATAGATTAAATAAAGTTTCAGTTTGGTCTGAAAGTTGCAAATACTTAAACAACATCCGTTCTAATTAAGTAAGTAACATGAAGTTTGATATTAAAGAGCAAGACATGATCATTAAGCCCTATAACTCAGGGCCAATTTATATTCGCGAGCAAAAAGGCTTTTTTCAACGTATACGCCGTAATTTAGGCTGGTTGCTAATGTTAACGTTTATTGCCATTCCATGGATTCAATACAACGGTCAGCAGGCTGTACTGTTAGATGTCGCAACACAAACCTTTACTATTTTTGGATTAACACTTCTTCCTCAAGACTTTATGATTTTAGCCATGCTTTTTATGGTGGGAGCCTTTGCGTTATTTTTTGTTACTAATTGGCTTGGCCGAGTTTGGTGCGGTTACACGTGCCCGCAAACAATATGGATGTTGATGTTTACATGGGTTGAGCAACGAATAGAAGGTACACGCAATCAGCGCATTAAATTAGATAAGTCAAAATGGACATTTAGCACGTGGCGTAAAAAAATAGCTAAACACAGCGCGTGGATAGTTATTTCGGTTTTAACAGCGACCTCATTTATGGCGTATTTTATTCCGGCTAAAAATTTATACTTAGACATGCTTTCGTTTGATTGGTCTGGCATTACCACATTTTGGGTGCTTTTTTTTGCTGGGTGTACGTACGGTAATGCTGGTTTTTTAAGAGAAAAAATGTGCACCATTGCATGCCCGTATTCTCGTTTTCAGTCAGTGATGTTTGATAAAGATACCTTAGTTGTTACTTATGATGCTGAACGAGGAGAAAACCGTGGCCCACGTAAGCGTAAAGCTGATCCAAAGTCATTAAACCTAGGCGATTGTGTAGACTGTAATTTATGTGTGGAGGTATGCCCTGCGGGTATTGATATAAGAAATGGCTTGCAATATGAGTGCATAAACTGTGGTTTATGTATTGATGCCTGCGATGACACAATGAATAAGTTTGGCTACGACAAAGGCTTAATTAAATACGCGAGTGAAAAACAAATGGAAGGTAAAAAAACCAACCCATTTAGATTAAAGCTTGTTGGCTATGGTGCGTTAACTGCCTTACTTATCCTATCGATGTTTGCATGGATGATGCAGCGTACACCCATAGAGGCCTCAGTGCTTCGTGATAGAAACGCACTCTACAGAGTAAATTATGAGGGCCTAGTTGAAAACCCATACACACTAACAATTATTAACAAAACACAGCAATCAATGCACTACACAATCGCTATTGAGGGGTTACCTGGGGCAACGCTTAAAAGTCCAAAGGCAACACTCGTACAACCTGGTTTAATGAAAAAAATACCGGTTACGGTTACCGCTGATGGTTACGATATTAAACAAAAAGTAAGTAAATTAAGATTTGTAGTTACCGCGCAGGAAGATGCGAGTATTACCATCACCAAGGACAGTCAGTTTTATAAAAACTAAGTAGTTAAACGCCAAGTTGATTAAATAATTAATCCGCTTGGCTGTTTTTAAGGTGCTTAATAACGTATTGCTTGGCACTTTCAACCTCACTAAATATACATTTAGTGCCGTCTCTGCCAACGCTATTTAAAACCCGCGACATTTGACTGATTGCGATGGCCGATGTCATTACATACGCGCTGATAAAGCAATTTGCAGCTTGCATTTTTTTGCCAATTTTAGTGAGCAATAACTCGGCTTCAGGCGTCGCTGCTAATACCTTTCGTGAGTCGCTAATATAGCCCCAGGGGTTGCCGTTAAATTGTGCAGTAGTATTAATGAGCTTTTCACCATACACACTTAGAATATCGGTATCGATGCTACCTGAAAATTCAGCAACAATTATGTTGTTATCTACATAAAAATTAACGTTGCCATAGTCATTTTTTAATGAAAAATCATAATGCTCATTTTTATCTACTTGCAAGGCTTTCTCTCTATTTATATTACAGACTTGTTACTACGTTTAATAAAACACACTTATAATAAACGTAGCAACTAGTAATTTAGCCTTCATTTCGTAAATAATTTAAAGCACTATCAATAACAGCAACTTGCGCTAATATACATTGTTCACTATTGGCTGAAGGGCTATCTGGGTAAACCTCTGTTGTTGTTACAAAAGGAGCATCAGTAAAGCCCATACATAAACCTAATTTGCGTGCTGCGTAATTTATAACGCCAAATTGTTCCTGCGGTACGCCTATTAATGCATTGTTTTCATCGCTTGGTGCAATATGCGTAACCTTTGCAACGCCCTCAATAATCACTTTTTGAAATTCTGGCTCTGGCTTTGTACTATCAGCAACTAAGTAAAACCCATCAGGAATATTCCAGTTTGTATTAGTTGTGCCTTCACGTGCTGCAAGCGCTGGCCTGAATTCACTGTTATCGGAGTCTGTTGTCTCGTGTAAATCAATATGTGCTAGTAGATCAATATTTAATGATTTTACATAGGCCATAACAGCGGCCGACTCGTGTGCTGGGCTATTTTCGTAAAAGGAGCGGTTAGGATCGATTGCGCTTGGGTTCCAGCGGTTAATTGTTTCATACCCCCAAGGGCTAATACAGGGAGTAATAATTATATTAAAGTGTTTTGAATGATTTAAAGCAGAGGTTTTTGCAAATCTAAGCGCTCCATGTACACCACTGGTTTCGTAGCCATGCACGCCACCGGTAATTAAAACCGTTGGTTTGGTATCATCAAAATTAGGTGTTTGCAGGGCATATAATGGATAACAGCCATCATTGTAATTAAGCTCACCATATTGCTCAACCGTTAATGTGCCTTTAAGCTCGTTAATTAACGTTAACACTTCATCTTGGTAGCTACGCTTTATAACTTGGCTCGCAAGCCATTGAGCTTTATCGTCGTCGTTCCATTTAGTACCGGGTGTGCCAATTGGGTATGTGCTGTCAGTCATTATAAAGCCTTGGTATATCAATATTTAATGAAATAAAGCGCTAGCTTAACGCTGACTAAAATAGGCTGCAACTTAATGCGATGTATCGATATAATTGAGTTACTTCTTAAAAAACTAATCCAAAGCTGTAATAAATAAAATTGAATTAAATACACCGTTAGTTATGTTAACGAGGTATTTAGCCCAAGCCACTAAACTGATAAGCTTGCAGCGCATTTTGCCACTTTTAAGACTATTACTATGAGCAATCAAATTTTATTTAATAAATACATGCTATTAACAGCGATTTTTACACTAATAAGTACTGTATTTTCGGTTGATTTAGCCGCGCAACAACAAAGCCAAACATTAGTTTTATTAGGATCAGAGCCACGCATGTGCTCTGAGAGTTCGTGTACTAGGAGTGAGAAGGTTGAAAATTTAACCCAAAAATTATACTCACCTACTATTAATAAAATAAAGCTCATAGCAAAAAACTGGCCAACCAGTAGCCTTTCTAATAAAGATGCGACACTAGATGTGCTAAAGCAATTACAAAAGAATGAACCTAAGCATGTGTCAAAGCAAAATTTACTGTGGCAGTGGCGTGACGTAGATAATTTGCAATTAGAAAGCTTATCGGTGCACGAATACAATTATGTGCTTGATATGCTCGAAGTGTCAGAAAGTAAGAATGATAAAAAAATGAATAGCAAAGCAATTAATACTTCACGCTATGAAAATAATGATATTTTACAATTTATTACTGGTAGCCTAAAAGTAAATAGCGCTAAACCGACCATGCTTGTTATTACTGCAGCGCGTCGTGATCCATACGCGTATGCTGAAGCGGCAACATCTCTTTTAGCAGAATCACAAATAAGTACCAAGTGGCTTGCATTAACGCCTGCACTTGCAAAGGCAATAACCACGGGTCGTTGCGATCAACTGCCTTCACTAAGAAACAGCGCTATGCAAGTGTATAACCGAGAGTCAATTTATCCTTCGCAAACTCAAACCGAATACGGCTTGTGTAAAAGTGGAGTAGTTGCATTAACCACATTAATAAAAAACAGTACCGGCGTTATGTTTCATAGTGGCGATACTGCGTTATTGCATAGCGTTTTATTTAATGATGAAAACGAGCCTTACCCATGGACAAATTCACTTATAACAAGCCCGGTTATTGTGGGAATAGGTGAGGGGAGCGCCATACAAGGTAATAGCTTAATTACAAATAAAAACGTAACAAGTACAAATGTACTAAAAGGGGAAACCCTGACCACTAAAAAGGGCTTAGCAACGTTTAATTATGGTGTGTTAAGTACGCACTTTAGTGAGCAAAACCAAACTTTTAAATTGGCCATGATGATTGACACTTTTAGCAACGGTAAAGCTACATCACAGTATGGTTTTGGTGTAGACGAGAATACCGCCTTGGTTGTCATAAAATCGCCAGAAGGTAATTTAATGACGGTCGTAGGTGAAAATGGTGTGGTCCATTTAACTCCCGAGGCAACAAACATTGCTGTGCATCCCCCTGAGCAAAAGACAAATTCAAAACCTCAAAAATACCGCTATTCTTATTGGCCCTCTGGCAGTGTAATTGATGTGAGCAATAACTCATTTACTTTGAGCGAGCGCACATTGGGGAAAACGTTGCCAGCAATTAAAATACCGCCTTTACCAGTTCAGCGTTTTGGGAGCATATTGACGGATGCTAAATTACGCTCTTTGACACAAGCTATGTGCCTTGCTCAAGAGCAAAGTGCGGTTGCTCAGCAAGATGAATTTTTAATTAGCCTGAATACAAATGCTGATACACGCTATGACCGCATAAACACCAAACCATTTGGTTGTGCTGTGAGTAATTTATCGCTGGTGGTCGAGTCGTTCTAAGTTTAAGGCGTAAATATTTGGATTTTAAGTACCAGCTCGATAAAATAACCAGCATTACGAATAACCACTTTGCATAAAGCAGAGAAATTAGAAAGAGTTTTAAAATGAATAATGAAAGTGATGTAATCGATAACTTAGCTGATTTAGAGGCTTTTTTACTGGAAGTTGAAAGCGGCGGTTATGGGTTAAAAGGAGTATCTGGCGTTGGTATGGCCACTAAAAACTCAGACGGCACCCGTTTTATTGCCGTATTTGATGATAAACAGCAGCTATTATTGGCCCGCGGTATCACCGAAGATGTATATACTAATGGGCAAGATATGGTTCGTAACGGTGTAAAGCCCAAACACTAGTTACATATAAATCAATAAGCGCTGTTTAGCGCTTTTTTTTTTGCAAAGTTTAAAATGAGTTAAAACATCAAGCAAGGCTAAGAAATATAAAAGGTAAAAAACCGATTTAGGCTAAATAAATGAAGGCTTTACTGCATAACTCGCACATTAACGTATTTCGTTTACTAATTGACCATTTTCATATAATGCCGAATATTGGCGTTTATGCTCTTCAAATAGGTAGGTTCTTAACTGCTCTTTTCCGGTAATTATACGTGTAATTTTTGCAGCCATTCCTGATTTATTTTGCCTAATAGGCTCTATATCAATTGAAATACACTCTTCGTTTGGTAATGTAAACTGCACGTTTTTCATATTACCCAGTCGGCTGTTATCTTTTAGAGGTTTTAAAAATATCCCTGTGCTAGATATAGACTCAATATAAAAACCTTCGCTTTTTATATTGAGTTGGCTCCAACGCCAACTGCGTTGCGTGCCTTTAGTATCAATAACTTCAGGCGCACTGAGTGTTGGGTTAATAACCCCAGAGGGATCTATTTTTAAATCAAGCGGAAACCACAATTGATAGTGCGCAACTTTTGCTAATAGCGTTAAGCTTGCATTGCTTAATAGGTGCGCAATGCCTGCGGGTACACTACTTTGTAAAGTAAGCTTATGATTTGGTTTTACTTCCTGATCTTCTGGCTTAAATAAGTCAGAGATAAAGTTTAATTCTTCAGCTGAAAAGTCCATGTTCAACACCGTAAAAATAAAACCCTATCATATGTTAATTAAATAAAATGCTCAATAAGTGTGCAGGCTTGTTTGTTTTCTTTACTATACTGAAAGGCTTTGTTGGGATTTTTTGTAAATTAAACGTGTATCGTTAGCCGCGCTTGTTATATTTCATCCAGATTATGCTTAAGCGAATAACAATATACTTAAAGTATATTTAGCGCCTTCATGTGCTTTTAAAAACTAAAAAGGTTTTTGTTACTTTGTTGTTTTATTAAGTTAATAATCAGCACCTGGTGAAATGTCGACACGTAAGGATGGTTTTAAGATATTGCTGCATACTAAGTAAGGACCAATTGATAGGAACTGTTTTTTTAGGCGCAATTTGTAGTCATTTAACCGCTGATTTAAGTAATCTCTAAGTAAATTTATTTTTCAGGTTAATACTTTTTTGAAGGTTAATTATAGAAACAGGAGAGGTGTTAAATGGTCGGTATGGAGAGATTCGAACTCTCGACCCCTGCCACCCCATGACAGTTTTAGGTCTTGGTGTATAAGGTGGACTATAATTAACTCATTGTTTTTAATTAATTTAAGTTTTCAGGTGATTTCAGCATATTTCTAAAAATTAAGTTATACTGGCTACATATTGGCTACACACTCGGTTTAAACATGGCAGACTTAACTTCAATTACTCAAGCTAAATTATCGGTATTTAAAAAAGAAGCAGACCCAAGGCAGCAGCTAGGGTGCGATAAAATATCAGGTTTCTTTTATATTAAATTGTCTAGTGGTGGCGCATGGCGATTACGTTACACGGATTTACTCGGCAAACGAAGAACAGCCACAATTGCCGACGCGAATGTTAAGCCAAGCCAAGCCGCAGCAGAGGCTATTTCATGGAAAGCCAAATTAAGAGAGGGAATTGATCCGCTTTCGTATAAAGAGGCACTAGCGCAGCAACAACGAGAGGCCGAACAGCTAAAAGCGGCAAACGTTTACTTAACTGTAGGGGCGTTTTATGAATCTATTTATACTCCACACAAATTAGATAATTACAGGTATGGCGCTGGTACACTAAAGGTAATTAAACATAATTTTGAACACTTGTTTAACCGCGATATGGATAAACTAAACAGCGCTGACATTCTACAGTGGTACAACAAGCGCAAAGGTAAAGGTATTAAGCGTTCAACTCTAGTAAGAGATTTTGGCGCATTTAAAGCGATGCTTAACTTTGCTACCCAACCTTTAAAAGGGGTTAATGAGCCAATTCTCAAGGTTAACCCAATTAAAAGCTTTACCCTGCCAGCACTCACTATTAAAGAGCAGGACGAACTCGAAGCGCATAACGAAAAGTTAAGCCACCAGCGCGATATATTCAGTAATGAAGTTAAACAGAAAATAAGCACAGGCTTACAGCTTTACTCAGATAACCTTAAAAAGAAAAGACGTTCAAGTATTGCACATGGTAAAAGTCACCTAGTTAATTTAGATAACTTAACTTATCCGCACTGGTTTATTCCCTTTTGCCATATTGCACGTTTAACGGGTATGCGCCCATCTGATATATACGCTTTAAAATGGGAAAACTTACTGTTTAATCAATTCAACGACCAAACCACATTGATTTTCACACCCAGTAAAACTAAAAAAGCAGAGAATAGCCGAAAAATTAAATTCCCTGTCACGGGCGAGTTAAAGCACGTATTTGATAGTTGGGCTGCACAACAAGCACAGGTTAAAAAAGGCCTAATATTTAAATCAGAACGCACAAATAAAAGTTTAGAGCGCAAAGCTCACTTAAGGCACTGGAAACAAGTTAAAGCACTAGGAGGTGTGCCCGAAGGCTTAGATTTTTATTCCTTTAGGCATAACTTTATATCTGGGCTGGTGGCGCGAGGTGTGCCAGTTTTAACTATTGCGGGCTTGGTCGGTCATAAAGATGGCTCGATGATAGCAACTAATTATTTGAGGCATGATGAAAGTAACTTAGCGAAAGCTTTAACTTTACTTGAAAACAATTGGTCAACCCCAGAAGGATATGGGAATGCAAAAAAAAGCAATTGAGATTAATAGAACTAATACCTTTACAGCAATAGATTTACTCAAAGAGATAAATATCAATTTGGAAAAGATGACATTAGTTGATAAAAAAGTTGAGTATCAATCATATATGACTGGTCATAAAAGAAAACCAGATAAATATGAAGGTGTGGTAAAGAGGCATAAGCAACATTTAAAAAGGTTCGAGGTAACGAGTTATGTAGATACTGTAGATTCATTTGAGTATAACTGGTTACAAGTAGCTGCTGAATTCGAGTCGGTTTTACTATTATCAGATTTACCTGTAATTATTCGTCAACCATATATTGATAATGCAAAGTATAAAGGGTCTGTACCTGATGAGGAGTGGACTCATTTTATACACAGTGGTGAGCATAATATTTATATGGATTTGATTACATGCTTAGCAAACGAATTCCCTAATAATCACACCGCATACACTGCGGCGGAAGGGTTGAAGGAGTTAGAGCATGCTCTAGAGTGCCATAAAAACGGGCATTTTTCTGGTGCGTGTATAAATATTATGAGAGCTGCTATTCATTTGAAGAATTTAGAGCGACAAAAGTACGAAGCTTATGAGCACTCAGGTAGAGCACAACAAGATTCAGGCCGTTCTGCTAACAATGAAAAAAGAAAGTCTAGATATCATAAATTTTTTTTAGATTTACAGAAAATAACAACAGAGGTTAGAAAAGAACACCCCTCTAAATCTAATTCAAGTTGTCATGAAATCATTGCTCAAAGAGCAAATAAATTATTTAAAGGTGATTTAGAGGAGCTCAATCTCGACCCGTTTACAGCTGAAAAAGTAAAAGATTGGATACGGGGTAAAAATTTTACATTGGAAAGCAAGATAAGAAAGTAGGGGAAACAGGCCTCTTTTCCCTTTTTACAAATTTTATGATTTACCACAGATTCATTACAACATGAGGTAAATCGAAATGACCATAAACAACGATTCAAATTTACGTTTACAACAAGCCGCTGATTATTTGGGCATAAGTAAAGTTACACTCTATAGATTAGGTGAAAATGATAAAACCTTCCCAAAAAAAATCCGTTTAAGTAGTCGCTGCTGCTTGTATCGTAAGGCTGATCTTGACCAATGGCTTGCTGGTAAGGAGGTTTGATCATGAGCATTGATAAACAATCTACAAGCAAGACTATCAAATTAAAAGCATGCTGTATCAATGAAGTTAATTGTTTGCAGCTTGGCCTACCTACTCCTAAGCGTTACGAGAAGCAGATTGACTATGTTTTGCGGCTTATGCTGCTCGGTTATTCAATTAATACTCGTACAGCGCGGTACATAGATATTTATAATTTACACAGTGTTTTGCATACACTTAAAAGGCGCGGGATTTCTTTTAATATTGACCACATAAAAGCATATTGCCCACGTGCAGAGGCGGTTTTAAGTAACTTAGTAGATAAAGCTTATATGCACAGCGAACAAGTTAGTTTGTATAAAGAAAAAGCCACTACAGCGACAACTGTAACGGCCTCTAATTTAAATACTGGTGGGCGTAGTTTGGCGACTAACCACCAGCAAAATGAGGAGTCATGCAAATGAAACCTTTATTTAACTACAAACAATTAATGCTTGCGGTTGATAAGTTACTCAACTTAGAGGTTAGTGTAAAGCTTAGTGAGATTTTAATTCTAATATTATATTTAATTTTTCAGATAGTAGTATTAGTGGCGTTATCTTCCACTTTGATTAAATCGGGGGCTTTATGATTGAGCATAAAAAAGCCCTCGGCAAAGGGCTAATAATTGAGGTATTTAACGCTCTCTATTATATCAAAAGTGTTAAACATTTACTGGACAACAAACGCAATAAAAAGTTTTTAGATTTAACTTTAAATAGAGGGCTTAAACATGCTTAATTTTTTACACGGTAAAAGCCACAATGTAACTGCTGATTTTACTTATATAAATTGGCATGAGTTAAAGCTAAATGTTACAAGTCCTCAAAGCTTAGGCGCATTAACACCTAAAGAGGCTAAAGCTAAATCAGCCGTTATAGCGGCCACCGATGCGCCTAATAAAACAAAAGAGTCAATACTCTTACATGATAGCTTTACATTGCTAAGGCTTGATTTAGACGATACTGATCTAGAGTTAGCGACTATTGCCGATATGCTAGAAAGTATGTGTATAGAGTCATACATAATTCATACAACAGTAAGCCACCAGCAACAGGCCACAACAAACCGTTATAGAGTTTACATAGAGCTAGCCGCTTCTATTACCTATAAGGTATGGACAGCTATGGAAAGCTATTTGAGTTATATTTTTAACGCTGATGATTGCGCTAAGCGTCCACAGCAAATTATGTATTTACCTGTACGTTTCAAAGGTGATAGCTACCAATTTAAAATTGCAGAAGGTAGGGCGCTTGATGTTGAAAGCTCTCAGCTTTACAAAGACGCACAGCAATTTGAAGCAGAGCAAAGCAAACAGCTAGAACAGGCTATTAGTCTGCCTGTAAAGCCAACTTATCAAACTCAGTTAATAGGTAAGCAGGTTTCTATTATAGATGCTGTAAACAGTGCTTATTCATGGCATGAGTTGCTTATTCAATACGGCTACAAAGCACAAGGTAAGGCTTATTTGCCGCCAGAATCCACCAGCAAACAAGCAGGGGCTTATATATTAACGAGTCATACCGATGGTAAAGAGCGTTATTATTCGCACCATGAAAATGACCCATGCGCTAATGGCTTGTGTATAGATAAGTTTGATTTTATGGTGATACGTTCCTATCAAGGCGATTATAAACGAGCGTTAAAGCTGGTGGCTGAAACTTACTTTTCTGAGTTGCACAAACACAACTTAAAAGAGTACAAAATTTATAAGCAAAACCAACGCACCCAAACGTTATTTATGGGGGCTAAATTATGAGTATAAATATACCAGCCCCGCACAAAAGCTACGAAATAGAGTTACCTCAAAATACGGTACTAGATAGGCCACGCTTTACTGATTTAAAAGAGGACAGTAAAGGCAATGTAAGAGTATTAAATACTAATCAAAACCTTGCTGATTTAGCTAACTTTTGTAGCCTAGACTTTAGGCTTAACATGATGACGTTTAATAATGAGGTGTGTGATATGTTTGGCAACTTAATAGCTGATTCTTACGACAGTATTAATAGTAAGCTTATATCTGCTGCAAACATTTATGGTTTACCTGAAAAGGCAATTAACACACATTTAGTCGCGCTATGTGAGCAAACTAAATACCACCCCATAAAACTATACTTAGATGGTGAACAGTGGGACGGTAAAGAGCGCGTTAGTGCGGTTATTAGCTGTTTAAATGCCAAGCATGAAGCGTTAGCCGATACCATATTAAAGCACTGGCTGGTGGGCTGTGTGGCTTCTCTTTATGAGAACAACTTTAACAGTAAACTTGTACCAGTATTACAAGGTGATCAATCTTTCAGAAAAACAGCGTTTGTGTCTCGTTTTGCAGAGATTATTCCACATGCTTTTTTAGAAGGAGCAGCATTAAACCCCGATGATAAAGACAGTGTTTTATCGTGTATTCGCTCATTTATTGTTGAGTTAGGCGAACTTGAACGCACTAGTAAAAACTCACAAGGGAGCTTAAAAGCGTTTATTACTAATAAGGTTGATACGGTTCGCCCACCTTATGCAAGGCTCGATATTAAAAAACCAAGGCAAACACATTTTATTGCTACGGTTAACGGTAGCGAGTTTTTAAAGGATGAAACAGGCTCAAGCCGTTTTGCTGTTATTGAAATGGAACAAGCCGCTAACATGGATACACTAAATCAGCTGTTAGGGTGGCACTATGACGGTACAGGCTCATTAAAACAGGTTGATGAGTCACAACTTAAACAGTTTTGGCTTGAGGTTAAGCAGCTTTATTTAGATGGTTATGGCTGGATGCTAAAAGACGAAAATTTGCAGCAAATAGCCAAGCTTAATGACAGCTACCAAGATAAGGGCTTTGCGTATAGTTACATATACGACAATTACATAGCACCAGCCAGTAAGATAGATTTTGCAAACGAAATTGATAGGCCACAATGTATAAATGGCTGGTTTGCAGCTGGCGAGTTAATTTATGAAGATAAAAAACTTAACTCTTATACAAGCGGTGTTGTAGGCAAGGCCTTGAGGCAGTTAAGCCGTGAAGGTTATCTACAAGCTAAAAAAGCAGGGGGGAATCAAACACGATACAAGCTAAGTAGTTCATAGCCGCTGCTTATATCAACTGTTAGGTTAGTTGAGTAAAGTTAAGCTCTTAAAATTTACCTAACCCTGCTAAAGCCCTTTATTGAGAAGGGCTTTACTTATTTGTGTTAAGTAGTTAAGTAACTTTCTATAAATAATTTAAATAGCGGATTAAAAATAGGATGCTCTATAATCGGAATAAGGACTACCGAGTATAGAAAAGGCTAATATTATAAAGTTGGCGATTTTACTTAATACCTAACTAAAAAGTTTTTTATTTATTAAAAATCAATGTGTTAGAGTTGGTTAAGAGGCTGTTTATCTCCCATGCTTTTTTAGTCATTACTTAACATGCCTAAACTGCTAATGTTTAAAGTGAATTTTTTATAAGGGATTGATTAAAGGCTATGACAAAAAAAGTAATTTATAAAATAACTTATCCGAATGGCAAAATTTACATCGGGAAAGACCTTACTAACACATTTACCTATTTTGGAAGCGTAAACGCTGAACTGGTGGCAGCAGACTTTTCCCCAGATCAGCGTAAAAGCATTACGATAACAAAAGATATTATTTTTGAATCAATAGATACAAAAGAAATTAATAAGCGAGAGGTGGAGCTAATTAGAGAATACCAGTCAAACAACCCTGAGATTGGATATAACAGGTGGCCTAAATTTTTCTCATAGATACAGCATACGATAAAGTGTATGCTTTATTTTTATAATAATTTAATAGGGAAAAACTATGAAATATGGATTTTTAATATTATGTGCTTTATTTCTTACTGCTTGCGCTACTGCTAATTACACAACAGGCAGCGACTTTAAAACGGATAAAGTTGACCAAATAGAAAAAGGAGTTACAACTAAAGAGCAAGTTGCAGATTGGTTTGGTGAACCGTATTCAAAAACTGTTATTAATGGTAATCAAGTGAAGTGGCTTTATTTTTATTCTCAGGGAACATCGAAAGCTCAATCTTATGTTTTTACCATGAAAGTTCAAACCGAAGGCACTCAAAAAACATTAGATATATTGTTTGATAATGGCATTGTTTCAAACTATACATACACTAATGGAGCAGCGCCTCAGATGAGTATTAACTAATTTTAAAAGCGGCGTTTTTATATTTTATTAACGCCGCTATCAGCTAACTAGTAATTAAATTAAATCCTCAACTATTACCGCAGTGCCAGAAGCAACAATAAATAACATACCAGACTTCCCACCACCTGACATTTCACTGTAATCTAAATCAATACCAATTACCGCGTTAGCACCTAATGAAAAGGCCTCTTTTCTCAACTCCGCCAAGGCTGTTTTTCGGGCATCTCTGAGCGTGTTTTGTATACTGTTACTTCTGCCGCCAAAGGTGTCAGTGAGGTTAGTCAAAATATCTTTGAATATATTCATGCCATAAGCACACTCGGCCGTTATAACGTCCAGTCTTTTTATTACTTTTAAATTCGATGCTGTTTCAGTGGTAAGAATAATTTCATTAGGAGAGCGAATAATTTTATAGTTATTTGCAGAGATGTTATTTTTTCTTTTTTTTATTTCGCTTGAGGTATTTTCGTCTTTCACTTTTTCATTTAAAGCTGAAAGTTTTTTCTTCAGGTGTATATCTTTTGTCATTTCTATTTTATGAGCTGTTTCTTTGGAAACACTAGTTAAATATTTACCATAGAACAGGACATCATAAGAGGAGTCAGATTCAACAGTCCTCAATCCAGCTATTCCGTAATCTTTTGACTTGAAGCTAAATACAGAAGTAGATAGCCCGATTTTATTGTTGTTTATATCTAATAGGTTATCACTACTATTATTGCTTATTGTTTCACTCTCTTTGATTCCATGCTTTTTATATATACCTGACTGGCTATATAGAGTGATCAAATCACAAAGGAACGTATTGTTATAAAATACAGATGCGACACCTTTGTAACCATCTTTTTTTAATGAAAAACTAAGTTTACTAATTTCATAAGTTATATTGGTAAAATTATTTGTCAGACCGTTGTCGTTTAAAGTCCATTCGGGTTTTGTGTTTGAAGATTTTGATTGCTGATTGTCTGATAAAAACATGTCCGTCCTTAGTAGTTGTAGTTTTATTAGAGTTACAAAAGAATGCGTCAAACTCAAGGTATTTAGACCTACTTATGCAAAGTAATGTTTATCACTTTTTGAATATTGGCTTGTCTGCCTGTGACTTAACTAAAAAGGGTATAATAAGAACTCATACTGGGGGATATATGAATACAACACATAAAATTAATAACGATAAGCTAATTTTTAAAACGCTAGTGGAGTTGATTAGCCAATCCAGTCGATACAAAAATCCCAGTTACCGTGTTTTAGTTAATTACCTCAATAATAAGGGTGTTAAGACTAGCTGGGGTAATACTTGGACTCGCAAAAGTTTATTTAGGTATCTACAAAGAAACGGCTTTTCGGGTGTGTGGGGGCTACGTAATAGTTTAGAGCAATACACCAAACTAGCTAAGTTTATTTAGGGTATTTTCAGACACCTTAAGAGAGAGATTCGCAACCAGTACGCGCGAACGATTAAAGAGATAAATTTTTAGTTCCCGACTATAAAAAGCAAAAGAGTGGCTACACATTGGCTACACGGAGCTGTTTAGGCTTTAAACAAAGATTTATAAATAGAGGTAAGGTATTGATTTAATTGGTCGGTATGGAGAGATTCGAACTCTCGACCCCTGCCACCCCATGACAGTGCGCTACCAGGCTGCGCTACATACCGACGTTGAGTGCAATAGTACGTGTATTTTTTTAAAAATCAATAAGCGATTGTTTGTTTGGGTGTTTATTAGGCAAGTGAGCTAAAAAGCCAACTTAAGCTAGGTTATTTTTTTAGTCTTTATTCAACCAAGTTTTGATCGAGTCGTACATCTCATCACGTATCAACGGCTGTGCTTTTTTGTTAGGGTGTAACCCATCGTTTTGCATTAGCTCTGGTTTATCAGCGATATTGAGCATAAAAAAGTTTAATAAGTGCGTATTAGTTTCTTCGCTAATTTGGCTAAAGCTATCAGTAAACATTTTGCTGTAGCGAGGGCCGTAGTTAGGTGGAATGTAAATTTCCATTAACGCGGTCATTGCATTAGCTGCTTGGCTTTTTTGTATCAGCGCGGTCAAATTAGCTTGCATTTTTTTTACCGGAAAGCCGCGAAGACCGTCATTTGCACCAAGCTCTATAAGCACGTGTGTTGGCTGGTATTGGGTAAGTAATGCATCTAAACGGCGCAGTGCACCGCCAGACGTTTCGCCACTAATGCTGGCGTTTACAAGTGCAATGTCGGCTTGCTCGTCATTGTACTTATCTTGTAACAATTTTACCCAGCCTTGCTCTTGTTGTAGGCCATAGGCTGCGCTTAAACTGTCACCAAGTATTAAAATCGTGTTGTCGGCTGCTGCACTCAGCGGTTTGATAACTAAAAATAAAATGAATACTAAACGAAGGATTGAATGAGTCATATGTCAGCGCTTTCTCAATTAAATATAATTCAAGTTAATGGTTTGTCTAAAATAGTAACTACCTTTGAAGGTGAGTTGCCCATCCTCAGCGACATCAGCTTTAATGTCAAGCACGGTGAGTCTGTTGCTATTGTTGGCACGTCGGGATCAGGTAAGTCTACTTTGTTGAGTTTATTAGCAGGCTTGGATACAGCGACTAATGGCGAAATATTTTTAGACGGTGAGCCGCTTCATGATTTAGACGAAGAAGCGCGTGCAGCACTTCGTGCCGCTAAAATTGGTTTTGTTTTTCAGTCTTTCATGTTGGTGCAAAGCTTAACCGCTCTCGAAAACGTAATGTTGCCTGCAGAATTAGCGGGAAAAAGTGATGCTAAGGAGCAGGCACTTGCTTTGCTTAAAAAAGTAGGCCTAAGCCACCGAACAGATCATTACCCATCTCAGCTCTCGGGTGGTGAGCAGCAGCGTGTTGCTATTGCCCGCGCTTTTATTGGCACACCCAAAATTTTATTTGCCGATGAGCCTTCAGCTAACTTAGATAGTAAGAACGGTAAAATGATTGAGTCGCTGCTGTTCGACTTAAATTCTCAACATGGTACAACGCTAATTTTAGTGACGCACGATGAAGGACTCGCTCAAAAATGTGAGCATATTATTCAGATAGAAGCAGGCTTACTTGTAAAAAGTGAAGCAGAGGACGTTGCAAATGTGGGCTAAATTAGCGCTTAAATTATTTGCGCGAGAATTTCGAAGAGGTGAGCTAACGGTAATTAGTGCAGCTATTGCTTTAGCGGTATTAACTGTACTTACCTTGTCTATGGTGACAGATCGAATAGCACAAAGCATTGCACAAAAAAGCAGTGCGTTTATTGCTGCCGACCGAGTATTGGCTAGCAGCCATGCCATTGACACCGCTTTTATTGAGCAAGCTAAAAGTCAAAATTTACAAACCGCGCAAATGGTGTACTTCGACACCATGTTGTTTGCTAATGATGAAATGCAATTTAGCTCGGTGAAAGCAGCGTCAGACGCATACCCGTTAAAAGGGCAGCTAAAAGTAAAAAACACATTACTGGGTGAAACGGTTATTGCAAACGGCGGCCCAAACCCAGGTAATGTATGGCTCAGTGAGTCAGTTTTTTACTCGCTAAACATTGATATTGGCTCGCAAGTTGAGCTAGGTGCTGCGTTATTTAATGTTGAAAAAGTGATCGTTGAGGAGCCTGATGCGCCATTCAATGTATTTTCAAGTAGCCGTCGTGTATTAATAAATATTGCAGATGTACCAAAAACAGAGGTTGTTCAGCCTGGGAGCCGTGTTTTTTACCGTCAGCTCTATGCAGGTAGTGAAGACGACATAAACAGCTTTTATGACTGGCTAAAACCACAAATGAAAGAAAACCAACAATGGTACGGTGTTAAAGATCGTCAATCACCAATTTCAAACAGTTTAAACCGAGCAGAGAGTTTTTTATTGTTAGCGGGTTTACTAGGTATTATTTTGGCTGCAGTAGCGATTGCTGTATCAGCCAAACGATACTGCGAGCGCCAATATGACCCTGTTGCGATGATGAAAACATTGGGCGGCAGTCGCTCAATGATCCGCAAAATTTACATGCTTCACTTATTGCTTGTATGTGCAATGGCTGTGAGTATAGGTTTATTGATTGGTTACGGCTTGCAAGAAATAGCCACCGGTTACCTTTCAAAAAGTATGGGAAGCGAATTGCCCATGGGTGGATTTAAGCCTTGGCTTGTAGCAATTAGTACGGGTGTAATTTGCGCCGTTATGTTTTCTATTAAACCGTTATTTGATTTGTTCGATATTCCGCCGCTTAGGGTACTGCGTCGTAATTTAGGTGACAAACTAGCGGTGAGCCGCGTGCACTTGGGTATGAGTGCATTGACCGTGTTTTTGTTAATGTGGTTATTTAGTAACAATATAAAAATAACGCTAATATTATTTATAACCACACTAACTTTAATTGGCGTGTTGTTTTTAATATCTAAACTTATATTTGGCGGTGGCCGAAAACTGGGTTTAAAACCAGGTAATAGTTGGTCATTGGCTATTGCGTCGATTCAAAAGCGTGCCAATGTAAATGCAGTTCAACTTATTAGTTTTTCGCTCGCCATTAAACTGCTTCTGTTTTTAGTTGTGCTTAAAAATGACATGATTGCTGATTGGCAGTCGCAATTACCAAGCGATGCGCCCAATGCATTTTTAGTTAATATTACGCAAAACGACCTTGAACCAATCAATAACTACCTTGCTGAGAAAGACATTTTAGTGTCTGACTTCTACCCAACGATTCGAGGGCGTGTTAACGCGGTAAATGGTGAGTTGGTTGCACGTGAAGTATCTCTTCAAGACAATGAGAAAAAAGATGAAGAAGCGCGTTCGGGTATTGGCCGTGAGCTAAACTTAACGTGGCTTAAAGATGTACCGGCTCAAAACGAGATAATTCAAGGCGAATGGTTTGGTGAAAACGCAGTGGCCGAGGCATCAGTTGAAGAGTCGATGTTAGAGCGCCTTGATGTTGAAATTGGCGACACACTTACCTTTTTAATTGGCGCGCAGTCGTTCGATGCTAAAATTACCAGCGTTCGTACAGTTAACTGGGCAACGCTTAAACCCAACTTCTTTATCATACTCAGCCCAGATGTACTTAAAGACTTTCCGGCGACTTATATTTCGTCGGTTAGGATAGAACCTGAGCAAAAGCGCGACTTTAGCCAACTGTTGCGCACCTATCCAACCATTACTGCAATCGATGTAGACAACTTTGTAAAGCAAATACAAACCACAATATCGCAAGTCTCACTCGCCATTGGTTTTGTACTTGCCATTGTTGTTTTGTGCGGTGCATTAGTACTCATTTCGCAAGTGCAAGCGAGCTTAGGTGAACGCATGCAAGAAATTGTAATTTTAAGAACATTAGGTGCTAAAAGCCGTTTAATTAAAAATGCGACCTTGTACGAGTTTTTATTATTGGGTGGGTTAGCCGGTTTAGTTGCTGCATTTTTTAGCGACTTAGCGCTTTTGATTGTGCAGCAACAAATGTTTGAACTTACGGGCAAGCTTCATCCACATATATGGATTATAGGCCCGCTTGCTGGTGGTTTATTTGTAGCCGGGTTGGGTTATTTAATGATTGCCCGTACCCTTAAACAAAACACCCAAGGGTTAGTTCGCGCTTTAGGGTAAACTAACTATTATTGCGTTTAAAATGCTCGCTATTTAAGCGAGCATTTTTGTTTTTGCTTGGTACTGGTATTTTATACAGTGCTCTGGCATTATTAGCCTAATTTACAATAAAAACAACGAGAATGTGATTTGGCCATTATTTTAGGGATCGACCCAGGATCGCGTTTGACTGGTTACGGTGTAGTTGCTCACCAAGGTGCTAAATTTACTTATTTAGGCAGTGGTTGTATAAAATTAGCCGATCATCCTTTTCCGGTACGCCTTAAAATGATTTACCAGGGCATCACTCAACTTGTTGAGCAGTTTTCGCCTGAAACGTTTGCTATAGAAAAAGTATTTATGGCTCATAATCCCGATTCTGCATTAAAACTTGGCCAAGCGCGTGGTGCTGCCATTGTGGGTGCTGCAATGGCTGATTTGCCAGTGTTTGAGTATTCGGCAAGGCAAATTAAACAAGCTGTAGTAGGCAACGGTGGTGCAGACAAAAGCCAAGTCCAGCATATGGTAAAAAATATTCTAAAATTACCAGGTACGCCTCAAGCCGATGCAGCAGATGCATTAGCAATAGCAATTTGCCATGCTCATTCAGAACAAAATTTAATTAAACTAGCGGGCAGCGCAAGCAAAACCGTTAGAGGACGCTTAAGGAAATAACAATGATAGGCCGCTTAAATGGTATTTTAGTTGAAAAACAACCCCCCGAAATTTTACTTGAAGTAAGCGGCGTGGGTTATGAAGTACAAATGCCAATGACCTGTTTTTACGACTTACCAAAAGTGGGTGAAAACACGATTGTTTATACTCATTTTGTAGTGCGTGAAGATGCGCAGTTACTGTTTGGTTTTAATAATAAAACAGAGCGCGCATTATTTAGAGAGCTTTTAAAAGCTAATGGGGTAGGGCCAAAACTCGGGCTCGCTATTTTATCGGGAATGTCGGCGCAACAGTTTGTTAGCTGTGTAAATAATGAAGATGCTACATCGCTGGTTAAATTACCGGGTGTGGGTAAAAAAACAGCTGAACGTTTAGTGCTTGAGATGAAAGACCGTCTAAAAGATTGGGGTAATGATTTATTTACACCATTTAGCGATAGCGCAGTGATAGAGCCTCACAGCGATGCATTAGTGGCTAATAATGCAGCGGATGATGCCGTTTCTGCACTTGTTGCATTAGGGTATAAATTGCCACAGGCACAAAAAGCAGTAAAATCGGTGAGTAAACCGGATATGTCTACTGAGGTTCTTATAAAAGAATCTTTAAAATCGATGTTGTGAGTAACCCATGATTGAAGCGGATCGCTTAATTGACGCGACTGAAAAAACAAATGAAGACTCGATTGACCGAGCAATTAGGCCAAAACTGTTGGCTGATTACCGAGGTCAACCGCATGTTAAGCAGCAAATGGAAATATTTATTGAAGCTGCACGCAGCCGCGATGAAGCGCTTGATCATTTATTAATATTTGGTCCGCCAGGTTTAGGAAAAACCACGCTGGCGAATATTGTAGCAAACGAATTAAACGTAAATATTAAAACCACCTCAGGACCTGTACTTGAAAAAGCAGGCGATTTAGCGGCACTTCTTACAAACCTTGAAGAAGGTGATGTACTGTTTATCGACGAGATCCACAGGTTAAGTCCACAGGTTGAAGAAATACTTTACCCTGCAATGGAAGACTATCAGCTTGACATAATGATAGGTGAAGGCCCTGCTGCACGTTCTATCAAACTGGATTTGCCGCCATTTACGTTAATAGGCGCTACAACGCGTGCAGGTTCACTCACATCGCCACTACGTGACCGTTTTGGCATAGTGCAGCGTTTGGAGTTTTATTCAGTAGAGGATTTATCGCATATAGTGGGCCGCTCAGCTCATTATCTTGATTTAGAAATGTGTGACGATGGGGCTAGTGAAATAGCTAAACGGTCACGGGGTACGCCGCGTATTGCTAATCGTTTATTGCGCCGTGTGCGAGATTATACTCAGGTTAAATCTGACGGCACTGTAAATGCAGACGTTGCCCAGCAAGCACTCGACATGATTGATGTAGATAAAAGCGGTTTTGATTATATGGATCGTAAATACTTACTAGCCATCATTGAGAAATTTATGGGTGGTCCCGTAGGGCTCGATAATTTAGCCGCTGCCATTGGTGAAGAGCGTGAAACAATAGAAGATGTTATTGAACCGTTTTTAATTCAACAAGGGTTTATTCAGCGCACACCGCGCGGACGTATTGTGTCTGACAATGCGTACCATCATTTTGGCTTGTTACCTAAAAAAGACTAATTTTAAACACCTTTCCTAAACCCTTGCTAAAAATAACCGTTAGCAAGGGCACGTCCGTTTATAACGTATTTTATCTACTAAAAGTCATTTGCTTTACCATTAACTAGCCTGAATTCTGGTTAACCAACAATTCACAGGGCGTTAAGGCGTATGTCGCTATTGTGCCTTTCATAAAATTCAACTTAGTCAGTGCTGACTATGGCTGGCTAGGTTTAGTTCTAAATTTCTGCCTCAATAAACAATATTAAATGAATCTGTATATTTTGGTCTAGGCTAAATTTCAGATAAAAAAAAGCCCGCAAATAATGCGGGCTAACAACAAGTTAAAGGAAGTAATCTGGGGGAACCATGTTTTACACTGTTAGGTTTTATCCAAATAGAGTAAAACAATGTAATACGACTTAAAATCATATTACTAAGAACAGGACATAATGAAACAGTTTCATTTAATGCGCTAGCTCGGTATGGAAGAATAATACGGAATATCTAAAAATTGTTCAAACTAGAAAATTTGTTTTTTCGGATTAAAAAAACTAATGTTTTTAGTTTTTTTGTAGTTTGTAATTTGTTTGTTAAATAATCATATATTTTATAAGTTAATGAAAAATATTGCTTAAGTATATTTTTATATGATTGTTCGGTATTAGTTTTAGTATTCTGGCAGGTAACGTTAACGTGGTTTTGCGTGTTTATGCATTGATTTTGAATAAATGCCGTGTTTTATGATGTTTATTTATATAATTACGCAGCTAAACCTGAGTTTTTACTTTGTTTGAATAAATATTTATATAACTAGGCATAAAAAATAAACAACATAGCCGATTTTTAACGTTTTTTGTTGGCTATTCATAGCAATATCGTTGTTAGTTTGAAATGGACTCGATACACTAGTTGCAACTAAATGACCTTAGTTGCGGTCATAATTGCACAAATCATTACAATTGACGTATTTTGATACTATTTAGGAGTTTAATGTGGGATCAGGGCTTAATTTTTTGGATCTAATTTTAGAAGCCAGTTTGCTTGTACAATTAGTAATGTTAGGGCTAGTTGCCATGTCGGTTATGTCGTGGGCTATTATTTTTCAACGTAAAAAAGCAATCTCTGATGCGCTTTCGAATGCTAAAAAGTTTGAGCAAAAGTTTTGGTCAGGTATTGATTTAAGTAAACTTTATAACGAAATTTCATCTCGTAGTGCTCAATCTCATGGTATTGAGGCGTTATTTACAGCAGGCTTTAAAGAATTTGCGCGTCATAAAAAAAATACATTTCAAGGCGCAAGTATAGTAATGGAAGGTACGCATCGTTCAATGCGTGTAGCGTTGTCACGTGAAATCGAAAAAATTGAAAAAAGCCTATCGTTCTTGGCAACGGTCGGTTCTATAAGTCCTTACATCGGTTTATTTGGCACTGTGTGGGGTATTATGAATGCCTTTATTGCATTGGGTGAAGTAAAACAAGCCACATTACAAATGGTTGCTCCGGGCATAGCTGAGGCTCTAATTGCTACGGCAATGGGCTTATTTGCTGCAATTCCTGCCGTAATTGCTTATAACCGTTTTTCAAACAGTGTTGAAAAGCTTGAATCTCACTACATCAACTTTATGGAAGAGTTTGCTAATATTTTACACCGTCAAGCAGCTACACAAATAGAGGCACAAGCGAATGTATCATCGTAAAAAACGCCGCCCAGTAGCAGAAATTAATGTAGTACCTTATATCGATGTAATGTTGGTGCTGCTTATTATTTTCATGGCGACTGCACCACTAATTACTCACGGTGTAAAAGTAGATTTACCAAAAATGGAAGAATCTGATTTAGTTGATACAAAAGATACACCACCAATCATTGCGTCTATTGATGCTGAGGGTAAATATTACGTCAGTGTAGGTACTGATCCAGAGGAACCAATGGAAGCACTCGATGTAGCCGCTGTGATTAAATTGCAGTTAATGAAAAATCCAGATGTACCTGTAATGATTAAAGGTTCTGGTAAAGTTTCTTATCAAGAAGTGTTATTGCTAATGGATTTTTTGAAAAACGCAGGTGTGCCGTCAGTGGGATTGATGACCGAATCCTTTGAGGGGAATTAACTGGATGAGTAGTGCATTAGTAAAATCGGTGGTATTGCATTTAGGTTTGGGCGGATTGTTGTACGCGTCAGCTAACATTCATGCACCAACCCCTAAAGTAATGGAAGTGACGTTAAACACGGCTATACCTGAACCCGACAATGCTGTTTCTGCGGTAACGGTTGACCAAAAAATGGTTGAGCAAAAAATTGCTGAGCTACAAAAAAAAGAAAAAGATAAAAAGCGTGCTGAAGATAAGCGGATACGTGATTTAGAACGCAGGGCTGCTGATGCTCGCAAACAACGTGAATCTGAGGCTCGAAACATCAAAAAGCTTGAGCGTGAACGCAAAGCTAAAGAGAAAGAAAAGGCACAAGCTGAAGCTCAAGCAAAAAGGGCGCGTGAGATAGAGCAAAAAGAGCGTGCTAAAGCTAAGCAAGCAGAAAAGCAAAAGCAAGAGGCCGAAAAGGCAGCAAAAGCCGCGGCAGATAAACGTAAGCTTGAAGAAGAAGCGCTAAAAAAAGCAGAAGCTGAACGTATTAAGCGTGAGCAAGAAGCTAAAGAGCGTGCAGCCGAAGCTGAACGTAAGCGTCAACAAGCATTACAAGAACAAATATTACAAGAACAACTTGCTAAAGAGCAGGCTGCTCGTAGTAAAATACGCCAGCAACAAGTTGCGAGTGAAGTTGACAAATACCGTGCTTTGATTATGGCGCGCATCCAACAAAACTTGTTAATTGATGAAAAAATGAAAAACCAACAATGTCGAGTGAATATCCGTCTTGGCTTTAATGGTTTAGTTACGCAAGTTAAGTCTTTAGGTGGTGATAAGCTAGTGTGTGAGGCCGCGCTCAGAGCGGTTCGTATGGCCGACACATTACCTGTGTCTAAAGACAGAGACGTGTTTGACCAGCTAAAAAATATTAACTTAACAATCAAGCCAGAATTTTAAAGGAATGATATGTTCAATAAACTAAGAGTAGCCTGTGTAGTATTGCTACTAGGGTTTCAAGGCATTGCAAATGCTGCACTTGAAATTGTAATTACCGAAGGTGTTGATGGCGCAAGGCCTATTGCTATTGTGCCATTTAAATACACCGGAATAGGTCCGATCCCACAAAAACTAAGTGATGTGATTGCAGCTGATTTAGTCCGAAGTGGTAAGTTTAAGCCGGTTGATGTTGCACAAATGCCACAACAACCAAGCGAGGACCAAGCAATTGATTATGCCTCATGGGTTAATCAAGGGATTGAGGCCGTTTTAGTTGGTCAAGTTGAACAGCAAACCGATGGCCGATACTTAGTCCGTTATGAATTAGTGGATGTAATTCGTGGTCAAATTACGGGTGGTAACACCCAAATGATGTCTAATGGGCAATTAGTAAAAAGCCAAGACCACATTTTAGAAGCCAGAGAAAGCGTTATTTCCGAAAGTGGGTTTCGCCGCTATTCACACCGTATTAGTGATGTGATTTATGAAAAACTAACAGGCGAAAAAGGTGCATTTTTAACTAAAATTGCCTATGTGATTGTGCGTGACGAAGACGATAAGCCGTATCAACTCGTTGTTGCCGATTACGATGGATTCAACGAACAAGTACTTTTGCGCTCTAAAGAGCCGTTAATGTCACCCGCGTGGTCACCAGATGGTACCAAGCTTGCTTATGTAACGTTTGAAAATCGTCAAAGCCAAATATATATCCAAGACTTATATACAGGTAAGCGAGAAGTGGTAGCCAGCTATCGTGGGATTAATGGTGCTCCGCAGTTTTCACCTGATGGTAAAGAGCTTCTATTGGTCCTTTCAAAAGATAAAACAGGTGCAACGGAAATTTATTTACTAAACCTGGCAACGCGTGAAGAAACACGCCTAACAAACCACCGTAGCATAGATACTGAACCATCTTGGTACCCAAATGGTCAAGATATAGTGTTTACCTCGGAAAGGGGTGGTAATGCTCAGATTTATAAGTTAAATTTAAAAACTGGCAGATCAAAGCGCCTAACGTTTGATGGCGATATGAATCTTGCAGGGTCAGTTACGCCTGACAGTAAAGAATTAGTGATGGTTAATCGTACGAACGGTAAGTACCATCTTGCTAAAAAAGAGCTAGCTTCTGGCGCGTTTCAAGTATTAACGCGAACTCGCTTAGATGAATCACCGAGTATAGCGCCAAATGGCTCGATGATAATATACAGCACGCTCCATAATAACAAACAGGTACTGGCGTTAGTATCGATGGACGGCCGCTTCAAAGCACGATTACCTGTGCTAGACGGACAAGTAAAGGCGCCAGCTTGGTCGCCATATTTACAGTAATGTTACTGGTTTACTCAAAATAGGAATCTACTCAATGCAACTTAATAAAATACTTAAAGGCCTGCTAATTGCTGTGCCAGTAATGACATTAGCAGCTTGTAGCTCGTCTTCAGATATCGACGAAGGTGCTGCAAACCAATCTAATCAACCTGCTGTTGAGCAAACAACTAGCAACGATACAGTTGAAGTAGCAACAATTTCGCCTGAAGAACGTGCTGAAGAACAACTTCGTCAAAAATACGAAGCACTTCGTCAAAAGCAAGTAATCTACTTTGATTTTGATAAAGCGACAATTGAAAGCAAATATGCTGATTTACTTCGCGCACATGCTGACTTTTTAGTAAAAAACCCATCGGTTAAAGTATTAATTGAAGGCCATGCAGATGAGCGTGGCACGCCAGAGTACAATATTGCACTAGGTGAAAACCGTGGTCAGTCAGTTGAAAAATACCTGCTAAGCTTAGGTGTATCAGCTAGCCAAATGTCAGTAGTGAGCTACGGTGAAGAAAAACCAATGGTTAAGTCTCGCACTGAATCAGCTTTCGCTAAAAACCGCCGTGCGGTATTAGTTTACTAAGATAAGAGATATTATGAAGCCGAAAATTATTTTGGCAGCAATGATATTGAGCGGGAGCACCCAGTTATGGGCTGCTCCCGCTCCTGTTTCAGAAGCTGCGAGTTCACAGTCAAGTATTGAGAAGCGCTTAGCGTCGTTAGAAAGTATGATGCAATCGCGTAATTTCTTGCAAGCCGAGTTACAACAGCAACTTAATTTACTTCAAGATGAAGTAAGTCAAATTCGTGGTGTGACGGAAGAGCAAAGCTATAAACTAGAAAAAGTACTTCAGCGTCAGCGTGAGCTTTATCAAGAGATTGAAAACCGTGTTAGTCAAGCGTATTCACAGCCTGCAGCAGTGCCTGCAACCGACTATGCACAGCCTAATGACTCACAAGCATATAGCAGTGATTTATCCGAGAATGAGGCTTACGAGCGTGCTGTTGCACTTATAATGAAAGATAAACGCTACGACCAGGCTATTCCAGAGTTTCAAACGTTCTTAAAAACATATCCAGAATCTGTGTATGCGTCAAACGCACACTATTGGTTAGGTCAATTATTAACAATTAAAAACGATGGAGTTAAAGCGGTTGATCACTTTAGAGTGGTTGTAAACGAATATCCAAATTCAAATAAACGCCCAGACGCCATGTTAAAATTAGGCACGCTTTTAAAAGAGCAAGGACTGACAGACGAATCGTTAAAAATACTTAACGAACTTGTTACGCAGTACCCAAGTACAACGGCTGCAAAATTAGCCACAGATCGCCTGTCTAATTAATTGAATCAGCTTGATTAGACTGCTTTTTGTCATAAGCGGTCTAAAATTGGTCAACTAGGCATAAAAACTTAAAAAAAGAGACAATTTCGGTTGCACTCATTTTATAAATAAGTATTATAAGCGCCCGCAGCAAACGAATGGTTACCCCACTCAAAATGTTGCAAAAAGAGCGGGTCATTAGCTCAGTTGGTAGAGCAGTTGACTTTTAATCAATTGGTCGATGGTTCGAATCCATCATGACCCACCATTTGCTATATTCTTTTTTAAAATCCCATTCTGTTTTTTATAAACAAGCTTAACCAGTTTGCTGTTATTTATGTTTTTATTCTCGTATAATTCGCCGTAATTTATACACTGTAAATAAGTGGTCGAGAACATGAGTTTAGCGCAAACTATTATGCCTGAAGGCTATATTTTCCCTCCAAAGCCAGCACCGTTAACAAACGACGAGCAAGGCGAATACAAAGCACGTATTAAGCAATTACTTAAAGATAAAAACGCGGTACTCGTAGCGCATTATTATACTGATCCTGAAATCCAAGCCCTTGCCGAAGAAACTGGCGGTTGCGTTGCCGACTCTTTAGAAATGGCGCGCTTTGGTGCAAGACACGACGCTGATATGATCATCGTTGCAGGCGTTCGTTTTATGGGTGAAACTGCTAAAATTTTAACGCCAAACAAAACGGTTGTTATGCCAACACTTGAAGCAACATGCTCGCTAGACATCGGTTGTCCGATTGATGAGTTCTCAGCATTTTGCGATCAGCACCCTGATCGTAAAGTGGTGGTGTATGCAAACACCTCTACAGCGGTTAAAGCCCGTGCAGATTGGATTGTAACCTCATCGTGCGCGCTTGAAATTGTTGAGCACTTAGACGAGCAAGGCGAAAAAATTATTTGGGGCCCAGACAAGCACCTAGGCAGCTACATTCAAAAAAATACCGGCGCTGATATGATCATGTGGAATGGCGCATGTATTGTTCACGACGAGTTTAAAACTAAAGCATTGAAAGAGTTTAAGGCACTGCACCCAGATGCTGGCGTTTTAGTTCACCCAGAGTCACCTGCAGAAATAGTTGCACTTGCTGACGCCGTTGGATCTACAAGCCAGCTGATTAAAGCAGCGCAAACAATGCCGAATAAAAAGTTTATTGTTGCGACTGATCGCGGTATTTTTTATAAAATGCAGCAGCTATGCCCAGAGAAAGAGTTCTTTGCCGCCCCTACGGCTGGTGAAGGCGCTTCTTGTAAAAGTTGTGCACATTGCCCGTGGATGGCAATGAATGGCTTAAAAGCGATTGAGGAGGCTTTAATAGACCCTCAAGGTAAAGAGGTATTTGTAGATATGGACTTGCGTGAAGGTGCACTTAAGTCACTTAACCGCATGCTAGACTTTACGGCGAGTATGGCTAAATAGTTTTTAGCAAATGTAAAGTAACTAGACTGATATAAAAAACGGCTAAGCCTTATGGTTTAGCCGTTTTTTATTGAAAAAGTAAATAACTGCACGATTAATAGCCATTCAACAGTACATATTTAAAAAGGCCTTGCACCTGCGTAACCTATTTCATACTATAACGCGCTGTTGCTAGGCAACACCGTGGAGGAATGGCTGAGTGGCTGAAGGCGCACGCCTGGAAAGTGTGTTTAGGTTAATCCCTAACGAGGGTTCGAATCCCTCTTCCTCCACCATCATTCAATATTAGGACGTCTCAGGACGTCCTTTTTTGTGTCTGTAACTAATCAAAATCAATGACTTAGAGTGTTACCCTGTCCCAGGCTGTTTCATCCAAGCTCAAAGCTTTAGTATCTAAAATGGTATTCCTTGAATAAGCTGCCATAATAAAAGAATACTAAATTTGAGTGGGATTCATTTTCTATGGCAAGATCAGCCAAGCAGCTTACCGATACAGCGTTAAAAAAGTAAAAGCAGAGGATAAAGATATAATTTTATCCGATGGTAACGGCTTACAAGTAAAAGTTAGAAAGAGTGGTTCTAAGCTCTGGAACTTTAATTACTACCATCCAATCACAAAAAAGCGTGTCAACATGGGATTAGGCAAGTACCCAGATGTATCTATTGTAAATGCCAGAAAGTTAGCGCAACAAGCCAGAGAACTAGTTGCTTTAGGGACTGATCCAAAAGAGCATAGAGATGAAACCTTAGCTTTTAAACGGGCTCAAGAAGAGTTAACACTAAATAAAGTAGCTTTAGAGTGGTTTGAGGTTAAAAAGCCTGATTTTACGCAAGCTCATGGCGAAGATATTTGGCGATCATTAAATAACCATATACTGCCGGTTATTGGTAAATATCCTATTGGCAAAATTAACGCACCACAAGTAATAAAAATATTAAGGCCTATAGAGGCTAAAGGTACTCTAGAAACAGTTAAGCGTTTAAGCCAACGATTAAACCAAGTTATGACCTACGCAGTTAATAGTGGTTATATTCAAGCTAATCCGCTTGCTGGAATAAAAGAAACATTTAAAAAGCCGCAAAAACAAAACATGCCTTCGTTAAAACCAGAAGAGCTGCCTGAATTGATGCAAACGCTTGCAACGGCGTCAATTAAACGAGTAACTCGCTTTTTGATTGAATGGCAGTTACATACTCTTACCCGCCCAGGTGAAGCGGCCGGTACTCGTTGGGATGAAATTGATTTTGAGAATAAACTATGGATTATCCCAGCTGAACGAATGAAAAAGCGCAGAGAGCATGCCATTCCTCTATCAAATCAAGCTATAGAGTTATTAGAATCAATAAAACCCATTTCAGGGCATAGAGACTTTGTTTTTCCGTCAGACAGAAACCCGAGAACCCATATCAACAATGAGACTGCTAATATGGCTCTAAAACGCATGGGGTTTGAGGGCCGTTTAGTAAGCCATGGCTTACGTTCGCTTGGAAGAACAACATTAAATGAGCATGAGTTTAATCCAGATATAATAGAAGCCGCACTGGCACATGTAGATAAAAACCAGGTTCGTTCTGCTTATAATAGAGCTGAATATATAGAAAAACGTAGAGAGTTGATGAACTGGTGGAGTGAGCATATAGCAAAGGCATCTCAAGGTTCATTGTCGGTATCAGGACATAAGCACCTTTTAAAAGTTGGTTAGAAGATAAAATAAGGATATAAAATGGCTTTAACACAAATGCAAATCATTCAGTCGCTGGGTGAGGCAATGAGCTGGTTAGAAAGGGAGTTAAGTTGGGATGTACCTGCAACAGAGCTTAGACACTTAACAGGTAGAATTGGCGAGCTTTACGCCGCACTTATAACAAATGGACGCATGGCAACAGAGGTTAACCAGGCGGGGTACGATGTTGTATCAAGTAGTGGCGAGCGTATATCAGTCAAAACAACAGGTAGAATGCATACAGGTGGCCATATAAGCTTTAATACTAATACGCTAAACTTGGTCGATCGTATAATTATTTTAAGAATCAATACAGATGAGATGCAAGTTGAAACTTTATTAGATGCGCCCGTTGAAGAAGCTAAAAAACTAATGAGTGATGCAGTAACGGGAAAAAGCTGTATTACAATGAGTAAGTTAATAAACGCACCAGTTAAGCCACGTATATTATTAAATGTAAAAGAAGTTATATGGAATAACTACAAATTGGTGGAGCTTGAAAACGGCACTATTGAAGTGTTTTTAAATGACGAGCTTGTAACACCCAGTAAGCCTTACTTGCGTGATATTGCTAAAGAGTTAGGGATTTCAATTTTAAATGGCAACGGGAATCCGTTTAATACACGCCAGCTGGGTTCTGTGTTGATTAAAGAGTTATTAAATTAAAGCTACTGTTGTTTATACACCGTAGCTTAAAGGCAAGAAATAAGGCCTCTAATCCACTGAGCTCAAACAAGTTTCATTAACTATGTAATTTATGTATTATGCAGATTCCTCATACAAAAGGATCGTTGATGAAGAATGTACTACTAATAGTTACCGGTGCAAGCCCGCAGGTATTAACCGAAACTCTTTTTGCGCTTTATCAGCAGGGTAAGCCTATGCCTGAAGAGATTTTTGTTATTACAACAAAAAGCACCAAGGCTATGCTCACCGATGGATTATTTAAGCAAGGTAATTTAGCTAAATTAATAGCAGATTATAAACTTCCTGATATTAAACTCCCCGATGAAAATATTTGGCTAATAGAAGATGACAAAGGCCAACCTATTAATGATGCTAAATCTGAAATAGAACAAACCTACATGGCCGACTTTATTACGCGTAAAGTGTTTGAACTTACCAATAAAAACGATATTAGTATTCATGCATCCATTGCAGGTGGACGTAAAACAATGGCGTTTTATTTAGGCTATGCCATGTCATTATTAGGCCGTGAGCAAGATTCGCTCAGTCATGTATTTGTGAATAACGAATTTGAATTTGTTAGAGACTTTTACTACCCAACACCTTACGACCACATTATTGATGGTAAAAATGGCACGCAAGTAAACTGTATTAATGCAAATGTAACCCTTGCCGAAATACCCTTTGTACGAATGCGCCAATCTATCGACGAAACCCTCATTGCAAATATGCAAAGTGCATCGTTTAGCCAAACAGTAGCAAGCTTAAACTCAGCGCATAAAAAAGATTTAACCCTTGAAGTAAACGCAAAAGCAAAAACGCTCACCTTTGCAGGTATCGAAATTAAACTTACCGCAAAAGAAACTGCCTTCTATTTATGGTTAAACCAATACAGCCAAAGTGAACATAAAAAGCTAGTGGTGGGTCGTGATTTTGAAGAGTCTTTGCGATACAGCAAAGAGTACCTCATACATTTACAGCAAAATAGCAGTGATTTACGTATATTTCGTGATACGTTTGGCATAGAGCCCGAAGATTTTAGAGACGGTTTACACAGTAATTTAAAAGTAATGGAAAAAACCTTTGTGCAACAAACGCGTAGCCGCATAAATAGTAAAATAAATAAGGTGTTACCAAACGAGCTTGCTAAAAAAATAGCGATTGACTCTAATAACCAAAGCTTTGAAACAAGCTACTGGTTAAGCGCAGTAACACACAATATAAAAATAAATATAACGGCTTAATATTCGCAAGCTTGCAAACGCATAAAAATAATAACGCATGGTAAATTAGTTGATAAGGAAGTAATCAGGAATGAAGCAATCAATGAACTTTGAACACATTCAATCTAAGTGGCCAGAGCTACACCAGTTAGCCGCTTTTGCAGAAGAGTATGCGATTACCGATCCGCAAAGCTCACTGGTTAAGCTGCGTTGTTTTGCCGAAAAAGTAGTAGGATACTTATACAAAGAACTTAGTTTACCTGTTTTACCCACTTCTAATATTTTTGATAAACTTACCGCCGACGACTTTACCAGCGCAGTTCCGCGTTTAATTACCGATAAGCTTCACGCCATTCGTAAAAGTGGTAATCAAGCAGCCCACGAAGGCAAAGTTGATCAACAACAAGCTATTTGGATATTAAAAGAAAGCTACTTTGTAGCCTCGTACTTATTTATGGCGTATGCCAATGGCACGCAACAAGAATGCCCAGAGTTTAAAGCGCCTGAGCAAACACAGCCGACTAACCAAAGTGATGCCGAGTTTGCAAAAAAGAACAAGCAACTCACCAAGCAGCTAGCCGAAAATCAGGCCCGTTTAAAACGCGCACTTGACGAACTAGAAGCCGCAGAGCTTGCACAAAAACAAGCACAGCAGCAAGCAGCAAAACTAAAACAAACTATTGATGCTGAAAAGCTTAACCAGGTTAAAACGCGAAATGAGCAAATTGTTAACTCAAGTTTTAACTTTAACGAAGATGAAACCCGTAAGCGTATTATCGACTTAGACCTGCGTAATGCAGGTTGGAATGTAGCACTTGACGACAAATCAACAGAAGACGTTGGCAAAGAAGTAAAAGTAACAGATCAACCTACAACAACAGGCGTAGGTTATGTTGATTACGTATTATGGGATGACGACGGCAAACCACTTGCGGTAATAGAGGCAAAACGCACCCGCGAAAATATCGAAAAAGGTCGCCAGCAAGCAACGCTTTATGCCAACGCGCTCGAAAAGCAATATGGACAACGCCCTATTATTTTTTATTCAAACGGCTGGGATATAAAAATTCTCGACGACACGCAAGGCTATAATAGCCGTGGTTTATACGGTTACTACTCAAAAGATTCTCTACAGTACTTAATAAAGCAGCGCACACTTAAAAAAGACTTAAATAAAACGCCGATAGACACTGCTGTGGCAGGGCGTTTGTATCAAATGGAAACCATAACCCGAGTGTGTGAGCGTTTTAGTGATAAACACCGCAAAGCGCTTATAGTTCAAGCAACCGGCACAGGTAAAACACGCGTATCTATTGCCCTTGCCAAACGGCTGCTCGATGCAGGTTGGGCTAAGCGCGTACTATTTTTATGTGACCGAAAAGAACTACGTAAACAAGCGGGTAACGCCTTTACCGAATTCACCAAAGAGCCAGTACATATTGTTGGTAAAAGCGCTAAAAACACAGCAGCCAGCGCGCGGGTATTTATAGCAACGTACCCAGGTATGCTACGCATAATGAACAAGTACGACGTAGGCTATTTTGACCTAATAGTAGCTGATGAATCCCACCGTTCAATTTACAATATATATGGTGATATTTTTAAGTACTTTGATGCACTCGAGGTAGGCTTAACCGCCACTCCGGTAGAAATGGTATCGCGCTCAACGTGTGATTTGTTTGGTTGCGATTACAAACTACCCACAGCCAACTACCCACTTGAAGACGCGATAGAACAAGGCAACTTAGTCCCTTACAAAATAGTAAGTTACACCACACAGTTTTTGCGCGAAGGCATTAAAAAAGACAACCTAACCGATGAGCAAATAGCCCAATTAGAAGAGCAAGGCATTGACCCTAACGAGCTTGACTTTGACGCAAAACAAATAGACGAAGCCATTAAAAATAAAGACACCAACAGGCTCATACTGCGTAACTTAATGGAGAAAGGTCTGCGCGATAAAGACGGCCAACTGCCCGGTAAAACAATTATATTCGCCCGTAACATAGCCCACGCCGAATTAATGGCCCAGTTATTTAGTGAGCTTTACCCACAGCATGGTGCTAATTTTTGCCGCGTTATTCACTCAAAGTACGAACGGGCCGAAGAGCTAATAGACGATTTTAAATCAAGCGACGAAAACAGCATGCGCATAGCCGTATCGGTCGATATGCTCGACACCGGCATAGACGTGCCTGAATGCGTAAACCTTGTATTTGCAAAACCCATAAAATCAAAAGTAAAGTTTTGGCAAATGATTGGCCGTGGCACACGCTTATGCGAAAACCTATACGGACCAGGGCAGCACAAAACTCACTTTTTAATATTCGATCACTGGGCAAACTTTGAATACTTCGACGAAAACCCAGAAGAAGACGACGTAAAACAAGCAAAATCGTTACTGCAAAAACTATTTGAAGCGCGGGTAACCCTTGCACAAACGGCCCTAAAAAAAGCAAATATGGATGTGTTTGATCAAACAATTAAATTAATTCACGACGATATTTGCCTACTGCCAATGGAATCAATATCGGTGCGCGATAACTGGCTAGTGGTCGAAACCTATAAGGATTTTAAACGTCTTAATCAATTTGCACCGCAAACAGTAAGCGATCTGCTTGAAAAAGTCGCGCCGCTTATGCAATGGCGTAACATAATGGGGCAAAGTGAAGCGTATAAGTTTGATTTAGAGCTAACCACTATCCAAACACTAATATTTACCGATGCAAACCAAATTGATTTAGCTAAGCAAAGTATAATGAACAAAGTTGAATCGCTTCAAATGCACCTAAACGAAGTGCGTAGCAAAGCACCTGCGATAGCAGAAATACAAACACAGCAATATTGGCAGTATTTAACCCATGCAGCGCTTGAGCAAAGCCGCATTAATTTACGCAGTATTATTCACCTGCGTAATAAAAGCGTAACGCCGCCAAAAGGTGACTTTGTGCTTGATATAAAAGAAGACACAAACCAAATACACGAAGCCGACAGGCTTACAAAAATAGTCTCTATTGATTATCAAATATATCGCCAAGAGGTTGAAAAAACACTCACCCCGTTATTTGAAACCGACAGCGTACTTAAAAAAATTCGCAACGGCGAACAAGTAACCGAAACCGACTTAGCGCAATTAAGCTCGTTAGTGCATACGCAAAACCCAAGTGTAGATTTAAATACATTAAAAGAGTTTTTTCCTGAATCAACCGCGAGCTTAGACAAAATATTGCGTACCATAGTCGGCATGGATAAAAATGCCATAGAGCAGAGCTTTACTACCTTTGTGCAGCAAATACACACCCATGTAAATGCCAAACAACAGCGCTTTATTGGTATGCTAAAAAACCACTTAATTCGCCATGGATCTATTGAAATAGCCCAACTTTACGATGCACCCTTTACACAAATACACGACATGGGGCTCGATGGCGTATTTAGCGAGCAACAAGCCGACGTAATTGAGCAATTTATTAAGCAGTTTGACGTAAAATTAGGCAGCAAAGCCCAAAGCGTTGAAAAGCAAATACACCTTTAATTTTATAAACGCGTAATTTACACCGCGCTCAAACAGCACTAACTAGGATACACATTAATGATAACCGGACCTTTAAAAAGTAAAATCGACAAACTATGGGAAGAATTTTGGACAGGCGGTATCACTAACCCGCTTACCGTCGTAGAGCAAATTACTTTTTTAATGTACGCCCGTATGCTCGACATGAACGAGCAAGCCGACGAAAAACGAAGTGCGCGCACTAAGCAGCCGTTTAACCGCCGCTTTAGCGATGCAGAACAACATATTCGTTGGCAAAACCTACGCCATTTAGGGGCAGAAGAGTTATACAAGCTGGTTAAAGACGAACTGTTTCCGTACTTTTCAAAAACCTCAGGCGATGTTTCGCCAGAAGGCGCGATATTTAACGAGTTTATGAAAGACGCGCAATTAATGATTCAAAAGCAAAGCCTATTGGTAAAAGCGGTTGAAATGGTAAACGACCTGCCGCTTGAAAACTCAGACACCAAAGGCGATTTATACGAATACCTATTGAGTAAACTCACCACCGCAGGTATTAACGGCCAATTTAGAACGCCGCGCCACATAATACGCGCCATGGTCGAAATGATGGACCCAGATGTTACTAGCCAAATTTGTGACCCATCAACCGGCACCGGTGGTTTTTTATCGGTAAGTTACGAATACCTATTACAAAAATACACCTCAGCCGAGGGTATAGATCGCGAGCCCGTGCTTGATGTAGATGGCAACGTACAATGTGATGATAGCGGTAAACCGCTCGAAAACCTGCTCTACTCAGGCGACTTAATTACCCCAGAGCAGCGCACCCACATAGATGCTCACATGTTCAACGGCTTTGACTTTGACGCCACCATGCTACGCGTAGCCGCTATGAACTTAGTAATGCACGGTATTAAACAACCGGGCATACATTATCAAGATACCCTAAGCCAAAACTTTAAAGAGCACTACCCGCAAAAGTCCAAAGAAGGGTACGACATAATACTCGCCAACCCGCCATTTAAAGGCAGCCTAGACGAAGAAGACGTATGCCCTGAATTATTACGTAGGGTAAAAACTAAAAAAACCGAGCTGCTGTTTGTTGCCCTTATTGAGCGCATGCTAAAAGTGGGCGGGCAGTCAGCTACTATCGTGCCCGACGGCGTATTATTTGGCTCATCAAAAGCGCACGTACAACTGCGCCAAATGCTGGTGGATAACAACCAGCTAGAAGCCGTAATCTCACTACCCAGTGGCGTGTTTAAACCCTACGCCGGTGTTTCAACCGCCATACTCATATTTACCAAAGGCGGCAGCACCGACCACGTATGGTTTTACGACGTGCAAGCCGACGGCTTTAGCTTGGACGACAAACGCACCCCAATAAAAGACAACGACTTACCAAGCCTAATTAGCGAATTTAAAGCCCGTGATAAAGCACAGGCGACAAGTGATAGTAATGATAAAACTCAAAAGGCCTTTTGGGTAAGCAAAGACGACATAGCTAGCAACAAATACGACCTGTCAATCAACCGCTATAAAGAAGTGGTATACGAAGAAGAAACGTACGATCCGCCGAAAGAGATTTTAGGTAAGCTAGTGAGTTTGGAAAATGAAATTCTTGACGACCTAAAAGCGTTGGAGAAAATGTTGTGAGTAAGCTAGCAACCAGAAAAAAGTTAGGCGAGCTATGCAGTGTTGTAACAAAAGGAACAACACCAACGTCACTTGGAATGAAATTTGAAGATGAGGGCGTCCCTTTTTTAAGGATACAAAACCTCTCAGGATCAAGCGTACATTTAAAAGATATTCTTTATATTAGTGAAGATACTCATAATGCACTAAACCGCTCAAAGATAATGCCGGGTGATTTCTTAATAACCATAGCTGGTACAATTGGTCGAGTTGCTATTGTTCCTGATGATTTCCCTGAAGCAAATTGCAATCAGGCTGTTGCAATATTAAGGTTTGATAAGAGTAAGTTACTTCCAAGGTACCTGCTACATTGGTTAACAACAAATGATGCACTCAGACAAATTAGTGGTAAGAAAGTTACTGCAACTATTTCAAACTTAAGTTTAGGACAAATAAAGGAATTAGAAATCCCACTCCCTCCACTGGATGAGCAAAAACGCATAGCCGCGATTTTAGATAAAGCCGATGCCATCCGCCGCAAGCGCCAACAAGCCATCCAACTCGCCGACGACTTCCTACGCAGCGTCTTCCTAGACATGTTCGGCGATCCCGTCACCAACCCGAAGGGGTTTCCAATGGGTACTATTCGTGATTTTGTTGAAACGGCAAATTACGGCTCATCAGGTAAAGCGTCAGAAACTGAAGGCGAATACCCAATGTTACGAATGGGAAATATTACATATGAAGGTGGATGGGACTTTACTAATTTAAAATATATTGATTTGAGTGAAAAAGATAAACCTAAATACTTAACGCAAAAAGGTGATTTACTTTTTAACCGCACAAACAGTAAAGAGTTAGTTGGTAAAACAGCTGTTTTCGAAGAAGAAAAGCCAATGGCTATAGCAGGTTACTTGATTAGAGTAAGAACTAATGAACTTGGAAATAATTACTATTTATCTGGCTACCTAAATTCAGCTCACGGAAAAAAAACTTTAGTTGGTATGTGTAAAAGTATCGTTGGTATGGCAAACATTAACGCGCAAGAGCTACAAAATATTAAGGTTTTATTACCACCAATAGAACTGCAAAATGAGTTTGAGATGATTGTGAAAATAACTAAGCAGAAAGTAAAAAGCTTCAATAGAAGTAGTGAGTTACTTAATGATAACTTTAACTCTCTAAGCCAAAAAGCCTTTGCTGGCGAACTATAGCTTCCACCTTAAAAGATGAACAATAAGGACGTTTTAATGAATGTAACGGCCGTGCATCGTGTTAATGTTGGGTGGCGTGACTTCGTCACTTAACCAACCTACGTGTATTTACCTTACGTAGGTTGGATAAGCCGAAGGCGTCATCCAACGTTATTGGTTGTGCATTATAAATGTAATACGGCTTGAGGTGATGTTGGTTTGTTGGTTGGCGTGACTCCGTCACTTAACCAACCTACGTATTTAAACCAATCATGTAGGTTGGATAAGCCGAAGGCGTCATCCGACATTATTGGTTGTGCATTATAAATGTAATTCGGCTGGAATGTTGTTGGTTTGTTGGCTGGCGTGACTCCATCACTTAACCAACCTACATTTTTTACATGGAGGTTTTATGAGGTATCGTCGAAACTATCAAGCTGGAGGGACGTATTTTTTCACAGTTAATTTGCTTGAGCGAAATAAATCATTACTGGTTGATCACATTGATTTACTACGTGAGTCGGTACGTTGGGTTAAACGACATAAACCTTTCCATATTGATGCGTGGGTTGTGTTACCCGATCATCTTCATGCGGTGCTAACATTACCCGAAGAGGATTTTGACTACTCTGGCCGATGGCGTGAAATAAAAAAGCGCTTTTCTAAAGGGTTACCTAAAAGAGAATACCTATCTGAGGCACGCATGAATAAAAATGAACGAGGCATATGGCAACGTCGCTTTTGGGAGCATACCATTCGTGATGAGCAAGATTATTGGCATCATGTAAATTATGTGCACTTCAATCCACTTAAACATGGTTTAGTAAAAAGAGTGAGTGACTGGCCTTATTCAAGTTTTCACAAAGCGGTTGCAGCAGGGATCTATAGCCGCAATTGGTGTGGGGAATAATAAAATGTTGCTTTGTCTAAGCGCTTCAAACGCACTCAATAAATACCTAAAAGCTGATTTACCTCGCTTGCCACATGAACCCGGTAAACAAGCGGGGGTAAATACCCTTATTAGTGATCAAAATTACTTTAACTGGCAATTACAGATAATTGATAACAGCTATAAATCTCGTGAAAAAACAATTATAGTTTGTGAAGCGAATAGCCGTTTTACGTTTTTTATACCGGTTAGTTTAAAGCTGTCGCAAGAAGAGTTAACCCAACGTTTGCAGTACGAATGGCAATTAATGATGGCTGAAACGCTTGAGGTGTATCAGTTAATACCACGCAGCGATATTGCGGTGCTGTTAAGTGAGCTATCAAAAATAGAATTCACGCCGCACTGGGTTAAAAATACCGATTTGAGTATAAGTGGGCATATTAGCGATGCTGCCCTTTGGATTACTCAAACACTACAAGAAGAGGGGCTTTATGAGTTACCTAAAGCTCTTGCCATTGAGTTAGCTATTTATTTAAACACCCAACCTAAACGTATTACTAATAAAGCAACTCGCCGCAAAGAGAAGTTTATACCCATAGAGCGATTATTACATTATTGCCAATCGCTTATCGCTGCACGTCAGTTGGATGATAGCTCATCAAACGAAATACTTGATACCAGTAATATCATTAATTTTAGTGATTACCATAAAAAATAAGAGCTGGTTAATACTTTAAACTTATCAATAAAAGGGATTTTACTTTGAAAGATTACCAACCATTTTCAGCTGAGATAAAGAACGAAATCATAGACTAAATCAAAAATAATTTTGGTGATGTTTACTCAGATGAGTTGATCACTAGCTTTATAAAAATAATGGAAGAGTCTACATTTGTTGAGCTCGATTTTGCTGACTTATTAGCTTTTTTAAATGAGTGTAGAAACGGCTTTAAATTTTTTACAACTCAACAAGCATTAACTGAATTTGTGAAATCGAGTGAACGTAAACCAACGTCATTATTTGGACATATAAAGCTAGCCACAGAAGTAAACCTTTTCGATAGCTACTCTCAATACATATCAGAGTTCGATAAACTTTTAGTGAGTAACAGGTGCTTATATGTATCAGCGGGTGTTTGCACCGATTTAAACGAGCACCAACAGAGCTTTGAGTTTTATATGATTAATTACAAAAGTTAAGTAAAATTTTCATAAAAAAGTCTATGTACCTAAAGTTTCATGAATAGAATTAGGACGAAATATGTTATTCAAAATAATTTCAAAAGATAATAAGCAAGTGTTAGAAGCTGTGAACTCGCAAAGTATGGGGGAGCTTCAACTTGAGCAACTTATAATGGAAAATCAAAGAAATGATAATAATAACGGTACAACTCAATTACTGAATGAAGGTATTTTTGGAGAAGAGCTTATTCTACTGAAAAACCAAATTCAGGTTGCCAATCGAAAAAAAGCAGATGTTTTAGCACTCGATAAAAATGGGTGTGGTGTTGTTATTGAACTTAAGAAAGATTTAGGCCGTTTGGGAGTCGATACTCAAGCATTGCAATACCTTGCTCATATAGCTCGCTTTAAAGGCGAAAAATTTATAAAAAATAAAAAGTTAGTTAATGAATCATATGTTGAGTCTGTAGAATCTTTTATAGATTCAGCAGAAATTGACAGAGAAAAAATAAACAGTAAAAATCGTATCATTTTAATTGCGAATAAATTTGATCGTACGTTGTTTTCGATGGGGGAATGGCTTTCAGATAAAGGAGTTGGTTTTAAGTGTGTTCAATATAGTGTTTCTAAGCATAGTGATGGAACACAATATATTGATTTTTCGGTTGTATTTGACCGTTCTCCAGAATCTACTTTTCCACTAGAGTTTAGTCCAATGGAGCGTGAGCCTAAGTATTTTTGGTACAATATTGGCACTACTGAGCCCAAAAACTGGGCTTGCTTGAAAGAGAAGTCTATTGTTTCCGCTGGGTTTGATGGCAATAAGGACGACAAAGGAAATAGGTTACTTAATAGCTTTATACCTGGGGATATATTAATAGCGTATGCTAATGGCTATGGTGCTATTGGTGTTGCTGAAATTCAAGAATCCCCCTCGTTGAGTTATAAGTTGTTAAAGCAGCCAATTGCGAATGATCCTGTATCTGAGTATCACTTGCACAGGTTAAATGTTAATTGGCAGTGCACAACTGACGACTATTTTAGTGGTTCAATTACTCCAGCAGATACTAAAAACCAATTTAATATTCACCATCCGTACACAACGAGTTGTTCAATCGAAAGCGATAAAGCAAAACGATTAATTAGCGCGCTTAAGGATAATCTTAAGCCATAGATCAAACTAAAAAGTGTATTAGCAAAATCACAAGCTTGTAAAAACTTATTTCTCGTAAGTATTGTTATATTACTTGAATGTAATTTAAGTACCCGTGTTCATGCGATAAGTGCTCAGTTATTAACAAGGCGTACCTAAAACACCTTGAAATGAAACGCTTTAAGTGGTCTATTAGCTTAGGTAAAGGAATTTAAGTGGTTAACTATAAAAGGTTAATCATTAATTGAAAAGGATATATATGACTAAGTTAGGTTTGGTTTTTTCTGGTGGTGGTGGTAAAGGCGCATACGAAATAGGCGTTTGGAAGGCACTAAATGAATTTGGTATTGAATCGCCCCGTGTTTGCCAGAGACTCAATAACTTGAGAAACTGGAACTATGA
>OJEP01000085.1_pt1 | contig 61102 bp, 60 predicted proteins | sample 1593761 | NCBI WGS metagenome assembly OJEP01 (sample SAMN05416783, study PRJEB24817) | seawater metagenome | isolation source: Sea water | place: Canada:Atlantic | collected 2013-11
CGTGGGTGTCTATAAATTGCTATACAGAACTATGGGTGTCCAAATTCAAAGAACACTTGTTCATATTTAATAGGCTAAAGAAGTAGGTTCGTCTAGCCTTCAAATACGTGGGTGTCTATAAATTGCTATACAGAACTATGGGTGTCCAAATTCAAAGAACAGGTACAATTATTAAAGAATTATTGAAACCAGCGAGTTTCCTGAGGCTCGCAAGCCAGCCTACAAACTACTTATTGATTTTTGTGAGGATATTGGAACGCTTAAATCCAGTGCTCAAATAACTGAACACTATCTAGCTGAAGAATTATTGGGAAAGCAAATTGTGGTTATAGTTAACTTTCCGCCCAAACAAATAGGCCCATTTATGTCAGAATGCTTGGTGACCGGTTTCTATCGTGAAGATGGTGTGGTGTTAGTCAGCCCCGACAAACCTGTGCCTAATGGCGCAAAACTGGGCTGACTATTTAACCCGTGGCTACATCGCTCTGCGTCCTTTCTCAAAACGAGCAATCAAGACGAGCTATCAACACTAGCCTCATAAAGCAGGCTTAAGCATCCGCCTTAGCCAAATGCGCAACTTCATTGCGCCATGCTTTTTCATAGGCCGAGCGAGACAACACCCGTTCAGCATATGACTTTACATTGCCGAACTTTAGGTCTAGCTCACTGCCTTTTGCCCATGACAACACTTGGGCTGTCACGATGTCGGCCATTGTGAACAAACTGCCGCACACATACTCTTTGTCATTAAGAAGTAGCGAGAACGCTGTTAACGCTCGATCAAATTCCCACGCTGCTGTGTTTTGCATCTGGGGAATACGATGCTGCTCAGGTAAAGCAAAGGTATGCTTTGCTTTACTCCATAAGGGCTGCTCTAGTTCGCTAACGGCAAATATCATCATTTGCTCATACAACCCACGTTCAAATGTACCTGATGCAGGAATAAACTCTTCCATTGCATGCTTTTCTGCTAAGAAGGTCACTATGGCACCTGACTCAGAAAGGGCACCTTGTTCAGTGACTAATACAGGAATTTTAGTGGCCGGATTAAGTGTTTTAAATGCTGAGTTTAAGTGTTCACCGGCTTTTAAATTCACCACCTTGTACTCGTAAGGTAAGCCAATTTCTTCTAAAGCCCATGCCACCCTTACCGACCGCGTTTTCGGGTATCCATAAAGTGTATACATTGCGTGCTCCGCGTTTAAAATACTTCAATTTAACAGCATAAAGCCATATTGAAGCCAAAACGCGGTGCAAACAGCTTATGCGTCTTGGCGTCGTAAAAAGACTAATTCAGTGGCTGTACTTTGTGACTCGCTATAAACATAACCTTCACTGTCGAAAGCTTGTAACCCTTCAACATCACTTACTTCGTTTTCAATAATATATCTTGCCATTAATCCACGAGCTTTTTTGGCAAAAAAGCTGATAATTTTATATTGATCGTTTTTATAGTCTTTAAAGACAGGTGTAATCACCATACCTTCAAGTTCTTTTTTCTTAACGGCCTTAAAGTATTCATTAGAAGCAAGGTTCACCAAAACGTTATCACCCTGCGCATGCATGGCGTCGTTTAAAACCTGAGTAATACGACTCCCCCAAAACGCATACAAGTCTTTACCTTCCGGGTTAGCAAGCTTGGTACCCATTTCTAAACGGTATGCTTGCATTAAATCTAATGGGCGTAACAAACCGTAAAGGCCTGACAAAATTCGCAAGTGGTCTTGGGCATAGCTAACGGCTTTATTGCTTAGTGTATTAGCGTCTAGCCCTGTGTATACATCACCATTGAATGCGTACATGGCTTGTCGCGCATTATCAGCAGTGAAAGGGGTAGAGAATTCAGCAAATCGATTAGCATTAAGTGTGGCTAACTTGTCACTAATTTTCATTAACGAAGAAAGGTCGGCTGGCGAAAGGGTACGGCACACTTCCATCAAACGCTCTGTGTCTTGAAGCATGGTAGGCTGCGTGAAATCATCCACCTCAATGGGGGTTTCAAAATCTAGGTTTTTCGCTGGGGATACTACAACTAACATCTTCGACTCCTTATCTTTTTCAGGCTTTATTATACCACTGTGAAAAAGTTGAGGTTGAATTTAGCATTAAAAACCCATAAATCAACGTAACAGAGAAATCCGATTAGCCAGTATTTCCCGTGTCTGCGCTATAAATTGTCACACGGGTTTGGTATAACTATACCCAAATACGCAAACGTTTGAACCTATCAAACAATTACGCCCTACATACGCAAAAGCGAACCGCTTTACACGACTTGCCTTTCCGGCAATTCGTCCGAGTTTTTTAATTTAAGATTAGAGAGAATTATGAGCAACCAGCTAGCTTCGTTACGTGAGATCACCACGGTCGTTGCCGACACCGGCGATATCGACGCAATCAAAAAATACCAGCCAGTAGACGCAACAACAAACCCATCTTTGTTGTTAAAAGCCGCCAGCTTGCCTCAGTATGCCAGCCTAATCGACGACTCAGTAGCGTGGGCTAAACTACAATCATCTGATAGCGATCAACAACTTATCGACGCATCCGACAAACTTGCTGTTGCTATTGGTAAAGAGATTTCAGACTCTATCCCAGGTCGTATTTCTACGGAAGTTGATGCCCGTTTGTCTTTCGACAAAACTGCCACCGTAGAAAAAGCAGAGCGTCTTGTTCAACTTTATCAAGATGCCGGCATCGATAAGTCACGTATTCTAATTAAAATGGCATCAACGTGGGAAGGCATTCAGGCTGCTGAAATACTTGAGAAAAAAGGTATTCAGTGCAACTTAACTTTACTATTCAGTTTTGCCCAAGCGCGCGCTTGTGCTGAAGCTGGCGCATACCTTATTTCACCGTTTGTAGGCCGTATTCTAGATTGGTACAAAAAATCGACTGGTAAAACTGAATATGCTGCTGATGAAGATCCAGGTGTGGTGTCGGTTACCAGTATTTACAACTACTACAAAGAACATGGTTACAACACGGTAGTCATGGGCGCAAGCTTCCGCAACATTGGTGAAATCCAATCACTAGCGGGCTGCGATCGCCTAACTATAAGCCCTGCTTTATTAGAAGAGCTTGCCAATGAACCGGGCGAACTTACTGTTAAGCTTAAAGATAATGGCGCTACAAAAACCCCTGGCGATCGTTTGACCGAGTCTGAATTCCGCTGGGAAATGAACCAAGATGCCATGGCAACTGAAAAGCTTTCTGAAGGTATCCGCAACTTCGCAGCAGACCAAGACAAGCTCGAAGTGATGCTTCGTGAAAAGTTAAGTGCATAAACCACAGGGAATTAGTAAATGAGTACACTAACATCATTGCCACAATGGCAAGCACTTAATCAAATTGCAGCTTCAATGAAAGATGCACACATGCGTGATTGGTTTGCGGCCGATCCCAAGCGTGCTGAAAAAATGCAGTTAGAAGCGTGCGGCATTTTTCTTGATTACTCTAAGAACCGCGTAAACGAACACGCGTTAGGTGCACTTTTCGATTTAGCCCGTGCATGTAAGTTGGATGACGCCCGCGACGCCATGTTTGACGGCGAGCAAATCAACAGCACTGAAGGTCGTGCGGTTCTTCATACCGCGTTACGTAACTTCTCTGATTCACCTGTAATGGTTGATGGCGAAGACGTCATGCCCGAAGTACGTGCCACCCTTGATAAAATTCGCGACTTCACCGCATTAGTTCACAGTGGCGAACATAAAGGCTACACAGGCAAATCTGTGAAGCATATTGTCGCTATTGGTATTGGTGGTTCTTTCCTTGGCCCTAAAATTATGACCGAAGCCCTAAAACCTCATACGGTTGAAACGGTTAAGGTTCATTTTGTGGCTAACGTTGACGGCTGCCATATTCATGATGTGTTAACCAAACTCGATCATGAAGAAACCCTTGTCGTGATGTCTTCTAAGTCATTCACTACCCAAGAAACATTGCAAAACACCCTTTCTGCCAAAGCTTGGTTTTTGAAGTCGGGCGGCACACAAGAAGATATCGCGAAGCACTTTGTTGCCGTGTCTTCAAATGTAAAAGCGGCCACTGAGTTCGGAATAGCAGAAGATAATATTTTCCCTATGTGGGATTGGGTTGGTGGCCGTTATTCTTTGTGGTCAGCAATTGGGTTACCTATTTCTTTAGCGTTAGGTTTTGAAAACTTTAAAGGTTTACTTGAAGGCGCGTTCGACATGGACACGCACTTTAAAACAGCCCCGTTAGAACAAAACCTACCTGTTTTACTTGGCCTATTAGGCGTGTGGTATCGCAATTTCTTTGATGCACAGTCTCAGGTGTTACTCCCATATTATCATTACCTTCGCGGCTTACCTGCTTATGTACAGCAACTTGATATGGAAAGTAATGGTAAAGAGGTCACTCAAGGCGGTGAAGCGGTAGATTACGCCACAGGCCCTATTATTTGGGGTAGTGAAGGTACTAACGGCCAGCACAGCTTCCATCAGCTTATTCACCAAGGCTCAGGGGTTATTCCAGCTGACTTTATGTTGCCGTTGAATGTACCTAACCAAAATGACACACATCATGCGATGTTAGCATCTAACTGCTTTGGCCAAGCGCAAGCGCTTATGCAAGGCAAAACCTTTGATGAGTGTTATGCCGACCTAGAGGGCAAAGGCTTAGACGAAGCGGAACGTACTCGTTTGGCGGCCCACAAGACGATGCCGGGTAACAAGCCTAGTAACACCTTAATGTTTGATAGCCTTACACCTAAGACACTTGGCGCACTAGTTGCAATGTATGAGCATAAGGTATTCGTTCAGGGTGTTATCTGGAACCTTAACTCATTCGACCAATGGGGCGTAGAGTTAGGAAAAGTACTGGGCAAACAAGTACTGGCAGGCATTCAGGGAAATGCAGAAGAAGAAAGTTTCGACGCATCTACCCAACAATTGATTGCCCGTTTCAGAGCAGCGAATGCACCAAAATAAGGAAGTCAGAGTGATGTGATCACTCAAATTTGGTGCAAATAATAACTGAACGGCCGGCTTACCCCCGGCCGTTTTTATTGGCAGAAAATAATAACCCAGTAACTCAATATATAAACTGCCAACTGTTTTGCTGAACACACTGACGATATCTCCCTGTGTCATCATACTGTCACAATTTGTTAATAAAAAGTAAATTTACTTGTTTTATTTTAATTGTGGCTGTGATACAAAATTATACAGAGGGAATAAAAACCAAACTCTGTATTGTTGTAGTGGTAATAAAAAGGAGAATCCCAGTGGACAAATCAGACTTATTTGCCATGCTAGATATTGAAGCAAGCCCAGCGAAAACAAAAAGTAAAAAACGCAAGTGGAGAGAGATTGAAGCGCTTCAAGATCGCTTCAAACTGGAAAAGGAGCTCTCTGAACTCGATTGTGGTTTCGAATACGAGTTAGAAACACTGGAAAGATAATATAAAGGCCGCCTGCTAATTACAGGCGGCCTTTTTACTTTCTGGTTTCTTACTTTTAATGCGGCATTCAACGCTGCGAAAGCGCCACGGCTGACGTTGGTGTTTTGTCACCCGCAATTCTTTCCACAGAGTGCAACTGCCAAAGACTATACCTGCCAAGAAATGGGTGAAAGCCCTTTGCTTGTTAGGTAGGCATTGGTGTCGCTAAAATGGTGACAACCAAAGAAGCCTCTGTAGGCCGATAACGGTGATGGATGCGGCGCTTGCAGCACACAATGCTTAGTGCGTCTGATATGCTCGCCTTTCTTTTGTGCGTGACTGCCCCACAATAAAAACACTACGTTTTCTGCGTGCGTGTTAACTGCCTCTATTACCGCATCGGTATAGGTTTCCCATCCCCACTTAGCATGACTATGTGCCTTGCCCTGCTCTACCGTTAACACCGTATTAAGCAGCAGTACACCCTGCTTGGCCCAAGGGGTAAGTGTGCCATGGTTCGGAATGGAGAAGTCGTTAATATCATTGGCTAATTCTTTATAAATATTAACCAGCGAGGGAGGTGTTTTAATGTTTGGTAATACCGAGAAGCATAAGCCATGAGCTTGATGTGGGCCGTGATAAGGATCTTGACCTAATATCACCACCTTTACTTTTTCTAGCGGTGTCATCGTGAGTGCATTAAATACATCTTCTGAAGGCGGGTAAATGACTTTACCCGCTTCACGTTCAGATGCGACTTTTTGCATTAGGGCTTTGAAGTACGGCTTATCTTCTTCACTGCCCAATGCTTGTACCCATGTGGTCACGCTTTTAGTAAATCCAACATATGCTGTTTAAGCGCATCGTAAGATGCAGGCAAATCAACAGCAAGGCTGTCTTCACCGGCAACATCAGCTAACGGTTTAGGCAAGCTAATAGGCGTGCCTAGCACGTTTTCTACCGTTTCGCGGAATTTCGCAGGATGCGCAGTACCTAAGAATAGGCCAATTTCGCCGTCTTCTAAGTCGTGGCTAACTGCACGGTAAGCAATAGCGGCATGAGGCTCACTGGTATAACCTAGTTGCGCTAATTGGCGCATAGCCAACTGAGTGTACTCTTCATCTACCATTTCACCTTTTAAGCAGCCTTTATCAACATAGCCTTGCTCGATTAAGGCTTCAATGCGCGGCCAGTTGTTAGGTTGGCTAACATCCATCGCGTTAGACATAGTAGCAACAGTCTTCTTCGGCGCCCACTCGCCAGTTTTTAAATAGCGTGGCACAGTATCGTTGGCGTTAGTGGCAGCGATAAAGCGTTTAATTGGCAATCCCATTGATTTGGCAATCATACCCGCGGTTAAGTTACCAAAGTTACCACTTGGTACCGAGATAACCAGTTGATCACGCTTATCTTTAGGTAATTGGCTTACCGCTTCAAAGTAATAACATACTTGGGCTAGCAGGCGACTGATATTAATTGAGTTAGCCGAGTTAAGGTGTAAACCTTCACGAATGTCTGGGTCGTCGAATGAAGCTTTTACTAGCGACTGACATTCATCGAAATCAGATTCAACGGCTACTGTATGGATATTGCCACCAAGGGTGGTGAACAGCTTTTCTTGCAGGGCGCTAATTTTGCCTTTAGGGAAAAGAATGACCACATTGATATTTTCAATACCGTGAAACGCATGCGCTACAGCAGCACCCGTGTCGCCAGAGGTGGCGGTAAGAATAGTGACTGGTTTACCTTCACTAATTCTTGATAAGGTTTGCGCCATGAAGCGACCACCAAAATCTTTAAACGCCAACGTCGGTCCATGGAAAAGCTCCAAAGTATAAATATTGTCGCTTACCTGCTCTACCGGCGCACCAAAAGCAAACGCGGTATTCACTATTTCTTCTAATTCGCCATTGTTAAGCTCATCACCAATAATGGCACGAAGTACCGCTATGCTGCGCTCGGCGAACGGCATTTCAAGCAGTTCATCAATATTATCTAGCTTTGGAATATGCGTCGGGAAATACAAACCTTGTTGCTTACCCAACCCTCTTTTAACTGCTTCGGCAAATGAGGCAGTGTCCTGTGCATCTTTTAAATTAACCAATTCCACGTTTTAATACCTTTTTTAGTTGTGCCGTAATTTTACTTAGCTGCTGTATCACTTATTTAAGCGATAGGGCTAACCGTGGTTCCCTGCTCAGGGATTTGGCACACATGGCTAAAGCCATCTTCATTTTGAATATAGTGTTCGTCTAAATAGGCAACGATACGCTGCGCTTTTTCTTTACTGTCACATACGGCGAATACGGTTGGGCCGGAACCCGAAATACCAAAGGCTAAAGCGCCTTCTTGTTCGCTGAAGGCTCTTGCTTCATCGAACCCCGGCAGTAACTGTTTACGATACGGTTCTGCAATTACATCTTTCATTACCGAGGCAGCAAGATCATTTTCACCTGCATGCAAGGCGTGTACAAACACCCCTAACTGGCGACCAAAAGTGAGCGCCGTGGCCATATCAACCTGCTTGGGTAATATGTCACGGGCGGCTGCCGTAGATACGCTAATGCCAGAATAACAAATAGCATAATACCAGTCTTTAACTAAAGGCAGCGACAAGGTTACAGGAGATGTTGCCCCAGTCATCAATGTCATGCCGCCAACATAACATGGCGCCACGTTGTCGTAGTGAATGCTACCGCTGATTTGCCCTTCTAGTTCACCCATCATGGTCAATAAAGTGTCTTCATCAAAGGGATAATCATAAAAAGCGTTTAGCGCAACGAAGGCCGCAACAATTGAACTAGCGCTCGAGCCCAAACCGCTGCCTATTGGCAAATTTTTCGATAAAGTCATCGCCACTGGTGAAGTCGCTTTCCCGACCTTCTGCATTTGGGCGCAGAAGTAATGATAGCATTGAGTAACAATATTGCTGTCTGCGTCGCCAGGCAATTTGTGTGCGAAAGGGCCAACCGTGGTTAACGAAAAGGTATCTGCACTTTCAATATCCACTTCGTCGCCCAAGCGCGAACCATCGACAGGGGCAAGTGCGGCACCTAGTACATCAAACCCTAAACTTACGTTGCCAATAGATGCTGGCGCATATGCTCGTAATGCTTTCATAATACTTTTCTTTAATTACTCTTTAAACTTCAGTGGCTCTTTAACGTTAAAAAAGCCAATTAGTGTGCCATTTGCTTCCAAGGCATAGTACGTAATATATCAGCAAATACCCCCGCAGCCGTTACTGTACCACCTGCCCCATAGCCTCGAATCACATAAGGGATGGGCTGATAATAGTCACTGTTAATAGCCAGTGCATTTTCGCCGTCTTTCACTTGCGATAATGGGTTAGATGCAGGTACTGCTTGAATGGTTACCTTACACTTGTCGCCTTCAATGCTGCCAATATAGCGAAGCACTTTTCCTTCGGCTTTAGCTGCATCTACACGCTTGGCAAATTCAGCATCTAGCTCAGGTAACTGCGCCATGAACTCATCAATGGAACAGTCTTCAGCAAAACCAGCTGGTAGTACCGATTCTATTTCAATATCAGAAAGCTCAAGTTCTAAGTCTGCTTCACGGGCCATAATAAGAAGCTTACGGGCAACGTCCATTCCGCTTAAGTCATCACGAGGATCTGGCTCGGTATAGCCATTATCTTTCGCTGTACTTGTAGCTTGAGATAGCGACATTCCTTCTTCTAACTTGCCAAATACGTAAGACAAACTGCCCGATAATATGCCTTCAAAGCGATGCAATACATCACCTGCACTGAATAGTTTTTGAAGGTTGTCGATTACCGGTAATCCAGCGCCTACCGTAGTTTCATATAGATACTGACGATTCGTAGATAATGCTGTTTTCTTCAACTTACGGTAATAGTCTAGTGAACTGGTATTGGCTTTCTTATTCGGTGTCACTACGTGAAAGCCATTTTCCATCATGTCTACATATTGCTGAGCAATAGCATCGTGGCTAGTGCAATCAACAATGACCGGGTTTACCAAACTGTTCTCGTCCACAAACTGTTGTAAACGTTCAATGGAAAGCCCTTCACTGGCCGCATCTAATGCTGGCTTCCAGTCCTGGCTTAAATCTATGCCTTGACTGTTAAGTAGCAACTTACGGCTATTCGCAATACCGTATACCCGCAACTGTACATTACGATTAAGTAAAGCTGGCTGTTGTTTTGCAATTTGGCTTAAAAGCTCAGTACCCACGTTACCGCACCCTACCAAAAATACATCAATGGTATGGCGGTCTGAGAAAAAATTCTGGTGAATAACCTTAACCGCTTTTTTCGCCCGCTTGTTTTCGATAACTGTTGAAATAGAACGCTCTGATGAGCCTTGTGCTATCGCCACGTTATTAACGCGGGCTTGCGCCAACGAGTTAAAGAAGCGTGCCGCCAAGCCTTTCGCATGACGCATACCGTCACCCACTAAGGTAACAATCGCTAAGTCATGGCGCACTTCGATAGGGTCTAACAATTGGTTTTGCAACTCTAACGCAAAGGCATCTTCTAACAAGCTTAACGCGCGTTCAGCATCTTTACTTTGAATACAGAAGCTTATTGAGTATTCAGAAGAAGACTGAGTGATTAGGCTTATTGAAATATTCGCATTCGACATCACCTCAAAAACACGGCTTGCCATGCCAACCATGCCTTTAAGGCCTGGGCCTGCCACGTTGAACATAGTGACATTATCAAGTTGAGAGATACCTTTAACCGAGGTCCACTTTTCGCTGGCTTCGTTACTAATTAACGTACCAGGCGCCGCTGGGTTCAGCGTATTACGAATCAAACAAGGAATATGGTGCTGGGCAATAGGGCCGATAGTTTTCGGGTGAAGTACTTTGGCACCAAAGTATGAAAGCTCCATGGCTTCTTGATAAGTAAGCTTATCAAGCAATACCGCCCCTTCAACTTGATTCGGATCAGCATTATAAACACCGTCTACGTCAGTCCAAATTTCACAACAACTCGCATCGATACAAGCTGCTAAGATAGCCGCTGAGTAGTCAGAACCATTGCGACCAAGCGTAACTTTTTCACCGGCCTCGTTCGCAGCAACAAACCCAGGCATGACTAATAACTCACTGCCATCGATAGGTACATCAGTAAAGCGCGCTTTACTTAACGAAACATCAGCAATGCTGTCTAGGTACTCACCTTCAGCAAGAATGTAAGTCACTGGGTCGATAATACGATTTTTCACGCCTTTAGCGCTTAAGATACCGCTAAATAACGTTACCGAGATGTACTCGCCAATACTTAAAATACCTGCGGCAATATTGTCAGGTGCAACACCTAATAGTTTAATACCGTCGAGGTGTTGATTAAGTACACGCAGTTGCGCATGAATGAAGTCGGTAACATCGGCGTGTGCGAAGCCGCTGAGCTCTTCGTTTAGTGCATCAGCAATACCGGTCACGGTAGACGTTAATTTTTCAAATAGAGGGTGGAAATCTTCGCCAGCGGCTGCCTGCTCACATAAAAGTGACAATGCATTCGTTACCCCTTTAGGGGCAGAAAGTACCACTGCAGCGCCATCGGTTTGGTGGGTGGCCGTGCTAATGTCGTTCACGCGCAAGTAGCGCGGTGCGTCGGCAAGTGATGAGCCCCCAAACTTTAAGACTTTCATGTGCTGCTCCTATATCGGTTACGCCAGGTTACTGCTTTAAATCGGTTACGATGACGTGAGTAAAAAAAAGCCCGCTCTCTGTGAGGGCGGGCTTTCGTTGTCTTATGCTTACTTGCACTAGCCAGCGACCGCCCGTTTTAAGGTGGTAATCATAATGCTGGTGGTGCCAATAAGAAGAATCGTTTTCATAGGGTCAATTTGCCGTATAGACGTCTATCTGTCAACCGCAGTTTTCACCATACTGTATTGCAAAAAGTGAAACACAAAGTATTTCACGTTTCGATTTAAGCGACAATTCGGTTTTTTAACCTCTACTAGCGTCAATGTCATCTGAATTAGTTAGTATTCATTAGTACTTTAACGGCGGTTTCAAGCTGAGGATCTCTACCCTGCCTTGCCTCTTCAGGTGTATTTTTTACTTTTATATCTGGTTCTAACTGATTATTTTCCATGAACTCTCCTTGTATGTCCGCCACTCCCATTTGTGGTATACCAAAAACAAGATCCTCTGTTTGAAGCACTTCCCACCACACCGCTGTGCATGTTCCAGGCACAGGCATTCCAACTGTTTTCCCAATATTATTTGCTTTATATCCCTTAGGAAAGCAATAGCCATCGGAATAGTTTCCTTCGTTCATCACCACTATTGATGGTTTTGTCCATCTTTTCATAGGATCACCTTTATATTTAATCCCACCGGCCACTTCCCATGTATATTGCTTCCCACTGAGTAAAGTCACCAAATCATCGGTAAGCCAGCCGCCTCGATTAAACCGGGTATCTACCACTACCGCTTTTTTATCAAAAGCTCGCCCGAACAATTCAGCATGGGTAGTGCGATATGCGGTATCATCCATTTGTGGAATGTGAACGTACCCTAGCGTGCCCTTTGACATTTTCTCTACCAACGCTCTGCGGCTATCGACCCAGCGCTCATATAAGGCTTTTTGCTCATCAGATAAAGCAATGGGTTTTATTATGACATCGTGCTCTTGGTCTTCGGTCACTACCGTCAACCTTGTTCTTACACCCGCTTTTCCGTTCAACATTTGATACACATTATTGTCATTGCCCACGTTTTTGCCGTCTATATGGGTTAACAAGCTTCCGTTGGTGACAACTTTTGAAAATTTGGTGAGCGGGCTTCCCGGCAATATCTCTTTAATGAAAACGCCCTTACTAGTAGGCGCATTGGCATATATCGCACCAATCGATGAGGTTTTAGCTGCTGGTGATGGTTCAAACCGGTAATAGGCGCCAGTATGCGACGCGTTTAGTTCGCCTAACATTTCACTGACAATAATTGAAAAATCATAATTATTCTGAGTATTTACTGCTTTAGCGTAATATTCGTCATACATCAGTTTCCAATCTATACCGTGCATAGTCGGATTATAAAACTTATCTTTTGTTTGGCGCCAAATATGATCGAATAGATAAGCACGTTCGGCTTTTTCATCAAGATTAAGGCTGCCTTTATAGGCTATTGCCTTTTTCTCATGCTTTTCAGAAAGGGCGATCTTGTACAAAACGCCATCTGCGAGAATAACTGCGAGTTCACCTTTTTTATCTATCTCCATATAAGCGCTTTCAGCGTTTAACTTAACCGCTAACTTGGTGCTTTTTTCTTTGAAATCCTCCACCCAAAGGTCAAACCCCTTTTCAAATTTAGCAAGGTAATAGAGCTTTTCATCATTAGGGGTGAGCCCATAATTCATACCTTGAATGTTATCGAAATTAGAAGAATGTTTGGTTAAGCGCACTGTACGCTTAACGAGTTCATCCCATTCTATGGAAATGGGTTCAATATCACTTGTTTCTTCCTTGCCTTCTTCACTCGCGCCTTCTTTTTCCTCGGCTTCTTTTTTCAAATTAGCCTGCATCTCTTCGGCTAATACTCTTTCTTCCTTACTCTTCAAAAAATCGTCATAGGCTTGCTGGGTAAGAAATACCGACATAATATCGAAATCGTTACCCCAACTACCATGATTTCTCCTACCAAATCGACCAGAAATAAACTGTATTGCGCCGTTTTCGCCCCATTGTGGAATGAAGTCGCCATAACCAGATAGGGTAATATCTTCTGGCGGCCTGCTTCCGTCAGCAGGCGCTATGCCTAAGTCGGTAAAGAACATGAAGCCTCTAGGTACGTATGTAGCCACTATCCAGCGACTGTCAGGTGACCAGTCAAAGCTAATATCACCATCTGAATAGCTATAATTATATTGCTCAGAAAAAACGGTATTTGACGTTTTAGTAGCCATAGTAAATACGCTGATTTCATCGCGATTTTTAATATAAGCTATCGACTTCCCATCGGGTGACACGAGCGGTTGAAATGCGTCGTCACTATCAACAATAAGAGGCGTTTCGGTAAATTTGGTCGCCGCAAAAAAATACGGTTCAGATTCATCAGTAATGGAAACTTTATAAATGCCCCAGCTGCTCTGCTTTTCTGCTGCAAAAGCAATAGATCGCCCATCGGGGAACCAGCTTATCCCCCTTTCTTGTTCGGGGGTATGGGTGAGTTTAACCGTGGTACCGAACTCTATCGATGTGACGAAAAGTTCGCCGCGGGCTATAAAAGCAATTTCTTTACCATTAGGTGAAAGCGCAAATCTATCTGCCTTTTTATCTACCGATACCGGTTTTTGAGATAAGTTGTGCTTAGCTGCCACTAGATTAATTTCAAGCTTTTCGGGAGTTTTTCCGTCTTCCAAGGTGAATAGTTCACCATGCCATGCATAGGCAAGCTGGCCGTCGACGGAACTCGATAATGAACGAGCCGGATGTGTTTTATGGTGAGTAAGACGAACTTTGTTATTCCCTTCGCGATCCATTTTCCAGACATTAAAATTATTTGTTTCATCTTCGCTGAGGTAGTAGATAATCCCGTTGCCGCCCCACACTGGGTTACTGTCGCCACCGGCGAAACTCGTTAGCTGAGTATGTTCACCCGTTTGCTTGTCCAATATCCAGATGTCTCTAGCAAATGAAGATACATCGTGTTTACGATAGATATTTTCATAGCCTTTGTTGTCCATATAAACAATATAATTATCATCGAAAGAAGTTTTGCCCTGCATAGATGCCGTGGACAATAACATCTTGGGCGTTCCCCCTTTTACACCAACGGAATACAGTTGTGTGAGCCTGCTGGTGGGAAAGTCTGATGATGTTACAGAGGGCATGCGACCTGAGTTAAAATTGACAGCTTGATTGTCTTTAGAGAACTCCGTGGGATAATCGTTGGCGCTATGGTAGGTCAACCTTGTCAGCGTATTGGTTTTTAACACTAAATGATAGACATCAAGGCTGCCGTTCCTATCGCTGGCAAACGCGATACTAGCCCCATCGTGCGCCCACACTGGATAACCATCCCATCCGCTATCGGAAACGATAGCAACTGCTTGCCCGCCTGAAGTACTTACACGGTATATATCCCCCATCACGGAAAAGATAATAGTGTTGCCGTCTGGAGATATTGCTGGTTGTTGATACCAATGTTCGTTGGCTTGACTAGTCAATGAACTTAACGAAAAAATGATGATACAGATTCGTATGAGGGAAAGGTAAGTTACCTTCATTTCACATTCCTTTGCTTATGGACTTCCCTATACAGTAAATACGGACTTCAAAGTCACTTTATTTAGGTAAATTTAAATATAGCCGACAACAATTTAAACACAAATTATACCGCCGATTATTGATCATCAACGAGTTGAGCTGATAGGAAGTCAACCAGTAGACGAATTTTTGGCACTAAATGCCGGTTCGATGGAAACAATGCCCATACCGCTTCTCGCTTGTCTCGATATGATGATAACACTTCAATTAACTTGCCTGCTGCTAACGACTCACGTACATAAAATCCTGGCAGCTGTACTAAACCCAGCCCGGCCAATGCAGCATGATGTAGGGCATTACCACTGTTATACTTCACTCTTCCCTTCACTCGCACGGTTTGCGCTTGCCCTTCATGATTAAATCGCCAATGGGGCTGAGATCCTACTAAGCACTGATGTTCGCTAAGCATGTCAGTGCTATGGGGTTCAGGGAAGACATTTAAATATTCTGGGCTGGCGCACACATATAGCTGTCGGGTAGCCAGCTTTTTGGCCACCAACGTAGAATCTTCTAAATTACCTATGCGTATGGCCAGGTCATAACCTTCATCAATAATATCCATGGTGTCGTTAGTAAAACGACACTCTACTTCTATACCTTCGTATTTTTTTAAAAATTGATTAATGAGCGGGGCGATAAAAGCTTCGCCAAAGGCGACCGGAGCGGTGAGTTTAATCAGCCCTTGGGGTACTTTTTGAAGTTGACTAATATTGAGCTCAGCCTCTTCTAACGCTTTTAGTGCTGGTTGGCATTGCTCAAAGTAAATATGCCCTGCTTGAGTGAGTGACACACTTCGGGTGGTACGGTTAAATAACTTAACTCCCAAACGCTTTTCCACACTGGCGACTTTTCTACTTATTTGCGCGCCCGACGTGTCTAACTTAGCAGCGGCCGCGGTAAAGCTGCCAGTACTCGCCACTGCGCAAAATTCTACTATACCTTCCCATGTCATGGCGGTTACCTTTATTGATGCAAATGGTTCTAGCATGGCGCTATGGTGCTATGGTCAAATGGCGCTATGATCAGTAATACTCATTAGAAGACACCATTTAGCTTACAATTAAACACCAACATATTATTACACTCAAGTAATAATGAATTACCAAATCTGTATTTATAAAGCGGGGCCTCGGGTCTATAATCTATTTCGTAACGTAAGAGATTACAGGTAACCACATAGTGTTGTTTACCTACCCACTTTAATTTAGGAGCATGCCATGTCATTAGCATTGAAAGATGGTCAGACACATATTAAGTCTAAAGCAGCCGTTGCGTGGGCCGCTGGTGAACCGTTAAAAATGGAAGAGATTGATGTTGAACTTCCAAAAAAAGGCGAAGTACTAGTACGTATTGTTGCCAGTGGCGTATGCCATACCGATGCGTTCACGCTTTCAGGTGATGATCCAGAAGGTGTGTTTCCTTCAGTACTTGGCCACGAAGGTGGCGGTATTGTAGAAATGGTAGGTGAAGGGGTGACGTCTGTTGAAGTAGGCGACCATGTTATTCCTTTATACACAGCAGAATGCGGTGAATGTAAATTCTGTACGTCTGGCAAAACTAACTTATGCCAAGCGGTTCGTGAAACCCAAGGCAAAGGTTTGATGCCAGATGGCACCAGTCGTTTCTCGAAAGACGGTGAGCCAATTTACCATTACATGGGTTGCTCTACTTTTTCTGAATACACCGTATTGCCAGAAATTTCTTTGGCTAAAGTGAATAAATCAGCGCCTCTTGAAGAAGTCTGCTTGTTAGGCTGTGGGGTTACCACGGGTATGGGCGCTGTGCTTAATACTGCTAAGGTAAAAGAAGGCGATACCGTTGCTATATTTGGCTTAGGCGGCATTGGGCTTTCAGCTATTATTGGTGCACGTATGGCGGGCGCTAGTCGTATTATCGGTATTGATATTAACGAAAGTAAATTCGACCTTGCTAAGCAACTTGGTGCTACCGACCTCGTTAACCCTAAAAATTTCGACAAACCTATTCAGGAAGTGATAGTTGAAATGACCGACGGCGGCGTAGATTACTCTTTTGAGTGTATCGGTAACGTGAATGTGATGCGTTCGGCACTCGAGTGCTGCCACAAAGGTTGGGGCGAATCGGTGATCATTGGAGTAGCCGGTGCAGGACAAGAAATCTCTACTCGCCCGTTTCAACTTGTAACGGGTCGCGTATGGCGTGGCTCTGCTTTTGGCGGTGTGAAAGGTCGCTCTGAACTACCTGGTATTGTTGAACGCTACCTAGATGGTGAATTTGGCTTACAAGAATTCATTACACACACAATGGGGCTTGATGGCATCAACGATGCGTTCGATTTAATGCATAAAGGCGAAAGTATTCGTTCTGTTGTGCACATGGATAAGTAAGACAGCGAAGAAAACGCGCGTTAACAAAAATATGTGTTGAATAAAAAAGGCCCGTAATGTGAAGTCATCACGGGCCTTTTTATAAATAATCAGAGGTTCAAAAAAGCGTTATCAATCCCTCGATAGAATTAGTTTTACTATCAGTACACTTATACAAGCCAAACTAACCTATTATCTTTTGCTCTTTACCTTTCTTCTCAACACCAAACAACCAGCTACAAGGCCATTAATACACCTGTAGTAGGCTCGGAAACTGACACTGCAGACGTTAGCGCCAGAGCCGATGTAGTAGAAGTGGTTGTAAACGCTGATGCTTGGGTTAACACTGCTGGGGCGGTGGTAACCGTAAGTGCGTCGACTAAGTTACCCACCGTACCAGTTGTGATAGTGGTAAACCTAAACTCAGTGGTATCAGACAAAGCAACAAAGCTTGTTTCAAACATACTCCATGTCTTAACGGTATGATCATCAATAATTTGACTAAATACCGTTTCGCTGCTGCCATCTATTACTTCAAATAGAAAGCTCTCATTCGTGTTACTTCTTGCTGCATAAGCGAAAGAAACATCATATACATCGCCCTGCGTAGTCGTTATCGACTGGAAAATAGAATACGCGCCTTTAACACCGTGAGCATTTAATTCAATATATTGGTCGCCATCGTATGCCGCAAAGTTTTTGTAGTTGTCCCAAAGCTCCATGTTAGTCCCATCCCAACCTGAAACCGTGCCTGCTGAAAAAGCCTTGTAGCTATTGGCGCGAACATTATTGTTCTCGAAACTACCATTAACTATTAAACTTGCATGGGTAACGCCGTTTACTAAAAGTAGTGCTAGCGCGAAAAGTTTGAATTTAAGCATGTACGTCATCCTCAGGCTTAGAAAATCATCATGAATATTTGCAGCGGATTATAGGGCAATCATGAATGTTAGATTATTAGCCTTTAGAGTGATTTTTAATCGAATTGGTTAACATGAATTAGACGTGCCTAAATAAAATGTAGTAACACATCATGGCTTAAACTAGGCTAGGTAAATAAGCTATTTGAACCACCCTAATTCTAGCGCTTTGAGCACGGCTCGTGTTCTGTCTCTCACGCCCATTTTCGCCATAATGGCAGACACTTGATTCTTAACCGTGCCGGTTGATTTAAACATAGCTTCAGATATTTCTTTATTACTGTATCCAGCGGCCACTAAACGTAAAATCTCAATTTCCTTTAGGCTCAAGGTTTCTGGCTGTTCAAATGACTCGAAACTAACCTCTAACCCTTGCAACCCTTTTAGTACTTTTTCGGTAACACTGGGCTGAATAAGAGTTTCCCCATTAACGACGGATTTAATCGCGTCAATTAAGGTTTCAAGTGAGACATCTTTAAGCAAATACCCTTTCGCCCCCGACTGCATCGCTTGAGTAACCAGTTCATGATCGTCAAATGTGGTTAGCATAATAACGGGGGTATCAATGTTATGCTTTCGCATTGCACGCAAAGCATCAATACCCGTCATCTCGGGCATACGAATATCCATTAATACAATATCTGCTCTATTAGCGTTGAGTGCATCAATAACATGGGCACCATCATCACACTCGGCCACGACTTCTACGCTGTCATCCAATGCCAACAAGGAACGTATTCCCTGTCGCACTAACATTTGATCTTCAACTAATACAACACGAATACTCATACTGGCTCCGGCAATAAAATATCAATAAGAAAACCTTGGTTGTTAAAGCCGAATTTCATTGTTCCACCAGTCTGCTCTACTCGCTCTACCATGCCGGTTAATCCATTCCCCTTTTTTACAGGGCTTTCGGTCTGTACTTGTTCATCTTGTAGTTTCAACCAATAGTTATTTTTATGCTTGGTTAAACTGACATGCAGGTGAGCAGACTGCGTATGCTTAATAGTATTGGTTAAGCTTTCTTGTACGCAGCGAAGTAAGGTATCAGCGGTGGTCACATCTTCAATTTTGACATTATCTGCAATAGATAATTGCAGGCTTGGGCGAGGCAAATCTTTGAACAAAGCCCTTACCGCTTGCTGCCAATCCAAAGGCGCGTTTTCACGAATATCGGACACCGCTTCCCTTACATCAGAAAGTAGCAGCTTAGCTAAGCTATGGCACTGATCGACATGCGCCTTTACTTCATCTAGCCCGCTAGCGTTAGCTTTATGAGACGCCACCTGCAAATTAATGGTAAGCGCCGTTAAGTGATGACCAAGTACATCGTGAATATTCCTAGCAATGCGCAGCCTTTCGTCCTGCTGTCCAGCTTGTCGTATAAGTTGTTGAGCGCTCGTTAACTGGCGATTCAATTCATCAGACTTTTCTCTGGCCATTTTTTCTTTAATAGCCACGTTTGACATCATCATGGCAAATAAATTGAACGTCCAGAATAGAGCGGCAGTAAGCAATGCATAACTGTCTTGCCAATAAAACGAGTGGATCAATCCTAGCGGTAAAGCGGCTATAACAGAAACAGCCAAACATATTTTCCACGCTAGGTAGTAAGGCAGTAAAGCTGACCATATCACTAGGAAAATAGCGAGATAACTGTAGGGTAATAAAAACAAGCTAGCCACCGACAGCACATACATTGTAACCAACAATGGTATTCGCCACTGAGGAAGCGACATATCTCGGCGAGTAACAACACTAAAACACAATGCTATTCCACCCGCTACAGCACAAGTTAGCCAAGGCCTTGACGACGAGACACCATAGTGTGAAAACGAGTAATAAAGTGCAGAGCTGCTCACAAATAGCCACGTTATGAGTGCGCTTGTCCTTTCGAAGTCAAAAAATTTGAGTATTTTCATACGCCTATTATTGCCTTAAGCGACGATAAATACATAGGCCAAAAGTCACTTTTTATCTTGTGACCTTCGGCACTAATACTAAAAAGAAGATATTGGCAAACTGATTACATCAAACATTTAAGGTGTAAGTTATGCAAAACATTCACAGCGCTATCGTTCTATTTCACATTATTTGCGGTGCAATTTCACTATTACTGTTTTGGGGTCCATGTTTTACCAAAAAAGGCGGAAAGCAACATAATAAGATAGGTAATGTTTACCTAGCCACAATGACGCTGACATCAGTAAGTGGTGTGGTGAGCTCATCATTAGTACTTCTTGCGCCCCTTCTCATCTTTCCGACGATGCCGGCGCACTTTGAATCTGTTGAGTATTTTCTTGCTTATCTTCAAGGCCAGTATATTTTCTTGCTCATGCTAAGCCTTCTGGTTTGGAACAATGTCAGGCACGCTAAAAGAGTCTTAGAGGTAAAAGTTAACCGTGGTGAGCTTCGAAAGGTTGAATATTTATGGTTACCCACTGCGCTATTTGTTGTAGCCAGTATCGCGTTATACCAAGGCATAAAATACAACATTACGCTGACTCAAATTTTTGCGCCTATCGCACTATTTAACAGCATTGGCATTGTGCGATATGCATTCGAAAAAGACATTGCCAAAGGAGCATGGGTGATTCAACACATCGGGCATATTATTGGCTCAGGCATTGGGGCCTATACAGCATTTTTCGCTTTCGGTGGCCGCAACCTATTTCAAAGCCTACCCTTGCTTCAGATAGGAAGTTGGGTATTGCCAAGTTTAATCGGTGTCCCTTTTATCATTTGGCTAAGTAGGAAGTATTTTACGTTGTTTAATCCTAAAGCCAAAGTTGGCGCCTGAAGGTTTTTTGACCAAAATTACCATTGAATTTATTCTCGATTTGGCGCAGTCTGGACTTAAACATGAATACTACCTGCTAGCGGTGATAGCTATGAGACGTAAAACAACAAGTTTCCTTTCTTCATTCTTGGTTGTAGCAATAGCACTTATAAATACAAGCTCATCAGTGGGTAGTACAGTAACTGTTACTAGCGAGATTTCGAATAAAAAGGGCATTATAGCCCCAGAAATATCACTCAATTCTCTTACCAACTATCAAGTTAATAACGAACACATGGTGAGCTCAGGTTTGCCTTCTGCTGCGCATTTTCAATTATTGAAAGACGAGGGGATAAGTAGGGTTATAGATCTCATTCCCGGCGAGCGAGGGCAAGAACAGCTAATGGTTGAAGCACTATCGCTTAACTATCACAACATTCAAGTTGAATGGGAACACCCCACCCTTGCCAATTTCAAAGAGTATACGGGCTATATGGCTCAAGCAAATTCAGCCGATGATAAGGTGCTTACTCATTGTAAATTGAATTGGCGAGGTGCCGTATTTACCTATTTGTACCGCATTACCGCATTAGGTGAATCAGAGCTATCGGCTAAACAAGACTTACTGGCAATTTGGCAACCGAATCAAACCTGGTTTCAATTTATTAATACCGTGATAGATGACTTTAACCAAACCCACAATGCTCAACTCGTTACCTCTGTAACGCCTCAGATAGAGCCTCTTGAACAATAATTTCTAATTACATCTTGGTAGCGACATCACCACGAGCATAGTAAGAATTCATTTGAGTTTGACATATACGAAAATTCATATATGATTCCAACATATATGATTTAGCGTATTTGAGATAAATGATGACTGCAGCAACTTCTACTTCATGCGTTTCGCTTTCACCTCTTTCATTGTTTAAATGTTTAGCGGAAGAAACTCGGCTAAAAACACTGCTTATGCTTTGTGTTAAAGACGAACTTTGTGTGTGTGATTTAACTGACGCGCTCAATCTTAGCCAACCCAAAATATCCCGTCATCTGGCCGATTTACGTAAATGCGGGCTAGTGGTTGACGACCGACGTGGTAAATGGGTTTATTACCGCCTCAACCCAGCGCTTCCTGCCTGGGCCAAAGAAGTGATTCATTTATCTGCCACAAACAACGCTGACTATATTAGCGATGCCCTAAACAACCTTAAATGTGACGCGGGCTGTTAAACGCCCTTCTTACTTTTTTCAAATATGTGACGTAAACCATCAGGATTTTTGTAATGAAAATATTGTATATCTGCACGCACAACCGTTGCCGTAGCATCCTTTGCGAAGCCATTACTAATGCTTCAAGCAATTCATCTTTAGAATCGCGCAGTGCGGGAAGCCAGCCTGTGGGTGAAGTACATCCGTTGTCAGTAAAGTACCTTGCCGAGCGTGGCTATAGTACCGATGGGCTTAAAAGCCAGTCTTGGGACGACTTTGAAGACTACCAGCCTGACATTGTCATTACCGTGTGCGACTCAGCAGCGGGTGAAGCTTGCCCTGTGTATTTTGGTAATTCTCTTAAGTTGCACTGGGGTCTTGAAGATCCTTCGAAATTAGAAGGTAGTGAAGAAGACAAAGCCCAAGCGTTCTACAACACCATCGATATTATTGAAAGCCGCGTTGCCGTATTAAGTGATATTGCATCTCGTAACCTTGCTATCGAAGACGTTAAAAAGGCGCTTCAGGAAAAAGGGGCTCAGTAATGTCAGAAAAAACATCACCTTCTGATAACTTAGTGACAAGCGTTGCGCCTGCACCTACAGCAGACGACTTCGCAAAAACGTATTCTGAACACAAACCGCGCATATTGTTACTTTACGGCTCGTTAAGAGAGCGCTCTTACAGCCGTTTAGTCATTGAAGAAAGCGCACGCCTGCTTGAGTACTATGGTTGTGAAGCTAAGATTTTTGATCCTAGAGGGTTGCCACAACCAGACACGGAAGATGACACCCATCCAAAAGTAAAAGAGCTTCGCGAGCTAATGATGTGGTCTGAAGGGCAAATTTGGTGCTCGCCTGAACGTCACGGCAGTATGACAGGCATTATTAAAAGTATTATCGACTGGGTACCATTAAGCATTGGCGCGGTGCGCCCAACTCAAGGGAAAACCTTAGCCGTAATGCAAGTCAGTGGTGGCTCTCAATCATTCAACGCAGTGAATCAAATGCGTGTGCTTGGTCGCTGGATGCGCATGCTGACCATTCCTAACCAGTCTTCGGTGGCAAAAGCCTTTTTAGAATTTGAAGACGATGGCCGCATGAAGCCTTCTTCTTACTACAACCGCATCGTGGATGTGGTTGAAGAACTGGTGAAATTTACACTGCTGACCCGCGACAACAAAGATCATCTTGTTAATCGCTATTCTGAGCGCGTTGAAAGCGCAGAGGAATTAAGTAAACGGGTCAACCAAAAAACGATTTAAGCAATATTGTGTAGAACAGATTGTAAGTTTTAAAGACATCAACGTCATTAAGGACACTGTCTCATGGGATTTTTCGAACGATACTTATCCGTATGGGTAGGACTTTGTATTATTGCAGGTGTAACCGTCGGCAGTCTTTTTCCAGACTTCTTTGCGCTAGTAGCTAGCCTTGAATATGCTCACGTAAATTTGGTAATTGCTGTACTAATTTGGCTCATGATTTACCCAATGATGATTCAAATTGATTTTTCATCCATAAAAGATGTGGGTAAAAAGCCCAAAGGGCTGGTACTTACCTTAGTCGTGAACTGGTTGATAAAGCCTTTCACAATGGCGCTACTTGGCTGGTTATTCTTCAAAGGCATTTTTGCCGATTGGGTAGACCCACAAACGGCCACTGAATATATCGCGGGTATGATTTTACTAGGTGTAGCACCGTGTACTGCCATGGTATTTGTATGGAGCCACTTAACAAAAGGCGATGCAAACTACACCTTAGTTCAAGTCTCTATTAACGACTTGATAATGATTATCTTATTTGCCCCTATCACGGCTATGTTATTGGGTGTTACCGATATCACAGTACCCTGGAATACCTTGATCCTATCTGTAGTGCTATATGTGGTATTGCCGCTCATCGCTGGTGTTATCACACGTAAGAAGATGGAGAAAAAAGGCGAGCAAGCGGTTACGGCAATTATTGAACGCTTTAAGCCATTTTCGGTACTTGGGCTGTTAATTACCATTGTATTGCTGTTTGGCTTTCAAGCAGAAACAATATTAGCCCAGCCTCAAGACATCGTGCTTATCGCGATACCGCTTCTTATTCAAACCTACGGTATTTTTGCGATAGCGTATTTTGCAGCGAAAAAAATGAAGCTACCTCACAATGTTGCGGCGCCTGCTTGCATGATTGGTACGTCTAACTTTTTCGAATTAGCCGTTGCGGTAGCCATATCCTTATTTGGCTTACATAGCGGTGCTGCCCTAGCAACCGTTGTTGGTGTGCTGGTTGAAGTACCAGTTATGTTATCGCTGGTATGGTTCGCGAATAGAACCCGTCATTGGTTTGACTAGCATGAGCATTCATTAGCGCTACAAGATTTAACACAAAACTAAATGCAAAAAGGAGCTCATATGAGCTCCTTTTTTGGTATTTATAAGTGCATGAACACCCAATATCATTACCCGTGAAGATGTTTATTTAACACGCCATGGTTTCTGGCAGAATAAATCCGTAGCGCTTCAAGGTAGTTTCTAATGGCAGTCGTTTTAGCGGCTTTTCAATAAATGCCAGCGCGCCGAGTTCCATCACGCGGTTTTGCATCACCGGCTGAATATCACCTGAAATGACCACTACAAACACTTCTATTTTTCGGCGCTTTATTTCTTCAAGCACGCCTACCCCGTCGAGTATCGGCATGGTTAAATCTAGCAGCACTAAATCAATGCGATGATGCCCCATTATCTCAAGCGCATCCACACCATTAGATGCTTCATAAATTTCACTTGCTAATCCATCGGGCAAGTTACGGCGCGCCATCTTTCTTGCTAGCGCCGAATCATCACAAATCAGAATGTTAAAGCTCATGGTCAACTCTTAGTCATCTACAAGTACGTATATCGCCACAAGGAACTCAAAGCAATGCGTCTATTGTCGAAAACATGGATGAAGAAAGTAGGGATAAGACTATATTAAACGAAAGTATAAAAAAACACTTTTAGGTCAATTTTCCAGTAGCTTATCGTAAATATTTGTTACTTTAGAAGGTATATGCAGCCAAATATAAATACAAAGCACATTGCACTGCATTGAATATCACTTATTGTTTAAGGTTAAATTATGCTGGATGTAACCCTTTCTAAAAAAGTTGCTTATCAAATTCTTTCTCATTTTGATAAGAGCTATCGCTGGTTTACGCGAATTACTAGAGGTGCCCAATCGCGGTTTGAGCAAGGCCAATGGAAAGAAATTCAGCTCGCTTCAAAAGAGCGTATTACCATCTATGAACAAAGCCTTTCAGATGCCGTTGCCGATGTTTACCATTTAACCGAAGTTCATAAAAAAAATGACGAGTTTTGGCAAGACCTCAAGAAGGTTTTCGCACGACAACTTGAAGGCCACCCGCAATTTGAGCTAGCCGAAACCTTTTATAATTCTGTGATTGGACGTTTATTCAAACACCGCAAAATCGACAACAGCATGATGTTTGTATTGCCAAGTCGCTGCTTTTTACCCGGCCAAGACCGAGATAAAGTCATTCACAGCTTCGATACCACCACCACGGTACGCGAGATGTACGTGTCTATTTTCAAAATCTATCGCTACGGCATCCCTTTTGAAGATTACGAACGTGACATGCAAAACCTTGAAGAAGCACTTAGAAAGCGATTAACCACACAGCAATTGGCCAGTGTTCATACTGTGGAACTGCTAAAACCCACGTTTTTTAGAGGAAAATCGGCGTATCTTATTGGCAGAATATGCATGCCAGAAGAAACCCTCCCTTTTGTAATCTCTTTACAACGCAGTGATGAACACACCCTGTTTGTAGACGCATTACTCACGGACAGAAGTGATTTAAGCGTTATTTTCGGTTTTGCCAGAAGCTACTTCATGGCAGACACCCAAAACCCAGCAGAAGTGGCGGCGTTCCTTCAAGAACTATTACCCAACAAAAAACACTTTGAGCTTTACATGGCGCTAGGTCATTACAAGCACGGGAAAACAGTGTTTTATCGTAATTTTCTCGATCATATGGATACCACCGACGATCACTTTGAGGCCGCGCCAGGCATTAGAGGATTGGTGATGATGGTGTTTCACCTGCCCTCTTACGGGGTAGTGTTTAAAATTATCAAAGATGAGTTTGCCGAAAGTAAGAAGATCACCCGAGAGCATGTTAAAGACTGTTATCGGTTAGTAAAAATGTCAGATCGTGTGGGACGAATGGCAGACACCCATGAATACGTTAACTTTCGCTTTCCCTTGTCTCGTATCGACCCTCTTTTAATCGAAGAACTTAAAGAAACCTGCGCTTCTAGTCTCGAATTTACCGATGACGAACTGGTCATTAAGCATTTATACATAGAACGTAAGATGACTCCGCTTAATTTGTATCTTCAACAAGAAGAAGATGAGGACAAAGTACGCAGCGCATTAAACGAGTTAGGGCTTTGTATTAAACAAATAGCCATGGCGAATATTTTCCCTGGCGACATGCTGCATAAAAATTTCGGTATAACCCGACATGGCAGAGTTATCTTTTACGACTATGATGAAATATGTTTAATGAACGAACGTCATTTTAGGGCGCTACCCAAATCAGATGACCCTTATGCGATGGACATGTTGTCGGTTGGTCCCAGCGATGTCTTCCCTGAGCAGTTTGAACATTTTATTGTTGGAAAACGGAAACTTAAGGATATTTTGAAGTCGTTGCATGGCGACCTAATGACCCCAGAATACTGGCACGAAGTTCAGGTGAAATGTGCTCGTGGGGACATTCAACATTTTACGCCATATAACGCTAATGTCCGTTTTAATAGGGGTGCTGATAGCAACCCAAAGTGATCGCAACACGATAGATTGTATGTATAAACACTGATATTTAACTCCATTAATTAGAAGTACCAAAATCATGAATGTGCTACTTGTTGAAGATGATCCCAAGGTTGCCGCTCACATTGAAAAAGGATTTATTGGTGAAGGGCACAGCTGCGTTGCGGCGCGTGATGGCGAAAAAGGCTTAGCTGAAGCTTTGTCCGATGATGTAGATGTTATTGTACTAGATGTAATGCTTCCCTTGTTAGACGGCTTTACCATCTTAGAACGTTTACGAAAAGATAACGTGCTTACCCCTGTGCTACTGCTTAGTGCGAAAAGCCAAGTAGAAGATAAAGTCCGGGGTTTACGTTCAGGCGCCAACGATTATTTAACCAAACCTTTTGCGTTTGAAGAACTACTCGCCCGTGTTGAAGGGTTAGCAGGAAGAGAACGTGAAAGCGGTGATAAAACACTTATCAAAGTGGGCGACCTCACGCTTGATCTTGTTAACAGGAAAGTACAACGCGGTGATACCGAAATAGACTTACAATCAAAAGAGTTCCAGTTACTAGAGTGCTTATTACGCCATCAAGGAAAGGTCGTTACTCGTAGCATGCTATTGGAGCAAGTTTGGAATTATCACTTCGACCCGCAAACCAATGTTATCGACGTGCATATCAGCCGTTTGCGTCAAAAAGTAGACAAAGCATTTAACGTTCCTCTTATTGAAACGGTAAGAGGCACGGGATATAGAATTGCGGATCCTGTTGTGTGTTAGCAATAGGCAACTTCACCCGAAGTTCTAGTTTTCGAGTTGGGGTATTACTTACCTCGTTAGCGCTTGTTGCTATCTTATTTATCGTTTACTTCTGGCGTCTTGCCAGTAGTGACGTATTTATTCGTGAGGCAAGCGCTGCGGTTGATGCTGAAACTTACGCGTTTACGCTATTGCATGAGCAAGTAGGTATTGATGCGGTTATTAGTAACATTCAAGCGAGAACCACACCAAGCCTTTCGTCAGATTCGAACCAAACCGACACCTCCCACGCCTTAACGCCATCTCGGTTAATTGTGGTACTTCGCAACAGCGAAAACCAGATAGTAGCAGGCAATTATCCAATGTGGCCTATTGCCATGGGTGAAAGTGTTGACGCTGGCACTCCTCTCACAAGCATTATTAAATTACCCGCACTGACTGGCGAAAAAGAGAGTTTCGAAAAAGAGAGTTTCGAAAAAGAGAGTATCGCGCAAGACAGTACCCGCTATTCCTTTTCTGAATCAACCAACAGTATTCTTTTCGAGGAAGTAAACCTAGAAGGTTATTCTTTGTTTGTTGGCCGGAATATCGATGATTTATACAGTGCACAGTGGTTAGGGAAAACGTTTGGTTGGATAATTATTGCCTTGCTATGCGTATTGGGTGCCATAAGCTTTGCAGTCGCACTTTACGTGGTTAAGCGTATTAACCGCATGGCACAAACTGCCGATTCCATTATTCGCACTGGTAATTTAGAAGAACGCTTGGAAATAGACAGCAACTGGGATGACTTAAGTCGATTGGCTGTTGTGTTCAATCATATGCTCGATACCATTGAAAGTGCGGTGAACAATATAAAGTCGGTAAGCGACAGTATTGCCCATGACTTGCGTACACCGCTGGCACGCTTACGCAATAATTTAGAACATATTGGTGATGAGAAGCTACGCCACGAAACTACCTACGAAGCTGACAAACTGTTAAATATGTTCAATAGTCTTTTGCGTATTAGCAAACTAGAAACGGTTCACAAAAAAGAAGGGTTTTGTGAAACCGAGCTAAGTGAAATGATTATTGATGTAGAGGATTTATATCAACCATTGGCCGAAGACCGAGATATTAAGCTTATTAGTCAGCTGTCTAAAGTTCAGTTCTACGGCGATCCAAACTTACTGTTTCAAGCAGTAGCGAATGTGCTAGATAACGCCATAAAATACACGCCTGATGGCGGAACCGTTACGCTACAACTTACCGCCACGTCTTCCCATGTGATTATCAGCGTGAATGATAATGGGAAGGGAGTTGATGAACATGAACTTGATAGTTTAGAACGTCGTTTCTTCCAAGCTGATAAAAGCAGAACCTGTGAAGGGAACGGGTTGGGGTTATCACTTGTTTCGGCAATTATTAAACTGCACAAAGGTAAACTTTGGTTTGTGCACGACCCGCTTATGCAAGGTCACGGGTTGGGCGTAGTATTCACCTTCCCCCGTTAATGCTTTGATGTTAATGCTTTGATAAACTGTTAAATCGACACTAGCTTTGTTTCTGCATAAAAATAGTCACCTCAGCCATTACCACGCCAAATTTTCTAATGTATGAGCGGTTCATCATGGCGCTATCGTCAAATGCCCAAAACCAATCATCGAAGGTAACTGCATAGGTTGTATCATCAACCGGTAAGTCCATATTGTAATGAAAGTTAAATGCGTTGCCGTATGAAGTGCCTGTTGCAGGGCCATCAATATCGCCCGCGTTGCCCACGTAGGTGCCATCGGCCTGTTTAACAATTTTCCACGTACGAGTTTTTGGCCCTTCACCTACCCCGTAGGTGAATGTTTCATCTAGCGTTAATGTACCGCCCTCGTTTTTACCTTCAATATCTACCACAAAGCGCTGAACCACTTCGCCAGAACGATTTTGTACTATGCCCCAAGCCCGAACGTTGCCAGCAAAAAATTCCTCAATATTAAACGTGGGTGAAACTTGTTTGTAAGTATTGCCATCTACCGATGTAGAACATCCGGCTACAAGAGTAAGGCAAGATAAAAGCCCGACTAATACCGTGCGCTGTATAAATTTCATAATGACCTCGATTTTGGTTTATATGGCTGCCTGCTTAGCGACTTATTTTTTTAATAAATATTTCGCCAAATGAATGCCGTTCACTGCGCTTGCTGTGCGCTTTTTGTTTATATAGGTTGATGCTTTAAGCTGATATTTTTAGCTAATATTTTTGTTTATAGTCTTTATTCTTGAGCTTATTTGATAAGCTTTTTAACGCGCTTAGAATCGCTGCCCATAATTAATAAAGAATGGGCTTATTACTTTTGTAACAAGGCCTTGCGTAATTTGGGTTCAGAGGTTTTTTCTGACAGCCAAATGTCGAAAAAAGACTGCGTGAAGTTTGTATCTTCAATAGTGCCAGCTAGCTCACCATTGATATAAAACTCACTGGCTTGGTCTGAGGTAGCCACACCGGTAATCACGTCACCGTCTTCAACATCGGGGAAAAGCGCCGCCATTTTGTCTCGCCATTCACTTAACATTGCTTCGTCGCTAATACCTTGCTTACGCATTTCATCTACTGAACGCTGTGCTATCTTTTTACCGTCTAGACTTCTTTGATAATCAAGCTTTAATGCAAAAGGAGCGTCAGACTGCCACTGTCCCTTCGGCGCATAGAGCGTAGCGTCGTACACGTCCCAAAACATATACGTAAACATTGCATTACCCACAACTTGCGCCTCGGGCACTTGTTTGGTGACATAATCAGGCACGCTTTGCGCCAGCACATTTTTCGACAAAACCACAAGTGATATTCCCAATACGATGACGAGCTTTAAAGTGGAATAACGACGTTGAAACATATACATGTACCTTCTTTATCTATCTTCTAGTTATACTGTTGGAATTGCCACATTGATCATTTGAATAGCTTGTTTTGAATTTTGAAAGTTTTGCTGATGCCCTATGTTTACCCTCGCCGCTAGAGCCCTTTGCGCCAGACTGGGAGGGGGCTGAACATGTATCAATGTTTGTTAAGCGGGACGATAAAATACATCCCATCATTTCAGGCAACAAATGGCGTAAATTAAAGTACGCGTTTGCTCTTTTGCCGCACCAAGAAATGGCTTTAAATTCGCAGGCGGGTTTACGCTCGGATTTGAAAACCCAGCTACCTTCCTCAGTAGTCAGTTTTGGCGGTGGGTTTTCCAATCATCTGCATGCTTTAGGTTATTTATGTCATCAGCTAAATGTGCCTTTTCACGCTATTATTCGCGGCGACTACACAAAACACCCCAGCCCAATGATTCAGGATTTAGTGAAATGGGGCGCTCAAGTTCACTACGTAAATAAAAAAACCTATCAGCAAAGGGATGAGCCTACTTATTTAGCAAGCCTACGAACTCAGTTTCCCGATGCGTTGATTATTCCTGAAGGTGGCAGCCAAATGGCGGCGCTAAAAGGCGTGCAAGAAGTCGTAAACGAAATAGATATCCCTTTCGACCGTATTATTGCTCCTGTTGCCAGTGGCGCGACCTTGGCAGGGTTAACCTCTGCATTATCACCCCACCAACACGCTATTGGCATTGGCGTATTAAAAGGAGAAGGATACCTAGAAGGACTCGTAGAAAAGTTTATTGAGCCGGGGCGGGCACTTAATCTTGCTCATACTTCTACACCCACTCATGCATCAGCCCTTAGCGCTCGCTCAAAAAGCCACTTCAGCATCAATCATGATTTTCATTGTGGTGGATATGGGAAAATACCCCCGTACTTGAAGACATTCTGTGAAAACTTCAATCGAACAATGCCGTTTGAAATTGAAGGGGTTTACTCTGGAAAGGTGTTTTGGGCACTTAAGCACTTGCTAGCCACTTTGGCTTCAACCAATGCCTCGACCAATGTAGGTGAAAAAAGGACAATTGAAAAAGGACAGACACTTATCATCGTTCACACTGGCGGAATTCAGGGTGCCAGAAAAAATAAAACCCCTTGATCTTATAGACCCACACATTCGTTTAACCTAATATCAAGGCTGTGGAAGGTGTATATCTAAAAGCACAGCCTGGTTGTATCTAGCTTCGCGTTACTCATAGCTACCGCTCAAACGCAATAACTGTTAGGAGATGCACCATGATAAAAGGAACAAGTAGCTTACCACCCCCTTTAAACATACTGGTTTCTAGGGCGCTCAAGTTATGCGAACTGGTACTTTCTACCAGTTCCGTTTTCTATCCCTTCGCGGCTATTTATGAAAATGGCAAAGTCGGTTGTTTGTTTAGCGAAGAAACCCATTATCGTATCGACGAAAGTCAGCTTATAGAGTGTTTGCAGTGGCGAATCATCGACACTACCACAGACTCTGAAAGTTACAGTATTCTCGTTTACGCCGCGACGGTTGAAACGCAAAAACACACTCGTTTAGATGCTATCGCCATCAGCGCTGCGTGCCCCAATGACGAGGAAAAACTTTTACTCTATCCTTATTATCGTGTGGGCGACAAAATTGTGGTTTCCCCTCCCATCAATACAATGCCAGAATAGGCGTTATCGCGTATAAATTGCGCTTATTCGTTTTCCTTGTGATTACGATGACTATTTTTTGTCGAACCTATGCTGTCTTTGCTTGCCAATTTGGTATCGTCTGCTAGCATTCAGCCCAAAATTCATTAGCTTATTTAGGGATTAATTATTATGTCTCGCGTTTTAATTATTGGTGCTGGCGGCGTTGCCTCAGTAACCGTAAAAAAGTGTGCACGTTTACCTCAACACTTTGACGAAATTTTTCTTGCCAGCCGCACTGTGTCTAAGTGTGAAGCCTTGCAACATGAAGTGGGTGCAGACCGCGTTAAAGGCGTATTCGCTCTTGATGCTGATAACGCCAAAGAAGTAGAAGCGCTTATTAACGATGTTAAACCTGACCTAGTAATTAACCTTGCGCTACCGTATCAAGACTTGCCTATTATGGATGCTTGTTTAGCAACCAATACTGATTACCTTGATACCGCAAACTACGAACCAAAAGACGAAGCAAAATTCGAATACTCTTGGCAGTGGGCTTACCAGCAGAAATTTAAAGACGCTGGCATTATGGCGTTGTTAGGCAGTGGTTTCGATCCAGGTGTAACCAACGTGTACACCGCTTACGCTGCTAAGCACTATTTCGACGAAATTCACTATTTGGATATTGTTGATTGTAATGGTGGTGATCACGGTCAAGCATTTGCTACCAACTTCAACCCTGAAATCAATATTCGCGAAATTACTCAACGTGGTCGTTTCTGGGAAAATGGCGAGTGGAAAGAAACCGATCCACTCAGCGTGCGTGAAGATTTGGATTACCAAAATATTGGTGTGCGCGCGTCATACTTGATGTTCCATGAAGAATTGGAATCTTTGGTTAAGCACTTCCCTACTCTAAAACGTGCGCGTTTTTGGATGACATTTGGTGATGAATACCTAACACACCTTCGCGTATTAGAAGGCGTTGGCATGACCAGCATTGAACCGATTGAATTCCAAGGCCAAAAAGTGGTGCCTTTAGAGTTCTTAAAGGCAGTTCTGCCCAACCCAGGTTCGCTGGCTGAAGGTTATACCGGCATGACCTGCATTGGTACTTACATTACCGGTATAAAAGATGGCAAAGAAAAAACCATTTTCATCTACAACAACTGTGAACATGCCAAGTGTAACGATGAAGTTGGTGCACAAGCGGTGTCTTACACCACAGGTGTTCCGGCCATGATTGGTGCAGCGCTAATGCTTAATGGCACTTGGAAAGAAAACGGTGTTTGGAACATGGAACAATTCGATCCAGATCCATTCATGGATATGCTTAACGAGCACGGCCTTCCTTGGCATGTACTTGAGTGTGATAGCAGCCCCTTCACTAAGTAATAGAACACTGTAACTGGAGCAAATAAAGGTTGGCAGACTTAACGCAACGAACAGATATCCCTTCTCCTTGCTATGTGCTGGAAGAGGAAAAACTCATCCGAAACCTTGAGTTGATGAAGCGTGTACAAGACGAGTCAGGCGTTAGAATTATTCTGGCTTTAAAAGGGTTTTCAATGTGGTCGAGCTTCGACATCATTAAACCTTATTTACATGGCGCAACCGCAAGTTCGGTATGGGAAGCCAAATTAGCCGCTGAAATGGGTAAGGAAGTCCATGCCTATTCTCCTGCGTATAAAAAGGCGGATATAGAAGAGCTGGCTACGCTGGTGAATCACTTGTCGTTCAATAGTCTGTCACAATGGCAAACTCACAAAGATGCGCTTGCGGGTGTGTCTTTGGGTTTGCGCATTAATCCAGAGCATCAAGAAGCAGATACCCCACTTTACGACCCCGCAGCGCCGGGTTCGCGACTAGGGCTTCGAGTAAGTGAACTGGAAGGCGTAGATTTATCGGGCATTGACGGCTTCCATTGTCATAACTTGTGTGAGTGTGACTCATTCGCTACCGAACGTACGCTTAAAGCAATAGAGGCACGCTTTGGCGATTACCTAGGTCAGTTAAAGTGGTTAAACTTAGGTGGCGGTCACTTGATGACTAGCGAAGGTTACGATGTTGACCACCTAATTAAAACCATTAGCGATTTTAAACAGCGCTACCCGCATTTAGACGTTATTTTAGAGCCGGGCTCTGCCGTCGCGTGGCAAACAGGGCCGCTAATTGCTGAGGTCGTGGATGTAGTAAACAATGATGGTGATATTGCCATTTTAGATATTTCAGCCACGGCGCACATGCCTGATGTGCTTGAAATGCCTTATCGGCCGACGATTTTAAATGCGGCGTTACCTGGCGAGAAAGTCTACGACTATCGCTTAGGTGGAAACTCCTGTTTAGCCGGTGATGTTATTGATACTTACTCGTTTGATGCGCCATTAAAAGTCGGCGATCGGGTGCAGTTTGAAGACATGATGCATTACACCATGGTGAAAACGTCATTCTTCAATGGCGTTGAACACCCTGCCATCGGTATTTTACGTAAAAACGGTGAGTTCGAAATCGTTCGCCAATTCACTTACGAAGACTTTAAAGGCCGCTTGTCGTAAGCAGTAGATAGCGCCTTTTAACTAAAAAATAAATGCCCGCTGCGTTAACGCTAGCGGGCATTTTTATTTATGACGTTTGAATACAGCGTAGTGGATAAAAACCTATTTTATAAAATGCCTGTACCGTTAAGATTCTGGCTTTTATCAACCGTGCCTTCCGCGATAACCGTATCATCAAGATAAATAGCAAATGGCGTACCTTCAGGGCCAGTAAGATTATACCGAAACCCATGCATTTCATCGGCTAAGGCTAACTTCACCTGCGTATTAGGGTGAATTAAATCGTACTCGCCGGAATCGCCGGATTTACCAAAAATATCGACAACCCATTTACCCTCTGGCATCTCAATTTTCAAAACTTGCTGACTCATAACTATCCTCCAACCTTACACTTAACGTGATAAGCGATAGTGCAAAATGCGCTAAGCCTATTGTGTGTTAACTATATTGTTTAGATAGGTACCCTTAACCCATAGGTCTGAGATCAATCAGCGTCTTTCGCACCTTTTGCGTCTAGCCCAGCTTGGTACAAGGCATTCTTTTTCAAGTCATAATGCTCAGCCACCACTGCTGCGGCTTTCTTTAATGGCATGTGGTCACATAACGTGGTTAAAAGCGACATGGCTTCAGCCGATATTTCAGATAAATTCACTTGAGCTGGCGACACCATCACCACGAACTCACCTTTTTGGTGGGCTGCGTCTGCTTCTAAATAATCAATAACATCACCCGGCGTACCACTCACATAGGTTTCAAAGGTTTTGCTAAGCTCTTTGGCGACCACTATGTGTCTGTCTCCTAGCACACGGGCAATGTCTTTCACTGTGGCTAAAATACGGCGCGGTGCTTCATAAAATACGCTCGTGCAAGTACGCGCTTTTAGTTCGGCAAGTTGGTTGTCTTTAGCTTGTGTTTTTACCGGTAAAAAGCCTTCAAAAATAAATCGGTCTGTTGGCAGCCCAGAAGCACTTAACGCGGTAATAGCGGCACATGGGCCTGGCAATGCGATAACAGGAATACCTTCTTCTCGGCAGCGCCTAACAAATACAAAACCAGGATCGCTAATTAATGGCGTGCCCGCATCGCTGATTAACGCCACAGATTCGCCGTCTTTTAAGCGCTGTACCAGCATCGCGGTACGTTTATCTTCATTGTGATCATGCAGCGATAAGGTACGTGTAGAAATACTGAAGTGCTGTAACAACCGAGAGCTGTGTCGTGTATCTTCCGCAGCAATCCAGTTAACCTGTTTTAATACCTCGATAGCGCGGGCGCTAATATCATCAAGGTTGCCGATAGGTGTAGGAACGATATACAAGGTGGCGAAATTGGTCATATAAACAATAAAAATAACGAATAATAAAGAAAGTGTACCACGCCATTGGGCTAGTTTACGTCGGCAAACGTAGATTTTCATCGTGGTTAGGATAAACTTGCCGCTACTTGCCGTTAAACGAAGTGAAAGGAAACAGACTGTGGGTCACATTGGACATTTTACAAAGCGCATTACCTTTGCAATGGCGACAGCCACCAGCGTGCTATATTTAGCAGGCTGCGGGAGCACACCTGAACCCACCTCGGCACCTAAGATTATCAATACTGAGCCGGTAGAAGCGCCAGTAAAGCAACATATCACGCCAGAACACAAGCTGGTAGAAGCCAAAAAAGTATGGCTTCAAACTCGAGATAAAGTGAAGCGAGATACCTTACTACTAGATGCAGTAGGCCTTTATATCGCGCAAGACGATACTATTTTAGCGCAGCAAATCTTGTTTGAAATGAAACAAGATGGTGTAGCTACCTCATTGCAAGATAGCTACGCCATACATGTTGCGATGGCATATCAGAACGACCCTTCTTCATCACCGGCACAACTTACAGCAATGCTGGAAGATGTGAATACTAGCCCTGCCCTTGTTGCCAAACTGGCGGCGCTGGAAGCAGACCTTTATGCCAAGCAAGGTTTGTGGGCTAAAGCGGCCAATAGCGTTTTGTCTACCGAGCTAGAAGACGAACAAAAAGTTGCTAAGGTTTGGTCATTATTAAACCAAATACCTAGAGATGAACTTGCGCAAAGTGAAAACCAGTACCCTGAGCTGCAACCCTTCTTTGCCCTTCGTCAATTAACCATTGAAAGTGCGCGAAACCCGCAGCAATTGAATCGGTCAATTGCGCAATACCAACAGGTTTATGCAGGCCATATGTTGGCACAGCATTTACCCAAGGATGTTGCCTTAGCGCAGGCACTAACTGCCCCTCAAATACGCGAACTTGTTGTTCTATTGCCGTTAAGCGGAAGGCTTGCGGCTACTGGTGAAGCGGTGAAAGATGGCATTATGGCGGGTTATTACCAACAGCTCCAACAAAGCAGCAACCCAAATAATATGCCCGCCATTCGGTTTGTTGATACCACTAACGCCGATACACCAACCCTGGTCGCCGCCATTGGCGATGCTAAATTTATAGTCGGCCCGCTACTAAAAGAAACCGTTGAGCAATTAATACCCGCGTTACCGCCTGGCGTGAACATGTTGGCGTTGAACCGTCCGGATGAAATGCCGAAAATTTCAGATAGCTCAGCCTCAGTAATCTCAGCGTCAGCAAACTCAACGCCTTTAAACCCAGAAGCCGTTAACGCTGAACCTGAGATGCCTTCCACCACAGCACCAGCGGTTAATTATTTCGCCCTTGCGCCGGAAGATGAAGCCAATCAGCTTGCAGAGTTTATTTATAGTAAAGGCTTTAGAGCCCCAATTGTTATTGCAGCGCAAAGTAACTTGTACCAGCGTATGAACGATGCGTTTAAATCTCGTTGGAACACGCTGCACGAACAAGAAGCCCAAGCCCGCAAGGCTAACATCACGTCAGTAACGTTCAATGACAGTGAGTCACTAAGAGAAGGTATCACGCAGGCTTTAGATGTAGCCCAAAGCAATCAGCGTATTAACCAAATTGAATATATGACGAACGAAGAAGTTTACAACATGCCCCGCAGCAGACGAGACATTGATGCCATTGTTGCATTCGCGTCGCCGCAGGATACCGAACTTCTTAACCCCATTATTGAAGCGAGCTTAAATCCGTACGATGGAAAACAAGTGCCTGTTTATGCGACTTCTCGTTCGATGGACTACAACAGTGGCAAGAACCAGTGGCGTGATTTACAAAACGTACGCTTTATCGACATGCCGTGGATGATGCCAGATCATAAGTGGCAGCAACTTGCTCATCAAACCAATCAAACCTGGCCCGATCGCAGTACGTTGCAAAATAGACTGTTCGCCTTCGGTGTAGATGCTTACGAATTACTCCCTCAATTAGGGATGCTAACTACTTTGTCGTACATAACGTTCGACGGGTTAACCGGCACCCTTACACTGAACAAAAACAGCGAAGTAGAACGAAACTTACCTCAAGCCGTTATTCGTAACGAGCGCGTGCAAATGCTAATGGAGTAAATAACATTGTCCGTATTGCAAGGGAATGCAGCAGAAAACAAGGCTGTTGATTACTTAGAGGAACAAGGGCTTACATTACGTTGTCGTAACTACCGAACTAAACGTGGTGAACTTGATATCGTTATGCAAGATGGTGACACCATTGTTTGCGTAGAAGTGAAGTTTCGCAAACAATCGCAGTATGGTCACGCTGCCGAATTTGTCACAATGAAGAAACTTCAACGAATTCAGGCTGCGTTTGCGTTCTATTTGTTAGATAATAAGCTTAATCCCGCGTCTACCCCATTACGCATAGACGTTATCGCCATTGACGGAAGCGACCTTCAGTGGCTTAAAAATATTGGATAAGCCGCGCGTAGCTGTTAGGTATGCTGGTGAATAGGTGTAGGTAGTACTTAGGCTGTAGTAAACCCTCCGCCGCACGGATGCGGCGGCGGAGCTCCCATGGATGGGTTCACAGCGGGTTTACGGAAGCCTAAGTACTGACTGCGCCAAATTCTCAAGCCATACCTCCTACAGCGTGATGTGCACTCATTATTGAGATTGCTTGATATCCTGAAATGCAGAGAAAAGAAGTATGATTGAACAAATTAAAGCGAACTTTACTGAAAGTATTCAAACCAAAATTGCTGCATCTGAAATTTTGCCTGAATCAATTGAAAAAGCAGCCATGATGATGGTTGAAGCGCTAATTCGCGGCAATAAGATTTTAAGCTGTGGTAATGGTGGTTCAGCAGGTGATGCACAGCATTTTTCTTCTGAAATGCTTAACCGCTATGAGCGCGACCGCCCTAGCCTTCCTGCTATTGCGTTAAGTACTGATACTTCTACTATTACCTCAATTGCCAACGATTATAGCTACGACGAAATTTTTGCTAAGCAAGTGCGTGCTTTAGGTCAGTCTGGCGATATTTTGTTTGCTATATCAACCAGTGGTAACTCACGCAATGTAATAGCCGCCATGGAAGCTGCTTTATCACGCGATATGACCATTGTTGCCCTTACCGGAAAAGACGGCGGTGAAATGGCAGGTTTCTTAAGCGAGCACGATGTTGAAGTGCGTGTGCCTTCTAACCGCACTGCCCGTATTCAGGAAGTTCACTTGTTGGTTATTCACAACTTATGTGAATGCATTGATGACAGCTTATTCCCAGCCGACCTTGGAGACGAATAACGTTTACCCATTTATGAAACGAGTTAAAACGTTAAGTATTACCCTTGTATCACTACTTTTTGTAATGCAATTACAGGGCTGCGTGGTAGCGGTTGGTGCTGCGGGTGCCATGGCAGCAAAAGTGGCGAACGACAGACGCACCGTTGGGACTCAACTTGATGACCAAAACGCAGGTCGCTCTGTAGCTTATCAGTGGTCTAAAAGTGAAGCGCTTAAAGAGCAAACCAATCTACAAGTAGATATGTATAACGGCATTGCTTTGCTTACTGGCCAAGCCCCCACGCAAGCGTTAATTGATGAAGCGGTTAGACGGGCTCAAGAAGTCGATTACCTTAAGAAAATACACAATCAAATTCGCATTGGCGAGCCTATTGGCGCGGGCACCCAAGCCAACGATATTTGGCTAGCCTCAAAAGTCCGCACCAAGATAGTGGCCGATGAACGCGTGCCTGCATTGCAGGTTAGGGTGGTAGTGCAAGACTCTGAAGTGTTCTTAATGGGCCGATTAACCAATGCAGAAGCTAATGCCGCTGTAGATATCGCAAGGAACATAACGGGCGTAGCCCGCGTAGTGCGCGCATTTGAGATCATTTAGTCGCGATACCGCAACGGCCCTACTGGTTGCTGGGGCCTTGTTTATGGAAATTCTGGATGCCACGGTGATCACCACCGCGCTTCCCGTTATTGCTGCTGATTTTGGCGTGCCAGCAACCCAGCTTTCTATTGGCGTTTCTGCCTACCTTGTTGCCGTTACCTTTTTTATTCCGCTAAGTGGTTATGTGGCCGACAAATTCGGTGCCCGTAATGTCTTCATGGCCGCCATTATCATTTTTGTGGTGGCATCAATATTATGTGGAACTAGCACTAACCTAACTAGCTTTACCTTGTCTCGTATTATGCAGGGCATTGGCGGCGCCTTAATGGTGCCCGTAGGCCGTTTAGTGGTGCTGCGAGACTTACCCAAAGAAAAGCTGGTTAAAACCGTGGCTATTATCACGTGGCCGGCGTTAAGTGCCCCTATTCTTGGCCCTGTATTAGGGGGTTGGATTGCCACCCACTTGAGCTGGCAATGGATATTCTTTATGAACGTGCCATTAGGCATATTCGCGCTTATTGCTTCCGCCTATTTGCTTGAGAACTTCACCGCTAATATGGGTAAGTTTGATGTAGTAGGTTTTCTGCTAACCGGTATTGGCTTTGCCTCTTTTATGGCCGGTATAGAACTATTTGCGGGTCACAACACCTCGACCCTATTGGGCAGCGTGGTGACCGTGTTTGGACTGTTATTATTGATAGCTGCGGTGTTTCATATTCGCCGTGCTAAAAAACCTCTGTTTTCTTTTGAAGCCATGCAGTATCGCACCTTTCGATTGTCAATGTACGGCGGCTCGGTAGTACGCATAGCGTTAGGCAGTGCGCCATTTTTGGTGCCGCTTATGCTGCAATTGGGAATGGGTTACTCGCCGGTGGAAGCAGGTACATTATTGCTATGGCTGTTTGTGGGTAATATTGCCATTAAGCCCGCGACTACCTGGATAATGAACACCTTTGGCTTTAAGCGTGTGCTTATTGCAAATGGCATTATGATCTCACTGGGTTTTGTGGCGCTATCGCTAATTACTCAACAAAGTTCATCGTTTGTAATTGCGGTTATTTTATTTGTTAGCGGTGTGAATAGGTCGATGCATTTAACCTTACTAAACACCATCGCCTTTGCTGATGTGCCAAAAGATAAAATGCGCGATGCCAATACACTGGGTGCGATACTCATGCAAATGAACCGTGGCATGGGGATCACCATTTCTGCGCTTATGCTGGCCGTAGCTTCACTGATGGTGGGTAATTCAAGTAGCGATCCGTCGCTTATCAACTTCAAAATTGCTATGGCGATGATGGCAGTAGTTGCGCTGCTTAGTATTACCGACAGCCTAATGTTATCAAAAACTGATGGCGATTCGGTTTTGAAAAAGCGACTTAAAAAGCAGGTGAGTTGAGGTAGCACAGGCAAGTGCTACTGTTCAGATAAAGCGAATGACTGTGATTAGCAAGGGGTTATCAGGGATTTAAACCGACACTTCAGCAACCTAACTTAACTATATCTGACAGTCCGTTGTGTACGTAGGGCGGCCGTTGGCTTATTGAAACTTTCACAGTACCGTTGTTGCGTTCTGCACGCATTAAAGTTTTTCAACGCAAATTAATACACAGACTAGCCATGGCCTCTGAGAGCATTCGTGAGTGCAGATTCTGAAGGAGCTATAAATAAGGCGGTCTTACCGTGCGTTGAAGAGAGAAAGAGCCCTTCGTTTGAAAGCATTTTTAGATACTTCCGAGCAGTATTTTCAGCAATGTTATAACTGTTGGCGGTTTCTTTCACTGTAAACGCTCTTCCAGGTTCCTTAACAGCTTTCTTGATCAAGTCAATTTGGACAAAGTTAAGCCTCTTACCCCACTTTGTTTGCTCCAGCAGAGCTGTAATTTTCTGAAAATCACTTACTTTATTTTCAAGGTAACTTTTCAAATCATTAAACGCTTGAATGATTATGTCTAGTTGATAATAAATAAAGTACGTAAGATCGTTGTGTCCTCTTTCTGTATATAAAAAAGACTCTCCGTAATCTCTTGGGTTTTCTCTCAATAGTTTTGATATTGAAACATACTTGAAAAGTTTATAATCACTCTTTAGCATAAACCAATAAAACAGTGCTCTCGCAGTTCTACCATTTCCATCTCTGAAAGCGTGTTCATATCCTATAAAAAAATGCAGTATGATTGCTTTTAATATTGGATGCATAAAACTTGAACCGCTTTCAGACGTGTGATCAATATTTGCAAATGCGCACAAAGATCTTAGTCTATCTTCAATTAACTTAAAATCGGGAGGGCGATGGGCAATATTTCCGTCGCCATCTTCAATGTAAATATCGTTGGCTTCCCTAAAACTACCTGGTACTACGTTGTTTTCCGATGTCTTAAACGTGGCGAAATAATGAAACTCTAGAATCAAGTCGATAGTTAATGGTTCTCCAGCTTTTCGTTCTGCATGTTTGAGAAGTAAAAAGTTATTAAGAATCATTCTTTCATCTTCATCTATTGGTTCCCGTTCTTCCTCAAGCATTTTTTTAGCCACCTCCCGAGTGGTAGAGGCCCCCTCCAGTTGCGCACTTGTAATCGCTTCTTCCATAATTAGTGAGGAAACAAGAAACCTATTCTGGAGGCTATCACTAGCAGCTGATTCTTCAATACTTCCAACGTTACCACCAGCTAATTTATCAAGATGATACAATTTCGATTCCATACTTGCTGGAATATTATATGTAAATGAAATTCCTCCTGGATCTTGAAGGCCTGTATGTTTCAAATTGAGACCACGTTTGAATAAAACAGTTTTCCATGCCAACTCAACGTCATCACCTTTATCCACGCGCCACTTAAATTGTGACCAATGTAGATAACGGCCTTGTTCATCAGTATCAGAATACTTAGTTATGTATGGGTGAATTGCACTAAACTCTGAATCAAAATTAAAGCTGGGTGCCTTTTCTATTCTCAATTTAGCCATTGTGGAGTTCTGGTTGTTGACGAAATATAAACATAACACAGTAGAAGTGAAACGCAAATTTAAAATTTTGCGTTTCATGTCTATAATGCAATTTGTAAAGTAATATAAGCATAAGAAATATATAAGAAATACGTGGAATCAGGTGCTTGACTAAGAGTTCTAACTAGTACGTGTTTTTCCTACATCACAGCACTGCTAACGTAAGCCGTGAATAAGTTACCCATCAGATTATGTTGTAACTAGCTAACAAGTTACTTTGATTCTTTAAGCCTCGAAAAGTGTGGCCTCCACTGGATTCGCTAATGCTGACCAGTTTTCGATGCATTGAATGTCCGTCCCTTGTCTATTTGAGCCTGACAGGAAGGATGATGGGCGGCAAAGTACGTGAAGCGGAAGTTGAGAGTTAGATATCTATTTGCATGTACAGTTGTACCGACCTTTTCCCTATATTCAGGAAAACGACCCAAACGCGCGTTTTTGTACTAAACATAATTAGCCCCAATTATGCGCAACCTTTGTATTCTTTGACTTTCAGTAAATTCGGAATGATGGCACTATGGATAAAAAACGAGCAGACGCTCGGGAGAAAAACGCGCAATTTGCGCACTATTAAATTGTTATGCTCCTAAGTGGGTATTTAGCTGTCTAACAAATTAAGGATGATTTATGAAAGGAAGGAAGAGTGAATCAGGTAATGACTGGCAACTGGAGTGGACAGGACCAACTACTGCAGATATAAAATGTCAATCTTGGAATGGTTTTATAGACTTCTTGCATCATGACCGAGCTTTAAAACAAAAGCAAAGCTACATTTTTAGAGGACATGCGTCTGTTGAGTGGGCATTGGTTCCAACACTAAAAAGATCTTTAGATATGGATAAACCACCATGGGAAGATACAGAAAAAGAAGAAGAAAGGACATTGAATGCGTTCAAGAAATATTGCCTTGGGCGCAGGGGTCATAACCCTCCCCAATTAGAAGAAAGTGAATGGTGGGCGCTTGGTCAACATTTTGGGTTGAACACTCCCTTACTCGACTGGTCTGAGTCCCCGTTTGTGGCGGCATTTTTCGCATTCAATTCCAGTGGTTTAGACTCAGGCAATGTAGTTATATGGATTTTGAATAAGGGCGTTAATAAAAAACCATGTATTGAAAAACTCAAAGAAGAAAGACACATTGAGTTTTTGACACCATATTTAGATGAGAACTCTCGCCTTATAAATCAGAGAGGACTTTTCATAAAAACACCAGAGATGATTTGCCTTACGGAATGGATTAAACAAATATCTGAAGAAGGCGCTATCGATTTAGCCAGAGTCCTAATTCCCTCTTCGGAACAAGAGTTCGCTTTAGATTCACTGGATAAAATGAATATTAATGAGCTAACACTTTTCCCTGATCTGCTTGGCGCAGCAAAATATGCCAATTATGTTGCAAACAGAAAAAAGAAGAAGCCCTAATCCGGAGCATAACAAACGCATAAACTCAGTCGCTGGCGCTCCTAGGGACAAAAACACGTAGGCTCCCTGCGCTTCGCTTGGTATTGTAGCCTACGTATTTTTACCCGTTATGCGGGTGTTAGCTGTACTACATACGGAGATTTATGGATTCTCAACAAGCACTAACTTTACTCAAAGGGATTCAATCTGAAATCGAATTTTCGCCAGGTGTTGCGAGAACTGATGATTTTGGTGGACTTCGTGTAGTAGATGCAAAAGTAAAAGAAACTAGAATGATTCTAAGTGGTGTCAGTGGTCTACCTGACTCATTCGTAAAAGACATGGATTCAGATACTAACTTTGAAGCTAATAGCCGTAGAGTTCGTCTTGAAACATTAGCGGAGTACATCCGTAGTGCCGTAAAGTTCTTAGCGGCTGGCGGTGTATCTAAGCCTAAGAAGCAAATTATAGCTCCGCCTGATTACAGTAAAATCACTCAGATAATGCCCGGGCTTCAAGAGGTAATTGATAGCCGCTGGAGAGAAGCACAAAGATGCCAGCACATTAAGGCCTATACCGGGGCAATAATTCTCATGGGGAGCGTATTGGAAGCTCTTCTTTTATGCAGAGCCAACACATCACCAGATAAGGCCTATCAATCATCTAAGGCCCCAAAAAATAAACAAGGAAAAACGCCAGCAATCCAAGATTGGAATTTAAACTCACTTATAGAGGTCGCAGTCGATTGCCGCTGGCTAAAAACTGATCGCGGCAAGTTCAGTCATGCTCTTCGTGAATCAAGAAATGTAGTACATCCTTGGGTTCATGTTACGACCCGCGCTAATTTTGATGAAGCTACATGTACTACGTCATGGGAAGTGTTAAAGGCTTCTGTGCAAGATATGGTCGAATCAGTATGAAAACAGCTAACAAGGCAATAGTTCGGAATTTTAAAAGCTCCGGCTTCGCCTCCACTTTTAAGATCCGCACATTGCGGCGTTATATCGCTAATCGCAACTCGGAGATGGAATTATGCTGAGAGAGATATCACCAGCTGATAATGCTTCTGTTGAGGAGTTTTTACAAATAGCTCATCCAGAACAAAGAAGAATTGCAGAACTCATACGTAAACAAAAGAAAAATGGAGAGCGCCCTCTTCCATCAGAAACACTCATAGATAATTCAGACCTACTTAACAGTGAGTTTCGCAAGGCTCTTATAGACAAAGTCGCTTCGCTAGTTGATGAAAATCTTTTTGGTCGTTCTGAAATGTGTCAACAATTTTCTATGCTTCTTAGTTCGGCGCTCAACCATCTGGGTATTTACTCTAAAGTTGTTCTGGGAAAAGCCATATATAGTAATGGTTTTTCTTGGTCACATTACTGGGTGGCAACCAAGGATGAGATCATTGATGCAAATGCAGATAGTATGTCCGAAAACCCAGTTGTCCCTCACGGCTTAGTACCTAAACCATATTGGGGTAATAAATCAAACCTGCCAAATGATAGGAAATTAAAATCAAAGCCTAATGCGAAGATTCCAAAAGACTCTGATGTGTCAAATATATGGTGGCCAGAACTAAAACATTGGCTAATACAACATAACAAGTCAAGTCAGCAGAACGCCATCGAAGCTGCCGCCTCTGCTTGAAGCGTTGATCATCCGCTTTTGTCTTAAAGGATCTATGACTCTGAAGCGTACGCAAAGCTGTACAATGCCGCGAACCAAAGTTTGCATATAAATAGGTTGGCAAAAAATTAGATGTTTTGACGTTGAAATATAATAAAACGCTATTGTCTTTCACGTCGTCCCAAAGCTTACAGTTATATCTACAAAGACGGGAATATAATTGGAAATTAAATCTTCAATAGATCAAATAAACGAACTTGATGAGATAGTGCGTAAGCATATCAACACTCATCGCTATCAAGTCGATTTCCTAGAAGATTCATCAAATTGGAATCAGATATGCAGTTCTCTGGATGTCATAGGAGATACACTATATGCAATTAGGTCATATCACATATCCGAATTCCCAAGGGACTCAGGCCTTCAGTACATTTATACATATGGGCTATTGCAGTCTCTTTTTTTACAACAAGATGGCATGCGCCATCTAAGTGAAGCATTTAATATAACTTACAACGCATCCCAAACTCTCTTAGATATTCGGGGCATTCGAAATGCTGCGATAGGCCATCCATCAAAGCAAAATCAAAAAGGAACTCGGTTCTATAACTACATATCCCGGATTTCAATGACTAAATATGGTTTTGACTTATTACGACACTCTGAGCCAAGAAAATTCGATATGGTCAATGTTGATATCCCAGCAATGATATGTAGTCAGCTATCGGGTATTACTGAAGGTTATAAAGAAATAGCAAAGAAGCTTGAAGAGGCCGATAGAATGCACAAAGAAAAATATAGAGAAACACGTATACAAGATATTTTCCCATCGGTAATTGGGTACTACTTCGAGAAAATAGGCCAAGGAATAAGGGCGCATTCACTCGGTGATAGGGAATTTGGGCGATCGAATTTAAGAATGTTAAAAGAAACATATGAGAAATATGAGGCGGCCCTAAGAGAAAGAAATGAGCTTAGTGAATATACTAAATTTGATCTTGGTGAATATTTTCATGCGATAAAACGCATTGAGGAGTATTTATCTGGAGATAATGACAAATTGGAAGAATTAGATGCACGTATCTATTGGACATATATTCGTAATGAACATTCAAGTTTTGTGCAAATAGCTAAAGAAGTCGATGAACAGTACCAATCGTAGATATATAACAAGCCCAACAATACCACTCGCTGCGCTAAGCGCAGCCAGCTGTGTCGGCGTTTTCTTGACTTTCCGCTAACAAAGCAAATGGTCATCCAAATATTCAGTGGCTAAGACATAAAACCCGTATTCAGCCATTTTTAAAAATCCTTTTATTTGACCGTCTGCTGTTTGTCTTAAGATGCCTCTGACGCTGATAGGCGGCTCCGTACGTGAAGCTGCCCCTCAAGGTCATCAAAGACTAAAGTCAGCTGTTAGCACAAGGAGCCAAAAGCCTCAGTCGCTCTGTGTTAACACCATTAGACGATGCATCGATTTGACAGTTTGGGATGAAGAGCTTTGACAACCAGATTAGTTAGTATTAGTTTCCGGTTGAGTAACTACCGCTATCGGTTTTTTGTTTCTTGTTATTAGAATCTGATTCAATTTCTTAGACTCAAATTTGCAAAGTACACTCCTTAGATTTCGTTTGAATAGTGAAATCGGGTATGTAGCGTCAAACTCATTGCTATCTTTATTCATTGTGACCGATATTCCCCTTTTATGTAAATGCTTCTACTTAGAAACCCAAGCAAGTCCACTAAACAATGCATGGCCCCATTTGCCTAACCTATTCCCAATATAATGGCGCACTCAGAATTGCTGATTAGCAAAAATCAAATACTTTGCAGTACTCGCTCAATATGCAACAATCTTTTTTAAAATGATAAGGATATCGTCCCTATGAAAAATATAGCTCTCCTCTCAATCGTCTTTCTCTCTCTTTCTTCGAACGCAGCCATGATGACCAAGGCTGAGTATATCGAAGTGGTGAAAGAAGCGCGAAGCACATACCCTATAGATCAGGGAAACGGCACGGAACTGTCTGACTCCTACATGGATGGTGACACCAACATTATTGTCACTAGATTTAAGGATTTAGGAAGAGACTATTTTAAACAAGCTGTAATCGCTGAGATGGAAACCCGCCTAATAGACTCCCTGTCATCAGCTTATTGCGCCAATAGTGGAATACAGTCTCAGGTTAGAAAGGTAGGTGTCGACATAGAATACATTTTTGCAGACAAAAATGGTGACAACTTCTGGTCATATACAGCATCCGAAAAGTCTTGCCAAGAAATCCGGTCAAAATCTGAAATTAATAAACTTCAGGCCAATATTGATAACGCCAACCAACAGATCAAAAAGCTAGTCGAATTCGGTAACGGTAGAGTTACCATGTGTCGTCTTGAAGATCCATCCAGCTCCGTGAACATAGGATTTGCCAACGAACTAGATCAACCTTATATCTTTCTTAGTGCTGTAGGAGAATATGCGGTCAATAATGTTTATGTATACCTAACCAAACCTCAGCTTAAAATACTGAACCAAATTATTGATAAAGCCACCGCTGATGCAGGAAGCCTCAAAGACATAGAAACGGTTAAATTAGCACACTTTTCTGCAAAAGGTGGCGCTTTACTTTTCGTCTCACGGTTCGGAAAAATCTCAGTCTTTTTTAGCGCCAATGATAATGTTGACAGAGTCTTAACTAATCCTGATATGTTGCAGCTTAAATTCTGCCTAAATGAAGGCGAGAAACTGTTGTAAACAACTATAAGTTAGCATCTTTTAATTGCTCTTGTGTAAACCTTCCATAATCAGTGGTTCCAGAATCCTTTTGTTTGCTTAAATATACCTTGGTGGCAGGAGGTCCTGTGTATCAAGGAGCGCTCCTTGTCTATTGTTGCTTGTCGATGAAAGCTGTCAAGCAACTCTGTTCGTAAAGTGGACATTTGGCCTTTCCCCTGAAAACACAGAACATGGTTTTTCAGGGAAAACGGATGTTAATATGAAGTCTCAGTAATAAGCTGTTAGGCACGCAAAAGGTAAATTATGACATTAGAGGAAATTCAATCACTTTTGAATGTGCTTTTTCGCTACGGCTTTGAAGGAGCTATAGCTGGCTTAGTCGTTTTCTTCCTAGTAAAACATTTCCTTCCCGGATATTTGTCTCAGAAAGGTAAAAACCTAGCTACGCAAGAAGATATTGAAGAAATAACAGATAAAGTTGAATCGGTAAAATCTGGCTATGCTGAGGTATTGGAGGAGATAAAGAGCAATAATCAAATAAAAATAGCGGCAATCGAACGCGAGAAAAGTTTAAAAAAAGAAGTGTTTATGGAGGCCGTAGAAGCTCTTACTAATTCACTGAACACGATTGCTAATTTCTCCAACCTAAACCTTAGCGAAGAGTCTCTCACGTCTGGTTTTGCATCGGAAGCAGGTAAGATTGCAAAAGTACAAATAGTTGGTGGTGGTCGAACCGTCAAAGCCGTTACAACAATCATGAGTTCCATTGGTGAGGCTACTCTTGAGTTAATGCTTGAGCGAGGTTCATTGATTAGCCGAAAGAACTTAATAGCAATAAACGAAAAACTGCGGGATAAATCTCAAGCTGAGGTCGAACGCTATATTTCAATAATGAAAAATCTAAACCTACAAGGAAATACCGATCAGGGTTTGTGGGACACAATTAATAAGGCTGTTGATTACGAAAGCGGTCAAGTTGAAACATATAATAAAGAGATAGAATCTCTATGGGGTGCTCAAAATAGCGAGCACCTTGAATATGCGTCGAAATGCATGGATACATTCTTCGTTATATCTGAAATATTGCCAGAAGCCATTTTGGCTGTTCGTGAAGAGCTAGACCTTAGCATTTCACCAGATGAATACTTAGATATATACAGTAAGAACATCGAAAAAGGCAGAGTTGTTTTTAGAAGCTTTTTGGAGAAAGTACCAAATGCCTAACAAGTTTGTCTATTTGACGTTTTGGTCTGCGCTCCGTTTTGGGGTGGCTTCGCCACTTTACCCCAAAACTCCACTCCAACCAAAACGCAACTGTCAAAGGCGTTGAATGTCTGCTTCTTGTCTGAAGCGGATTTGCGCAAAAATTATGTCTAATCTCCGAAGTTCGCTCATAACCGTCCATCAGCTGCCGTTATGAGCTATCCATTAAAGCACTAAGCTCAAACCTCAGCCTCTACACATCACGCGTTAACTTTTTTTAAATACAGCTCAACGCCTATGTTTGCTGCATCAACCGCACCAGCTACATAGCCTGGAAATTGCACCGACCATTCGCTGCCAATACCGACTAAATTTTGATACCACGGGCCATTTTGCGCGGTTATGTAAGGTGCTGGTGCATGTGTATTCGCAGCATGTGTATCTAAATGTGTTGCTGTGAGTGGGTCTTGTGCCCAGTCTTTAATAATATCGGCTTTGGGAGTGGCGGCTTGTGCGCCAAAAAGCCTGACTAATTGCGCTCTGCAGTGTGTGATAAAATCTTCATTACTAATGCGTTTTCGATCATCAGCGGGTATGCCAATAAAGCCAAATAATGCGGCTTGGCCTAGTGGATTTGATGCATCGTGTATTTCTGCCATTGGCCCAACACTGCTGCGGGCGCTGCCCGAGAGCGTTTGCTTACGCCAAAATGGCGTATCGTACACTGCAATATACTTAGCGTGGGGTGCCATCCAGGTTGCGGTATTTTGCCACTGCGGTACTAAATCGCTTGGCAATGCGGGGGTAAATGTTATTTGGCTTGCGGCTAAGCGTGGTGGTAGCGCAAGCATTACGTGCTCAACGTTTACTTTATTATCGGTTGTGTTTGAGGTGCTAAAGTTAACTTCAATATTACCGTGTTGGTGGGTAATTGTTTTAACCAAAGCGCCGGTCACTATGTGTTTGTTGCTAAGCTTTGCATGTAAGGCATTAATAAGTGTGCCCATGCCACCTTTTAACCGCATAGACGTAGGCGCATGCGTATAACCGGGCATTGCTGTGGGCGGTTGTGTATGTGAGCGCTCTACTAGCGTATTGCCTTGCTCGTACTGGGCAAATGTTTCTAGGTTTAGGGTTTTAATAATGGCATTTAATTGCGGCTGAAACTCTGGCCAAAACCACGTTGGGCCAAGATCAAAGCTATTTGTTGTCGCTTGCGACAGGCTTGTAAAGTCCATAATACGGCCACCTAATTGGTCTCTGGCTTCAAGCAATATGTAATCGGTAATGCCGCATTGCTCTAACTGGTAAGCTGCATACACGCCGCTTAGCCCACCGCCTATAATCGCAATTTTTGTACGCATTATTTAGCCTCCACAGCCTATGTTTTTAAAATTACCTACTTTTAGGTAAATTGTAGCGCTGTTATTTCCCGCAGATATTAACGCTTTACTCGTGCTTGGCAGCCTTAGCCAGCTTCCTTTTGAATATTCTACCTCGTTGTGTATTACGCTGCCGCCCAGTACAAATAGCTCTAAGGCATTATGTGCTTTTAGGTTATCAAATAGGGGCTGTTGCGGGGTTAACTTTACCAGTTTAGTTACTTCGTTATCATCTTGATAAAGCGGGCATATTAGGCGGTTATTTTGGGTTATCCACGTAGCCGGATCGTGTGTATTTATGCGCACAGAGGTGGCTTCTGTTACGCACATTTGCCACAGTTTTACAAAAATGGTTGCGCCACTTTTACTTTTAGGTGCATGTGAAGACCCTGGCGGGTTTCGTAAATAAAAGCCTTGTGGGTAGTCGCCCGACTCATCTGAAAAAGTGCCCGAAAGTACCAATATTTCTTCACCACCTGGGTGAGCATGGCTTGGAAAAGTAGACTCAGGCGCGTAGCGTACTACGCTAGTTGCTCTGGCTTTTTCAGCGCCTATTCTGTCGAGCATTACCCGCTCAACACCCGCCTGAGGCGATGTTTGCCAACTATATTGACTTGGCAGCATTAAAGCGTTTTTTGAAAAATCTGAATTGACTCGCATATATCTAACCTAAATCAAATAAGAGCAATAATGTATGTTATTGCTCTATGATACCAATCCGCACTAATACTTAATCATTTTGCGGGGCTTAGCGTTTCGCTACCTGCGTTAAAAAATTCTCATTTAGAACAACTTAATAGCGAATTTTTTGCCTAACTATCAACACGTTTTTCCAACCTCAAAATAGATCACTTAATTAAGCGAATTGGTATAAATTTACGCTTATTAAGCGTTTTGTAATTGTGCGTGAGCGTCAAGTACTCGTGCACTGTAAGTTAGCGCAGCACCTGCATTTAAGGCTACAGCAACGCCTAACGCTTCAGATATTTCACCAATTGTTGCGCCGTGCTCAACCGCTTTTTTAGTGTGCATCGCAATACACCCATCACAACGTGTTGTTACTGCAACAGCGAGCGCTAATTAGCTCATGTAATTTAGGCGTTAAGTGGCCTGTCTTTTCGCCAGCGCCATCCATTGTCATTAATCCGCGTAGGGTATCTGGGCTTTGCTTAGCAAACGCACCTACAGTGTTCATTACTTCGGTGCGGTACGCGTTCCAATCTTGTGACATTTTTTTACTTTCCTATCTTAAATTTTTACTAAGCTACGCAGTAAATGCGTACTTCTGGTTCATTAGTAAGTAGTGGCGCGAGCGCGGTAACCACATCTGCATTAAATAAATCGCTTTCTAAGTACTCATGAGCGTGCTCAATAGTTTCAAAGCCGTGAAGTACCTGTACATCTTCATCACGCGCTAATAACTCTTTTGAAACTGCGCCTCTTACAGTGTCTAAAAATGGGGCTTTGTAGGTATTAAAAACCTCTGCTGCTGCTTTTCTATTACCGTGGTCAACATTTAGTGTAATTTGTAAATAAACCATATTTGTTCTCCAGTGATTAAATTTAGCTACGGGCAGCTTTAGCCCATTAGCGCTTACGATATTTAGTTACGACCTGCCATTACGCCGCCGTCAACATCCCATACGGCACCTGTGACCCAAGCAGCTTTGTCGCTGAGTAAAAACGCAATGGTATTGGCGACATCTTCGCTGGTACCTACACGGCCAATTGGGTGGAAACTGTTAAAGCCTTGTAGGGCATCGTTTACTTGTGCTTTAGGAATAAAACCTTCGTAAATTGGCGTTTGTACAACCGCTGGCGATACTGCATTGACGCGAATGTTGTGCACGGCTAATTCCATTGCTAAATGTTGAGTTAGCGCATGTAAGCCTGCTTTAGCCATTGAATACGCTGACGATGGTGTAGCGGCAATAGCTTGCTTACCCCACATAGAACCCACATTAACAATGGCGCCTGCGCGTTTTGCTGTAACTAAATTAGCGGCTACTTTTTGAGTAATAAAAAATAGCGCGCGGTTAATTTGCATGTACTGATCGTAATCAGCTGCTTCGTGCTCTAAAAATGGTTTAGGGAAAAACACACCGGCCGCATTTACCAGTAAATCGACGTCTGCGTGGTCTTGTGAAAGTGTGTTAATTAAGTTTTGCACGCCTTCGTCGCTGGTTAAATCAGCGGTTAACACCTCAACAGTGCCTAAAGCTGATAACTGCTCTTTTGCTGCTTGGGCTTTTTCTTTTCGGTGGCCAACAATAACAGCGTGGCCGCCTTGCTCTAAAATTAATCGAGCCGTGTCAAAACCCATTCCGCTAGTACCACCAATAACGAGTAACTTTTTACCTGAAAATTGCTTAGTCATGTTTATTGCTCCAAGCGCCACTAAGCGCTGTATTTGTTATATAAATAAAAAGTATTGGGTTGCCTAATAGCAAGTAACTTGCTGGTTGGCTTGGGCGGTATTTTTTACTTATTTACTTGCTTTAACAAACGAGATAATCTGAATCATCAGTAAAGAAAAAGTTTATCGTATGAAATCACCTATACACCTCAATGCATTAAAAGCGTTTGAAGCAAGCGCAAGGCACCAAAGTTTTTCAGCGGCAGCTGAAGAGCTAAATGTAACGCCTGCAGCCGTTGGGCAGCTGGTAAAAACATTAGAAGAGTGGCTCGACACGCCGCTATTTCATAGAATGAGCTCAGGTAAAACACGGCTAGTAACCACCGAAACCGCGCAAAGTGCCCTGCCATTAATACGCGAAGGCTTTGATAAACTAGCCCAAGGGCTAGAGATTTTAAAAGACAACACCATAAGTGGCGCGTTAACAGTGGCAGTAAGCCCCGCATTTGCCGCCAAGTGGTTATTGCCTAGGTTGCATTTTTTTCAAGAAATATGTTCGCAAACCAGTGTGAATTTAAATACTAATTTAAAGCCTGTTGATTTTACTGAGCAGCGCATAGATATAGGCATACGCTTTGGTACAGGCACTTGGCAAGGCTTGAGCGCAGAAAAACTAATGGATGAAGAGGTATACCCGGTATGCTCACCTAAGTTTTTAGAAGACTCAAACCGCTTAAACACCATAGATAAATTATTGAACGAAACCCTAATACACGATCAATCAATGGACGACCATATGGGGTTTCCGTCTTGGTCGGCGTGGTTAAAAAAAGCCGGAGTAACAGGCCCTTTAACCACTAAAAGCATTCAAATAAATAACTCAGCGGCTGTATTGCAATCAGCTATTGATGGTCACGGCGTGGCGTTAGCACGCAGTGTTATGGCTAAAGATGATCTAGCCGCAGGGCGATTGGTCAGGTTATTCCCTGATATTTATTTTGAATCGCCTTTGGCGTATTACGTTATTTACCGCCTCGAATGTGCTGAACTGCCAAGAATACACGCATTTAAAGAATGGCTGTTTAAAGAGGTAGAAAACCCGCGGGCTAAAAGAGATTAAAGCTCAGGAGTACTTTGATAAAATACAGCAGTAAAGAAAATATTCACCATGGTAAAAGATAATCTCTGTGGTTAAGTACGTTCATTCCCCGTAAGCTTTCGCTCCAAGTTAGCCACTTTAATGACTAAAGTGGCGTTTAATTAGGAGTAAACATTATGTCACAAGTAAGAGTAACGCCACGGCAAGATGGCGAGCAAGCCCCAGCCGAACTTCTAGCCGAAATGCAAGGTCGTCGTCCAAACGGTGAACGAATAGGCCGTGATCTCCATGATGTAGCTGGTCATGCATTAAGCAGCATTTCGTTGAAGGCTCAAGTGGCCGATAAATTACTGTCTAAAGGCCGCACCGCTGAAGCTCAAGCAGAAGTAAAAGCATTGGCGCAGCTGTCTCAGCAACTACTCAGTGAGATTAGGCAAACGGTAAGTGGCATTAAACACCTTTCCTTTAGCCAGGAAATCGCTAAAAATATGGCTAAGTTGTCGGAGCAGGGTTTTCATGAAGTGAGCGATGTAGACGAAAGCAGCTTCACTCACCTTACTCCCCTTCAAGAAACTCAATTGTCGTTAATAGTAAAAGAAGCGACTACGAATATTCTTCGTCATAGTAAGGGCAACCAAGCAACGCTTACCCTTCAATGTACCAACGATATGTTGACTCTCGTTATAACTGATAATGGTAACAGCCACTGCCAAACTGAGGGCAACGGCGTTCAAGGCATTCGCGAGCGAGCTGAACTCATTAATGCAACGGTTGAGTTTCAGTGGGGCTCCCCAACCGTGCTAACACTTCAATTACCGCTACTTTCTAAACCCGATAATAACGCACAGAGCACACATTGAAATATGACTAATTCTATATCGAGCAACCGGCAATGAATCGAATTTTAGTGGTAGAAGACCAATCTTTGGTGCGTGATGCTATCGCCACCTTATTGTCTTTAGAAGACGACTTTGAAATAAGTGGGAAGTGCGCTAATGGACAAGAAGCGCTAGATTGGCTTGGCGCAAACGAAGCCCCCCGATATTATTCTTACCGACATTGAGATGCCCTTAGTCTCGGGGCTAGATTTAGCAGAAAAGCTTGCAGCTTTATCTATAGACAGCAAAGTGGTGGTAATGACCACATTCTCCAAACCTGGCTACATAAAGCGAGCGCTGGCACTGGGCGCTAAAGGGTTTGTTTTAAAAGAGGCTGACAGTGAGTACCTTGTTAACTCATTACATAAAATTGTAAAAGGCGAAAGAGTTATTAGCCCCGAACTTGCTTTAATGGCACTGAATGATAACAACCCGCTTTCGGCAAAAGAAAGCAAAGCACTGAAACTCGCCGCTGACGGATTAAAAACCCATGATATTGCGCAGAAGCTGTTTTTGTCAGAAGGTACCGTGCGTAATTATTTGTCTGAAGCCATCGCAAAACTTGATGCAACAAACCGTGTAGATGCCGCCAGAATCGCAAAACAAAAAGGCTGGTTATAAACCAGCCTTTGTTATATCCGCTACCCCTATTTCAGATGTAGCGTTTGTCTTTTTAACTTACTCAATTCGTTAATTAAAACTCAGTTGAGAAACGTACGCCAAACTCACTCGCGTCATTACTTAATACTTGGATAATATAATCCCCAGTATTTAAGCGAGCGTTGTCATAACGCTCATCAAAGATATTACGGCCATATAAAGCAACCGTATAACCTTCATCTGCTGGCGTATAGGCAACATCGAAATTAACCAATTCACGGCTATCAATGTTCGTCATACGAGTAGGCTCTGAACTAGGCTCGCCGTACATTTCTGCGCGGTATGAATAGTCGATACGTGCGCGAATTTTATCACCGCCTTCAAGGTCGAAGGTGTATGACGGGCCAATTGCGAAAGTTAAATCAGGCGTTAATGGCGCAACAGGGTTAAATCCGTCTTGCTCATCAACTTCAACATCCATGTAACCAATGCTGGTTAGCATACTGAAGTTGCCTACGTTCAAGGTCGTATCTAGCTCGATACCACGTGACGTTTGCTCAACCACTAAGTTAGCCGTATCAAAACCACCTTCACTAACTTGGCTTACTTGGTACGGTAAGTCTTCAAACTCAGTGTTAAATACTGCAATGCTCACGTCAAAGTATTCATTTACACGACCTTTAAGGCCCACTTCGTAGTTCACCGCTGTAATGTTGTCAGAGGCTTCAAAACAGTTGCTTGCATTAACTGCTGCTACTGCGCCGTCTAAATCATCGAAGCCACCCGCGCCAAAGAACTCGCCAATTAGGCAGTATGGACGAGCAGGATATTGACCTGACTGATAACCGTTTTGAATGGTGGCATAACCTGTCATGCCATTTTCAAAGGTATAGTTGGTCGCCAATTCCCACGTTACTTCGTCCCACTCATTTGAGTCATAAATGGTGCCAAGCGCATCGAATACATTTGCAGACGCGTCTTTTTCATCTTCAGTGTAACGAATACCACCAGATACACTAAGCTCGTCAGTTAAGTCATGACGAAGGTTTAGGTATACCGCTTTACTTGTGGTTTCTTGGTCAAGTTGAAGGGTGTTGCCACCGCCATCAAAACTTGAATCACTACCTTGACGGTTGCTACCTTCTTCATTGAAGTAATAAAGGCCAGCAACAAAGTCAGTGTACTCATTGATGTAACCATTCAATTGAACTTCAATTGACGTTTGGTCTGCTTCACCACGCTCTGGGTATTGGTCTAACGAGTAGATAGTACCATCATCATCCAGACCCGCTTTGTACTTAGATGTACGGCGGCTAGCAACGACTTTAGCGGTGTAATCGTCACTAATATCCCATTCGGTAGTCAGTGACACACCACGGGCTTCATTAGATACGCCAGTGACTTCTGGTGTGCCTGTAGCGTTATCGTAAATATCATAACCTTCTGGGGTTACATCGCTATTTCTAAGCTCAAGACCTAGGCTGTTTGTACCAGCATAAAAACGCCCATCTGGCATTTCATCAATAAGCACTGTGTAAGGGCGTAAACCACCGTCACCATTATTGGCATCAGCGGTTAGTACCATACGGAAATCATCAGACGGCTCATATTTTACCGAGATACGACCAGAAATATCTTCTGTTTCGCCCACATCATATTCTGCATTAGGTACGTTAATGAACTCGCCCAAACCATCACGGGTGTTGTAAGCAAGGTTCATGTTGAATGCTAGGGTGTCAGATAATGCATGGTTCACGAACAAGTCAGTCTTAACACGACCGCGAGTACCGAACTCTGCATTTACTTTAGTCACATCGCCTTGATCTGGCTCTTTGGTAATGATGTTAATGGCACCACCAATAGAGTTACGACCGTATAGCGTACCTTGAGGACCACGAAGTACCTCGATACGCTCGATGTTATTCAAGCTCCAGTTTTGACCCACTTGGCGGCCTAAATAAACGCCATCAACATAGACGCTTACACCAGGATCAGTAGTGATAAGATGGTCTTGAAGACCAATACCACGAATAAAAGGGTTTACAGAAGAAGTGTGACCCGCTGAAAAGCCCGTTACGTTTAAGTTTGGAACAAACTTACCAACATCCGTTAAGTCAGTAATGCCTTGTTCAGCTAACATATCACCGTCAAATGCACTAATTGCAATTGGTACTTCATAGATAACTTGAGGACGCTTGGTTGCTGTAACGGTAATCGCTTCATACATTTGTTCTTCAGTGGCTTCAGCCTCTTGAGCAAATGCAGAATGAGAAATAGCAGGTACAGTTAACGCTACTGCCAAAGCGACAGGCGAAAGCCTACTAACTAGTGTCTTAGACACGTCAGTATTGGTGATCATGTGTAACCCCTTTGCGAGAGTGTTTAGTGTCAAAAAATTTATTGTTTTTAGGCTGCTTCAAGTTCTCTATGGAACTTTAAAACCAATAGACTCACAAAATAGAGGGCGTTACGACGAGTAACATTTAGCTGATTTATGGATATCCTGATGAAAGTGGCGTGTATCCCTACTGGTTTTAGTGTCACTTTCTCTACCCTACCAGCCCCCATCTACCCACGACTGGAGTATTGGCTTGAAGACTGGAGAAATATCATACTGACTTCCTTTTAACTTGCATAGCGAAATATTGCACTTTTATTAAAATGAGACTTTAAAATTAGACTAATTGGTTAGGCCGAAAACAGTGCTAACCCCCTCATTCCAATTGACATATTATTATTTATAATCATTACGTTAGCATAGGTTACTTATTAAGCATAAAACCGATTCCCTTTAACTATTCACTAGACCATTTAGACAATATTTTCCCACACCTTTACAACCTTCAGACAAAAAGCACCGCAGGTTGTAGCCGCCCCACTACCCCAATTCGCCTTCTTTATACTTTGCCTCTTGTCGCTAGCCTTTAAGATTAACCTCTTGCATTAGCAGCAAATTGTTACCTTTTTAGATTTTGCTCAACCTTTCAATTTATAAAAACCAACGCCACTTTGTCGACAATAACTACTAAGAAAGTTTGACCAAGCAGCCTAAACCCCCTATATTGTCGACATAACATTTATTTTGTGGTGCATAGCTTGTCGGTACAGATAACCCTAGAAAAGCCTGTAACTAATGCAGATAGAACCTTCTTTCAATTGCGTAAAGACATTGTAGAAGGCGTTATTCCTGCAGGCTCTAAACTCAGTGAAACTGATTTGTCGACAAAATACGAAGTCAGCCGTGCGGTTATTCGCGAAGGTATTAATCGACTTGCCGCCTGCCACCTAGTTGAGCGGAAAGCGAATATTGGGGCCAAAGTAGTATCGCTAACCCCTGAAGGGCTAATTCAGCTTTACCAAGTAAGAGAAGCCTTAGAAGGCATGGCCGCACGCCTTGCTGCAAGACACATGAGCGACGAAGAAGTCGCCTCACTGCAAGGCTTATTAGATTCTCACTTCAATAAAGTGAAAGACGCCCAGTTGTATTACCAAGAAGCCGGCGACGTGGACTTCCACTACCGCATCGTGACTGGCAGTAAAAACAGCCACCTCATTAGCGTGTTAATAGACGGGCTCTATCATCTTGTACGCATGTATCGCGTTCAACTAGGCATGGCTGGCCCAAGGGTTACTACAGCCTTTGACGAACACAGACACATTGTGAACGCGATTGCGAATCGCGATGAAGAGCTAGCCGAGATGCTAATGCGCCGCCATATTCTTTATTCAAAGAACAATATTGAAAACAAACTTAGCGCCACACCAACCTAATTTAAAACCAGAGAGTGTTACTTATGAGTGCAGGAAAGAAATTCAGACAAGCACTGGCCGACAATAAGCCACTGCAAATATTAGGCACCATTAATGCCTATACCGCCATGATGGCAAAATCTATCGGTCACAAAGCGATATACCTCTCAGGCGGTGGCGTTGCGAATGCTTCATACGGGCTCCCCGATTTGGGCATGACATCACTAAACGACGTTATTGTGGATGTACAACGCATCACGTCAGCCTGTGACTTACCCTTATTGGTAGACATAGACACAGGCTGGGGCGGCGCATTTAATATTGCAAAAACCATTCGCGATATGGAAAAAGCGGGCGCAGCGGCTGTACACATGGAAGATCAAGTTGCGCAAAAGCGCTGCGGTCATCGCCCTAACAAAGAAATTGTGAGCACAGAAGAAATGGTCGATCGCATTAAAGCCGCGGTAGATGCCAGAACCGACCCAGACTTTTTCATTATGGCGCGAACCGATTCTTTCGCTCAAGAAGGGTTAGAAAAAGCCATTCAACGCGCTAAGGCTTATGTTGCGGCCGGTGCCGATGGCATATTTGCAGAAGCAGTAAAAACTGAAGAACACTACCGCGCATTTTCAGAAGCGTTAGACGTCCCTATTCTTGCCAACATTACCGAATTCGGACAAACCGAACTTTGGAACAAAGAACAACTTGGCGAATGGGGCGCTGCGATGGTGCTTTACCCACTAAGTGCATTCCGCGCCATGAACAAAGCTGCCGAGAACGTTTACCAATCAATACTTGATAATGGCGATCAAAAAGCCGTTGTCGACACCATGCAAACCCGCATGGAGTTATACGATTACCTTGGCTATCACGACTACGAGCAAAAACTCGACGAACTGTTCGCCAAAGGCAAAGGCTAACGGCTGAGGTGAATCGAGGCCGTTTTACCTGCGAGGTCGCTTTGGCTGAGGAGGCAGGGATACGGCGCTGCCACGCCGGTTGCCTTTGCAGTAAATATGCGCGGTCCTGCTGAGGTCGGTGATGTAGAGGTAGAGAGTGCGAGCGCTGCCCCTCTGAGGCATGGATGCCGAAGCGGAGCCCCCATGGATGGGTTTACGGCGTGGCAGCGCCGCACTTTGTACCTCTGCAGCAAAGCGGCTTCACTGAGGACGCTGATGTAGAGGTAGAGAGTGTGAGCGCTGCCCCTCTGAGGCATGGATGCCGAAGCGGAGCCCCCATGGATGGGTTTACGGCGTGGCAGCGCCGCACT
>OJEP01000087.1_pt1 | contig 60442 bp, 59 predicted proteins | sample 1593761 | NCBI WGS metagenome assembly OJEP01 (sample SAMN05416783, study PRJEB24817) | seawater metagenome | isolation source: Sea water | place: Canada:Atlantic | collected 2013-11
AACTGCGGGTTTTAGTGGCATGATTAATTAGTGAGCACTCATGCGGTTGCCCTGGACTCATGCCTTATAGACTCAGCTACGTCATAAATCGCATAATTAGTCGTCGTACCATTATTTACACTGCTAGTTTGGCTAATATCAGTCCAAAATGACTGGTAGCTTTGACCTGTGACATTAACTATTTCAATACTACCATAATTACATGATGAGTAGCAGCCATCTGCTTGTGCTGAGTTTAGAGAGATAAAACTTAGGAGGTAGAAAGAGTTATTTTCATCTGACGATGAAAAATTCTTTATTGAAATATTAGTAAGAATAATTACTAATAACAGTTTTTTTATAAACATTTTTTTTCCTTGTCTTTTTTTGATTGATGCCTAAATCCTTAAACTTCCGATATACGGCAGGCGAAGAAAAACAGCTAGAAATGTGCCAAATTAGATTTTCAGATTAAGTGTTTGTATTTTATTTAAATTTGGCTTTCTCGATTTGGATTTTTTTTATTTAACTCGCTTTAAGCGCACGAATTTTGTGCATATTGACTTGAATGGTGCGATTCGAGGTGGTGATCCTATTACTCACCACCTTCTAGAATTAGTTAGCATAGCAGGCATTAAATAATGGGGCAGAATCTGAGGGAGACCTACGAATAGTAGCTTGAAATTAACGAAATGAAAAAGACGGGAACACTAATGTCGTTTGGTGCTCAAATCAATCACAAACATCACTGAGACCAAGCAACCATGAATGCCCTATCTATAGCGAACAAAGTCGTATCGATTATGAGTTTTAAAACGCATAAAACCCGGTAAAAAGCGGTTATTCCTTGTGTTAAGATTTTACTCAATGGAAGCGCTGCGACTGTCACAAGCATCAGCCGAGGTATTAACACTAGAGTATTTGAGAAGCATCGAATTAAACGTGCTGACCGTTTGCTTTCAAACCCCAATCTGCTTAGTAGCTAACTAAGACAGGCATAACACGTGGTATCAAAACTGTACCGCAGTACACTTTCTTTAATTAGTTTATTGGATACATCATATTATCACTGCGTTTCTCGCTGTGTACGCCGCGCATTCTTATGTGGTGAACAAGGCGGCAAAAGCTTTGAGCATCGTCGCCAATGGGTGGAAGACCGCATTCATACCCTAAGTGAAGTGTTTGCTATTTATGCCCATAATCAACATCAACAACGGATTCAGGGGAGACAGGTTGCTAGGCGGTTACTGGGATAGCGTTACGCCTGAATAGATAGATTTAATGCCACTTCACTCGAGTGAAATAATAAATACTGTTAAGTAAAAATTAGACTTACGCACACATCTACTTTTAAAGACAATCTCCAAAACAGGTAAATTTATCTGCATCAATAACCTAGTGCAGAATCGTTACGCATGTCATTTTTGCATTTCTACTATTTTTACTATTTCTAAAGATGACTGTCTTGTTTAATACCCCTGATCTCATTCTCTTGCCTCATTATTAAAACAAAACTTTTCCAGTGGGCTTAAAAATCGGTATGTTATTGCGGGTATTCGTTATAGCTAAGGAAGCTAAATGCAAGAAGCCACCAAATCTGAACCATCGTTGACAGAAGGCGCTATTGTCGGCCATATGGTGCGGCTTGCTATCCCGGCATCAACGGGCATGATCTTCAATACACTGTATAACCTGACCGACATTTGGTTTGCGGGCTACTTGTCAGATAATGCACTTGCCGGTTTATCTATCGCGTCTAGCGTTTTCTTTCTACTGCTGTCTATTGGTATTGGCATTCAAACTGGGGCTTCTGCAATGATTGCGCCGGGGGCGGGTAGGGGAGAAACCCACGAAGTGAAAGGTTGGCTAGATAACGTAAGCGGCCTTGCCATTGCCTTTAGTGCGGTGTCGTGTGTAATAGGATTTTTTGCGGCGCGTCCGTTGGTGGTTTTACTTGGCGCTGAACCTCATATCGAGCCGCTTGCCATGGAATATTTATGGGTAACATTGGCAGGTTCGGTAGGCTTCACCTTATCTTTCGGGGCGGCGGGCGCGTTAATGGCACTAGGCGATACCAAATCTAACCGAAATGCGCTCATGATTGGCTTTTTTGCTAATTTTGGGCTGAACCCTTTCTTTACTTTCGTACTCGATTTAGGGGTAAGTGGTATAGCGCTAGCTACCGTGGTGATTAAGTTTGCCACCGCGTTTTACCTGTTCCGCGTACTGATGAAGCGTTTAAACATATCGGTAATGCCCACTTTTGATAAAGAGCGTTGGCAAAAGCTACTTAAACAAATTGTGCCCGCTAGCTTCAATATGCTCACCATTATTTTAGGTGGTTTTATTACTGTGGCACTTATCGGTCAATTTGGTAGTGAGCATGTGGCAGGGTATACCGTTGGGCTGCGTCTAGAGCAGGTGTTGTTGCTTCCAGCGTTAGGATTAAATAGCGCGGTAATGGCCATAGCGGGCCAGAATATGGGCGTAAGTAACTACGACCGCGTAGCTGAAACGTACCGCAAAGGGTTACTAATTGGTTTCTTTATGGCGGTAGTGTCTATTCCCGTTATGTATTTTTTATCGCCGCTGGCAATGAGCCTTTTTACTAACGACAGTGCTATTAAAAATACGGGAATAACGTACCTTAGAATTGATACATTAGCTTTTTATGCGTACGTGGTTTTGTTTCAAAGTGTGGCTATATTGCAGGCAATGCAAAAGCCTATGTTTCCCATGTATTTAGGTATAGCCCGTCAACTTGTTGTGCCCGCCTCAATAAACTATGTGCTGATTGTAGTGTGGGGCTACCCCATGGTGTCCATGTTCTACACCATTGTTACTGTCGTTATTTTAAGCGCCATCATTGCTTTCTTTTATACCAAAAGAGAGATATACAGGGTTAAATTATGAATTAGCTTGTATTCAATCTTGCAGATTTATTTAACAGATGTGTTATGGGAACAGGTCGCAAAAATTAACCAACGTTTCGATACCTCTTATAAGTGCTTATACTTTTAAGAGGTATCAATTTGGCAGTGTTATTTCGACTGGCGTTTGTCCAGCACATATTGAACGGCCATTCTGGCAACGCCTGCTCCAATGCCTGATACTACAGCCCAGGTTACGGCCTCTTTAAGGTCTGTATTTTCACTTTCTTTGTCTTTCGGGGCGGGGTCGTTAGTTACTTTTTCCCACGACTTTTGAAGCGTTTTTCTCGCTAGAATTCCTGCAGATGCAGCGGCAAGACCGATACCTACGTTCGTAATGCGTTGTTTGTTGCTCATAATGATCTCCATTGATGAAGCGTAAATTAAAAAAAACAGCCATTAATCAAATGACTAATGGCTGTTAATTACAGACTCTCGCAAAGTCTTAAAACCAATTTTTTACTTCGGCTTTCGTTTAACTTTTGCCTTTAACCATATTCATAACAACTGAAATGATCAGTAGGATAACGAAAACACCGAATATAATTTTGGCGATACCCGCTGCAGAACCAGCAATTCCACCAAATCCTAAAACTGCTGCAACTAATGCAACTACTAAAAATATTAAAGCCCAACGTAACATAATGTATCCCTTCAGTTTGTGAGTTAATGTGAGTTAGTTATGGAGTTGCAAACCACAGGCCTACTTTGCCAGATTGTTTTAAATTGTTGCTCAAAATAGCGGCAGAATGCGGCTTGTAGCCCGATTTTATCGAGAAAAAGAAGTGCGTTTTTTGCGCCGTAATATATGTAACGACTAGAGAGGATGACTATTTTACCGAATAAAACTGTAAATATTTCTCGAATAAAGGGCGCTATTTCCTTAGGTAGCTACTGTCTTGCTTTCTGTCACCTAATATCAAATGGTTTGCATACCCTCTCAAATTATTACAAACGGATGTCTTGAGGGGATGCAGCATTTATAGCGAAATACGTTAATTCGCGAAGTAGGTTGTAGTATTTGTTTATCTGTGACTATATTAAAAAGCTACTACACAGGGACAAAGGTTAAGCCAAGTAGTATTGGCCCATATACAAGGCTATCTACAAGGAAAGAAAATGAAAAAGATCATTTTTTGTGCGTTCATGTTGGGCGTGCTTTTTAACTTACCCGGTTGCGTTACCCAAACAAAGCAAACATCCCAAAAAGCTTCCGATTTATCTAACCCACAAACATTGCCGCCAACGCTTATCTCCCGAGAAGTTTTATTCGGCAATCCAAGCCGCTATCAAGGGCGCGTCAGCCCAGATGGCAACAGCATGAGTTTTAGAGCGCCAGTAGATGGTGTCATGAATATTTGGGTTGGCAAAATTGGTGATTTCGACAGCGCGACCCCCGTTACGCAAGATTCAGGACGCGGTATTCCTCTTCACTTTTGGTCATTAGACAGTCGATATGTATTTTTCACCCAAGATAAAAATGGGGATGAAAATTGGCATTTGTACCGAATAGATTTAGACAGCGGTGACATAAAGGACTTAACTCCTTATGCAGGTGTGCAAGCTAGCCAGATGGATCAGAACGCGGCATTTCCAGGCATAGTTGTTGTTGGTATGAATGACCGCGATGCAAAATGGCACGACGTATATAAGGTAGACGTCGCCACTGGGCAGCGCAGCTTAATTATTCAAAACGACGGTTTTTCTTATTTCGTGCTTGATAATAAGTTAAACGCGCGTGTCGCGGTAAAGACGGCAGAAGATGGGGCAAGCCATGTTTTTATTAAATCCTTTGATGAATGGAATCCTTGGTTTGAAGTTTCCTTCGCAGATTCATCATCTTTCAATATTCTCGGTTTCGATCAACGCAATGAAGGGATATACATGATAGATACGCGGGAGCGAAACACTGCGGCTCTCGTATATCTACCATTAGGAGACACAAAACCTACTTCCATTGCTAGTAGTGATAAAGTAGATGTAACAAATGTACTTTTTCATCCCCGTACCCATAAGCCACTAGCTTACGTACTAAACTATATTAGGCCTGTATGGCACGCCATAGATGATGCTCTCATTGACCCCATTAAACAGCTGAACAGCCAATTAAGTGGCGGCTCACAAGTTTTAGCGCAAACAATTGATAATTCTCTCTGGACTGTATTTACTGACCAAAGTAATCAATCACCTATTTATAAAGTATTTGATACTACAACCGGTGAATTATCGGACTTATTTATTACTCAGCCAGAAATTAATAACCTACCTCTTTCTGTTATGCATGGTGTGGTTATTCCATCACGAGATAATCTAGATTTAGTGAGTTATTTGTCTATACCCTTGGAGGCAGATCCTAACCAAGACGGCAAAGCAGAGCACGCTTCCCCATTGGTTTTATTGGTACATGGCGGCCCTTGGGGGAGGGACGAATTTGGCTTTAACCCTTTAGCGCAATGGCTAACAAATCGAGGCTACAGCGTGTTACAAGTTAACTTTCGCGCTTCAACAGGTTTTGGTAAAGCGTTTGTAAACGCAGGAGATAAAGAGTGGGCGGGTGCCATGCACAACGACCTAATTGATGCGAAAGAATGGGCGATAGAGAAAGGTATTACATCGAATGACCAAGTCGCCATTATGGGAGGAAGTTACGGCGGCTATGCTACGCTAACCGGGCTCACTGTTACCCCGGAAGCATTCCAATGTGGCGTTGATATTGTTGGGCCATCAAACTTAACCACCTTGCTCGACTCTATTCCTCCTTACTGGGAAAGCTTTCGTCAGGTGTTTTATCATGCGATAGGCGATCCAAATACTGAGGAAGGGTTAGCTCTGCTTAAAGCGCGTTCGCCTATCACTCATGTGGACAAGATAGAAAAGCCTTTACTCATTGGACAAGGAGCGAATGATCCTAGAGTAAAACAAGCGGAGTCTGACCAAATCGTGGAAGCGATGAAAAAGCGCAATATACCTGTAACGTATGTGCTTTACTCCGATGAAGGGCATGGTTTTAGCAAGCCTGAAAATAACCTTTCATTTTTTGCCGTTGCTGAAGCTTTTCTAGGCACGTGTTTAGGGGGGCGAATAGAACCGATAGGTGATGATTTCAGTGGCTCTAGCATAGAGGTTGTTCATGGAGCTGAATTCATTCCTGGTTTGGCCGAGCATTTAGGCACTAAATAAAGCGCCAAATCAAAGGGGCAGAGTATATTTTTTTCAGAAAAGTACTCTGCCCCCATTTCTTTTAGCTAACAGTCACCACTGCTTTTTGTTTGGCTTCTTTAGAATAACGAAGCGCATCGTTGAGGTTTTCAAAAGCAAACACTTGGGGTATTTCTGCCAAACCTTCGCTTGCATAATACCTATCTAATACCTCTCTAATCCCACTCTGGGGCAAAGTCTGGTGTGGCCTGACGATCGCCGCAGTCTAGTGCGTCAATTTTTGCAATGTCTTCTGCGTCAAGCGTTAGCTCAAGTGCTTTGAAATTGGTTTCCAAGTTCTTACGTTTGGTAGACGATGGAATAGTCACAAGGCCGTTGGCAAGCTCCCAAGCGACTACCACTTCAGCCGCGCTCACCCCATGCTTCTCTGCAATGGCAACAATGGTGTCGTCTTTTAACACTTTGCCTACGGCAAATGGCATGTAGCCGGTAACAACAATGCCATGTTTTTCACACGCAGCTCGCACCTTAGTGTTGGTCAGATATGGATGAACTTCAACTTGGTTAGTGGCAATAACACCTTCACCTAAAATACCTACGGCTTGTTCAACTTGAGCCACCGTAAAGTTAGAAATGCCGATTTCTTTGGCAAGGCCTAACGTTTTCACTTTTAGTAACTCACCTAAGTATTCTTCCATGCTTTCACCGTTTTCTGGTGACGGCCAGTGAATAAGCAGTAGGTCTACGTAATCTAGCTGAAGTTTCGCCAAGCTTTCTTTTACGCTGTCAACAAAGCTCGCTTTGTTTAGCTTATCGTTCCACACTTTGGTGGTAACGTATAAATCTTCACGTGCTACGGCACTGTCTTTAATAGCCCGGCCCACGGCTTCTTCATTGCCATAGATTTGTGCGGTATCAATGTGGCGGAAACCTACTTCTAGCGCCATCGTCACGCTGTTATATGCTTCTTCGTCTTTTAAACGAAATGTGCCTACTCCCAGAGAAGGAATTTTAGTCTGCGACTGATTTACGTTAGGCATAATGCCTCCTTGTTAATTTCCGTTACCAATGAAAATGCGGTAGCACGTGCTCAGCAATTCGCTGCATTGCGTCTTCAACCGGCAGCGTATTTCGCCTGAAGTGAAGGCCAATATGGTTAACGCCCGCGCTTTTCATTGCCTTAAGTTCTTTGATAAGCCCGTTTACGCCAGTTTCAACCCCGAATCGGTGGCGTTTTATCGGCGCTTCGTCGTCTTCAACCAAATTAAGGTGGATAAAGCTAACGTAGGGTTTATTACCTGCAACTTCCCGCCATAAGGCTACGCGTTTAATGTGATCGCTTATCTAAGTAACCGCTGTACCTTGTTACCACTAACGCAGACACAGAAATAGCAGCGCCTATCCATGCGGTATCAGATAGCTCCATGCCCTCTACAATGGCACCGCCAACAATTGAACCTACCGCAATACCAATGTTGAACGCTGCAATGTTTAGCCCTGAAGCCACATCTACCGCATTTGGTGTGAATTTTTCAGCCAGCTGCACAACATATACTTGCAGGCCAGGTACGTTTCCAAATGCAAATGCACCCCACACTAGAATAGTAATTACTGCAGCAATTTTGTGACCCATGGTGAAGGTGAGGGCGAACAAAATAATGGCTAGAGCGCTGAAGATAATAGTGAGCGCGCGAATAGGGCCTTTTTTATCAGCTAATTTACCGCCATAAATATTTCCAACAGCAACTGAGGCACCGTAAACCAGCATGATCAAGCTAATCGCAGAAGGCGCAAACCCTGATTCTTGTTGCAAAATAGGCGCAAGGTAAGTGAACGCGGTAAAGGTACCGCCGTAACCTAGAATGGTCATTAGGTATACCAAGACTAAACGGGGCTGAACCAACACTTTCATTTGCTCGCTTAACGTAGCAGGCTTACTCTGTTTTAAGTTGTTTGGCACAAGTAACGCACTGCCAATAAGTGCAATAGTGCCTAGTGCAGATACCACTAAGAATGTGGCTCTCCATCCAAAGCTTTGTCCAATCCATGTGCCAAGCGGTACACCTGTTACCAAGGCAACGGTAAGGCCAGTAAACATAATAGCAATGGCACTGGCTTCTTTTTCTTTAGCAACCAAGCTGGTGGCGATAGTAGAGCCAATTGAAAAGAACACACCATGGGCAAGGCCAGTTAAGATACGCGCCACTATTAGGCTTTCGTAACTAGGTGCCTGCCAGGCAAGAATATTACCGGCAACAAACAAAGCCATAAGGCTTAGCAGTACGTGTTTTCTGTTCCATTTACCGGTTAATGCGGTTAATACAGGGGCGCCAACGGCTACACCAACAGCGTAAAGGCTGACGAGTAATCCCGCGCTGGGTAGGGTTACGCCAAGATCTGACGCTATCGTGGGCACTAATCCCACAATTACAAATTCGGTAGTACCAATAGCAAACGCACTTAACGTTAACGCAAATAATGCAATAGGCATTGTTAATCCTCACAAAAGTGGCTCAAAAGAGCTGTTATTTAAGTTCATACAGTGTGACGATAATTTTGTTTGCGAAAAACAGCACTAATGACAAAACACTTTTGCGATTTTTGAAAATATAAATGGTGGGGTTAGAGTCTGAGGTATCCCCACAAATAATATAGCAAAATCAGTGAGATAAAAAAGAAGGGAACATTCATGGCGTTTGGTGATCAGATCAATCGCCAAACATCACTGAGACCAAACAGCCATGAATGCCCTATCTATTGTGAACAAAGTCGTATCGCTTGTCAGCTTTAAAATGCACAAGACTCGGCAAAAAGCAGTTATTGCTTGTGTTAAGAGTTTGCTCAATGGAAGCGCTGCGACTGTCACAAGCATCGGCCGAGGTATTAACACCAGAGCATTTGAGAAGCATCGAATCAAACGTGCTGACCGTTTGCTTTCAAACCCCAATCTGCTTAGCGAAGCCCCTTTTATTTATGTCGCTATTTGCCAACTATTTTGTGGCAGCACATCACGCCCCGTCATATCAATTGATTGGTCAGATTTAGATGACCGTAAAAAGCATTTTCTCTTACGTGCGGCGATATCTTTAAAAGGTAGGCCCATCACACTTTATCAGGAAGTTCATTGCAACAAGACCAAAGAGAAACCAGCCACACACAGGGCATTCTTAAGGACCTTACACACCATATTGCCTGCCGACTGTCGGCCTATTATCGTCACTGATGCAGGGTATAAGTCACCTTGGTTTAGGGAAGTCTTGGCGCTACGATGGGATATTGTTGGGCGTATCCGTAAGCCCCATTTTTACTCGCTTGATAGAGGAAATACGTGGCAATGTATTCGTCATCTTTACGCCCAAGCAACCGGTCGACCTAAGCGTTTTGATAATAGCCAGATAGTAAGAAGCAATCCCTTTGCCTGTACGCTTATTCTGTTTAAACAAAAGTCCAAGGGGCGTCACGCCACTAACCCAGACGGAACACGCAAATCATCTAAGCGTTCGAAAATCCACGCACAAGGGGCGAAAGATCCGTGGCTGTTAGCGACTTCACTCGCTTCTCATCGTCATTTATCTAAACAAGTTGTCGCTATCTATCGGCAGCGTATGCAAATTGAAGAAGGCTTCAGAGATATGAAAAGCACACGGTTCGGGTTAGGTTACGAACAAAACAAAAGTTACAAAAAGCAGCGTCTTACACTATTGGTGTTACTAACAACGTTAGCCTCTGTTGTCGCCATACTGCTCGGTATGATGCTAGTCACCTCAAGTAAACATCGTCGCTTCCAAGCAAACACCAATACAAAAAGAGTTTTATCGTTCCACTACCTTGGGCTCAGGGCTATCGCCTGTAGGATACGGTTTACCATACGACAATGGAAAGCTGCACTCGAGTGGTACAGCTCCTTAGTAGACGAAGCCTGGGGTGGAGGTACATGAAATTAAATTCGTGGGGATCCCTCAGGGTTAGAGTACTTTATTGATATAAAGGCACGCTGATCCTATTTCCTGCTATTTTTCGACACTATTTCTGGGAAAAAAAAATATTGAGTAGCCAAAGAAAATTGAGTGTGGGTAAATATCATCAGTGAAACACGTTATAATGATTTATAAATGTGAATAGGAATTGATATGAAAGTCTGTGGTGTAGATTTAAAAAGTAACGAAGCAAATGTGTGTCTGTTGTCGCTAATAGATGGTTTGTTTCATGTTCCCGACTGCCGAACGCGCCGGTTAACGTTGGCCGATACCAGTGCTAAAGGGCTAAAAAGCTTTCAAAGCACTTTCGCTAAACTTGTTGCCGACTACAAAATTGATGCTGTGATAATTCGCCAGCGTCAAAGCAAAGGTAAATTTGCTGGCAGCGCTATTGGCTTCAAATTAGAAGCGGCTATTGAATTAATTGAAGGGTTGGATGTAGTTGTATTTAGCTCGACAGATATTAAAGAGTCAATACGAAGAAACCCAATTGCAGTGCCTTTTGCAGAAACAGGTTTGAAGCAGTTCCAAGAGCCTGCCTTCACTACCGCTTATGCGTGGCTTATGCATAACGAATACGCATCTCAAGCAGAATAGAATAAGGGGGAAGAGTTAGTTTATTATCTCTAAAAAGTATTCTGCCCCCATTTTTAGGCTTTCGTCTATTTTTAAATTTTCTTTGTGTGTAATACACTTAGGTCAGATTAATACTAGTGTAGTGCCTTTTGTATATGAATAAATGCCAACGTGCCAATGGCTTTACTTTAATTGAGTTGATTATAGTTATAGTCGTACTGGGCGTACTTGCGACTACCGCGGCCCCAAAGCTTTTGAATATTCAAAAAGATGCCCAAGCGGGTGCACTTGAAGGATTAAGCGCTGCGCTATCCTCGTCTTCTGAAATTGTTTACGCTAAAGCGCTGATTGAGGGCGTGGAAAGCAGTGCGGATACAACACTAGCATCAGGTATTCGCGTGCGTTACGGCTATCCTTACGCAACGCAAACGAATCTTAAAGAAGCCTTAGATTTCACAGAAGATGATTGGAAACTAACAGGCTCTGCACCTGAAGTTACCTTCACGTTAGAGCGTCAAACCAGTGATCTCTCTAGCGCTGAGATTGCCGCAACTGATGTATGTAAATTAACCTATCGCCATCCAAATCAAGGTGAAAAGCCAACCATTACCGTTACTGATTGCAACTAGAAATAATGGAACCAGAGTACTTTATTTCTTCAAAAGTCCGCAGCCTCACGACTTAAACTGGCAAGATTAGTAAATTTTGCCGATAATCAAATCTTTAAATCATTCAAAGATATAATGAATACACGACTCCCTCTGTACAAAAAGTTGTTGGTGATGTCTCGCGTTGAACCTGGCTGCCTTGGGCCACAAGGTACAGATTACATTGAGGAGTTCTGTGTTTTTGCCAAACAAAAACTTAAAGATCACCACGGACACTGTTTACGCTGGGCTATTAAGCCCCGTTACGACAAATCCCTTCCTGAGCTAGAGTTTCAAATGAAAAATATCACTGTATCCCGTGCGAATGCCGACAAATATATGAACAGTTTCAATATCGATATTGATGCCTTTGAAGAAGAGTTAGAAGAAACCCTTGCTGATTTGGTTGATGTGTTTTTTGAGCGGTGAAAAAAGATGTCAGAGTACATTCTCTTGTAAAAAGACTCTATCTTGTAACAATACTCTGACCACATTGTTTGCCCCCATTATTTCTTAGCGTCGCTTTCTGCGTCCTTTCGATCTGCCTTTACCTTTTGGTTTATTGTCAGCTTCGAAGTTTCCGTATAAGTCTTCATCTATACTAGAAATAGGTGGTTTAGGCTTTGGTTTTGGTGCAAACCCCGAAACAAATGTCTTTTTAAACTGCCGTCCAATAAAGCGTTCGATAGCGTTCAACTGCTTCGCTTCGTCGTCGCTAAATAGCGAAATCGCTAAGCCTTCCGATGATGCTCTGCCTGTACGACCTATTCTGTGAATATAGTCTTCGGCTACATAGGGCAGGTCGACGTTAATAACGCAAGGCAACTGTTGAATATCGATGCCTCTAGCGGCAAGGTCTGTCCCGATTAATACTTTAATGCTGCCATCTCTAAAACCATTTAACGCCAATGTGCGTGCTTGCTGCGTTCTGTTTGCATGTATTGATTCGGCAGCAATACCTATTGCTTCAAGTTCATTTCTTAAGGCATCGGCACCGCGTTTGGTGCGCGTAAACACCAATATTTGAGACCAGTCATTGTTTTTAATAAGGTGGATCAGAAGCTCGCTTTTCCGCTCTTTGTCCACTGGGTGTAATACCTGTTTAATCTTTTCAATGTGATCATTCGCCTTGGCTAACTCGATAGTCACTGGGGTATTAAGCATTGTGGTAGCGAGTGTTTTTATTTCTTTGGAAAATGTGGCTGAAAATAGAAGAGTTTGTCGTGTCTCTGGCAGAAGCTTTTGTATGTGATGAATATGATCAATAAAACCTAAGTCCAACATGCGATCGGCTTCGTCTAGCACCAGTATTTCAAGAGAGTTGAAATTAATTGCGCCTTGTTCGTATAAATCTAACAAGCGCCCTGGTGTTGCAATAAGGATATCGACACCTTGCTCTAACGCATATTTTTGAGGCTCAATCCGTACGCCACCAAATACAGCCGTAGAACGAATATCTATGTTTTGGCTATAAGTCTCTACGTTTTGTGCAACCTGGGCAGCAAGCTCTCGAGTTGGGGCTATGATTAGGGCTCTTACACAATTGGGTTCTGGGCGTGGCATATCTGCCAATAGATGCAAAATTGGTAACGAGAAACTGGCTGTTTTACCGGTTCCTGTTTGCGCAATCGCGATAACATCTTGTTTGTTCAATATCGCGGGAATGGCCTCCTTCTGGATAGGAGATGGCGTGGTATAGCCCTTTTGGGCTACGGTGTTTAATAATTCAGTACATAAGCCTAAAGCGCTAAATGACATAAGAGGGAAGCCCACAACGCATAAAATTTGGCGCCATAATACTAAAATAATTGGGTTGGAGTACATTATCTCCCAAAAAGTATACTATTCGCCGAATAGTACTCTGACAGCATTTGTCATTAGCAACGAAACTTGGTTTTTACGTAACCTGGTACTACGCTTAGTAAAAATTTATGACAATAGCTAAGATGATTAATGATAAAAGAAAACACCCGCGATTTAATCTCAAAGGTGTACATGCAGACGTCATAATAAGTAACCCTGTAAGTGAAAATAGCATTAACTTGGAGGGTAATATGGTTGATATGAGTTATTCCGGTATCCGAATTAAATTATTATCCGAAATGCCTCAAAACCTTCCGGATAGCAACGTGAAAATCGTTTTAACGCTGCCGAGTTCTGGTATTTGTTGCACAATAAAAGGCGCGATCCGGCATATCAACGCAGAGTCTGAGGTTGGGCTACACTATGCCGATTATCACAAAGAAAGCGAAGTTGATGCCTTTATGTTCGAATGCGTTAAGCACATGGACACGCCACACCAACATATGATTGATTAATAACAGCCTGAAGGTGGCATTATAGCCATATACAGCGGTTAATGGGGCGTATACACGGCGGGCTGCCAAATTCACAATTTCCCCTTAGCCTTATGTCATCACAACCCTCAAACACCCAGATTCTACCTCATTTTTTGCTTATGTCCTTTTTGACCCGCTAAGATTGAGTTTTTGCCCTATCATCCATGTGAAAACAGGCTTAGTATCTTTATTAACAACCATCTGGGCATGCCTCTATGTTGATACTCAAACCTAATTGTGAATGTTGTAATGCGCCGTTATCTGCTAACTCATCAAAGGCCTATATTTGTACTTATGAATGTACGTTCTGTGAAGATTGTTTGAAGGGCGTTTTGCAAGGCGTTTGCCCTAACTGCGGGGGTGACTTGCAACGAAGGCCTATACGCCCTGTAAAAGCATATCGTCCGGGTTTGGGTTTACAGCATCACAGTGCAAGTAAACAGAAGGTTATCGGGCAACTCAGTGAGCAAGAAATCACTACGTTTGTAGACACAATAAAACATATTCCGGCGCATCAACGCTAATCAATTAATATCAGCAAAAAAGGGTAGGGGATGTTAGGAAAAGATTTATTGATCGCTATATTTATAATAGTGATATGGGGCGTGAATTTTGTTGCTATTGTTTGGGGTTTAGAAGGTATGCCTCCTTTATTAATGGGCGGTTTGCGTTTTCTATTAGTCGCATCGGTAGGTGCTTTATTTTTCAAACGGCCCAACACCCCGTTTATATGGTGGGTGGCCTATGCTGTGCCCATTAGTTTTCTGCAATTTGCGTTTTTATTTTCTGCTATGGCCTATGGGATGCCCGCGGGTTTAGCATCGCTTGCACTACAAGCACAGGCTTTGTTCACCATGATTTTTGCTATGTTTTTTCTAAAAGAATCAATAAAAAATTATCAAGTGTGGGCCTTTTTTATTGCCGCGTTTGGCTTAACTTTTATTGCACTAAGTAAAGACGACCATAGCATCACAGCCCTAGGGTTCGGTTTAACCATGGCTGGCGCGGCAAGCTGGGCTTTAGGTAATATTAGTGCTAGAAGCATTAGCAATCGAGGCTTTAATTCGAACGTTAACTTAGTGGTTTGGAGCGCATGGGTACCGCCTATTCCGTTTTTCATCGGCAGTTATTTTATTGAAGGGCCCGAGCAAATTATCACAAGTTTAAGTGGGTTTAGTTGGGTGTCGTTTGGCGCGTTACTGTATCTGGCGGTTGGGGCCACTATTACGGGATATGGGCTTTGGAGCTATTTATTAGCTCGCTACCCAGCTGGCCAAATTGCGCCGTTGTCATTAGGCGTTCCCGTTGTAGGGTTAAGCTCTGCTGCACTCATGCTGGGTGAAAGTATTACGCCTATGCAGTGGCTGGGTATTATCCTGGTATTGTTTGGCCTGCTACTTAATACCTTTGGTGGTCGCTTTCGCCGTAAAGCTGCGGCGGTGAGTTTATAATGGCTGAGTGTGCGAATACTTTTGAAGCTAACGCTTTCGATGCTGGCGTGAATACAAATGCCGACAGTGACACTATACCCATCTACATCGTATTGTTCCCAGAGCTTTTGATGTTAGATGTGGTAGGGCCATCAGAGGTGTTTGCTTATGCAAATCGCTACGGAAGAAAACATTTTAAGCTGCATTTTGTTGGGCCAGAAACTTCGCTTAAAAACTCCCTTGGAATGAGTTTGTCAGTTGACCCTTTGCCAAATACCGTTGAACCAAATGCTTGGCTATTAGTAACCGGCATGGTGGGTAATGAAATTAAACTTGATACGCCTGTGATGCAAAAAGTATGTGGATGGTTAGCACAACATCAATTTGCCAAAGTGATCAGTGTTTGTGCAGGAGCATTGGTGTTGGCGAAAGCGGGGTTGCTGAATAATAAAAAATGCACCACACACTTTATGCACTGCAATGAGTTATCTGCTTTACTTACCGCTAAGCAAGTACTTGAAAACCGATTATTTGTACAAGATGGCAATGTGTATACCAGCGCTGGTGTATCCGCTGGAATTGATTTAGCGCTTCATTTGGTACAGCAGCAAGTTGGCCCCCAAATATCGGCAAAGATAGCCAGGCAAATGGTATTGTTTATTCGCCGAGGTATGCAAGATCCTAGTTTGTCACCGTATCTGGAGCACAGAAACCATTTACAGCAAAGAATTCATACAATTCAAGACAAGATTCAGCAAGACCCTGCTAAAAGTTGGAGTGTAGACGAACTGGCTGACTTAGGGCATTGCAGTAAACGCCACTTTGCGCGAATATTTAAAGACAGCACCGGTATTACTAGTAAAGAATATATTTACAAATTACGACTAAGTTTAGCCCAGCAACTCTTGCAACACTCGCCGTTGCAGGTAGAAGAAATCGCCCAGCGGTGTGGGTTTGAAGATCCAAGGCAATTTAGGCGTCTTTGGGCTAGATACCACAACAACCCGCCATCATCCTATCGATAGGATGATGGCGGGCTGCGAAACAAAGCAAAATTAGCCGATGTTAGCGCAAGTGAGCCGTACCCAATAAACACGCGTAAACATCGTTATTAATCATCATTTGCGTGCCACACTGCGGTGTGACAAGTATTACGCGAACCTTTTACAAGGTTAACAACGACTATGCGAAAACCTATCACGGGAAAAAAAGTAGCTTTTCTTTTTACTATGCTAGCAACCTCCTTCGTTGCGTCGGCTCAGTCTGACTTTCCAACTCAGGTTGAGTTGAAAGGCAGTAAGGGCACTATGCTTGTCGGAAAAGCTATAACATCATTCGAAAACCCTTGGGCAATGGTATTTTTACCTGATGGGCATAGTTTAGTAACAGAAAAGGCTGGCACACTGTGGTTGCTTGATAAGAACCAACAGAAACGCTTTGCGGTAACCGGCACTCCCAACGTTAAAGCGCGGGGGCAAGGTGGCTTAGGCGATGTAATTGTTCATCCTGAATTTAAATCTAATAACACCATCTACATTTCCTATATAGAACGCGATCCTAAAGACGATGCCTACAGCGGGGCAGTGATTGAGCGGGCAACGCTAAATATTTCTGATAGCGGCGCAAACTTGTCTGACAGAGAACTTATTTGGCATCAATCACCGAAAGTAACCGGAAACGGGCACTATTCACATCGTATGGCGTTTTCGCCGGACGGCTACTTGTTTATTACGTCAGGAGACAGGCAGAAATTTACGCCAGCGCAAAACATGGCGATGAACTTGGGAAAAATTTTGCGCTTAAATGCAGATGGAAGCGTGCCACAGGATAATCCATTTTATGGCAACGGTAGCGTGACAGAACAAATATGGACGCTCGGGCACCGTAACCCATTGGGTATTGATTTCGACGAACAGGGCAATTTATGGTCCCATGAAATGGGCCCCCGTCATGGTGATGAGCTCAATGTTATTGAAAAAGCGCGTAACTATGGCTACCCCGTCGTTTCGCAGGGCGACCATTATTCCGGTGTAAAAATACCGAACCACGAAGATTACCCTATTTATAAAGCGCCAGAAAATGCGTGGGTACCTGCCATAAGCCCGGCGGGTTTTATTATCTATAAGGGTGACATGTACAAAGACTGGAAAGGGAATGGCTTCATAGGCGGTTTGTCTTCAGAAGCGTTAGTGCGGGTTACTTTCAGTCAAGATGGTCAAAAGTGGAATGTGGAAGAGGCGGAACGTTACGAATGGGGTAAACGGGTTCGTGAGGTGGAACAAGATAACAAGGGCAACATATATGTACTTGAAGACAAAGAAGGCGGCCGTTTAATAAAACTTCAGCCCGATACCTAGCAAGTAAAACTAATTAGGTTAAATTGAAAGAGCACAAAAAAGCCCGAGTAAATCGGGCTTTGATTACCTACCAGTCCGTTAAAATGCGTAACGGGCATTCAGGCCTATAAAATCACATTGCTTTGCGAATGCCACGTAAATTTAGCACCTACTAAATTTTGCGACTAGCATTTAATTTTAATTCAATTATTTCAATTTCGTGCAGTTAAAATAAGTGTCAAGTAACGGCGGGTAACGCGATAACTATAAGTACTCTGCTCCCCCATTTTTATCTGCTAATCATCATCCGAAAAATTAATACGTGCTAACCGTTCTTGCTCTTCATCAGCGGCTGCTTGTATTTCCTCAAGAATGGCGTCTACATCAGCATCTTCACTGTCATCTTCAAACTCACCTGTAAGGACAGAATTAGGCGTTAGGTTGGCTTCTTCAAATAGCGCCCACATTTCTTTTGCGTAGTTAGTATTCAATAGCTCGGGAGCAAACTCGCCGTAATAACGGCGAATATTATTAACGTCGCGAGCAAACATGGCCTCGGCGTTGTTGTTGGCTGAGGCATTTACCGCTTGGGGTAAATCGATAATGACAGGGCCTTTGTCATCTACAAGAACGTTAAACTCAGACAAGTCGCCGTGAATAATACCCGCGCAAAGCATTAGCATAATATTGTGCATCATGAGTTTATGCTGGGCTATTGCTTCTTCTTTGCTAAAGCTAACATGACCTAACTGCGGCGCTACATCGCCGTGTTCATCAGACACCAATTCCATTAGCAGCACGCCATCTATACAGCAGTATGTATCTGGTACACGCACACCGGCTTCATTTAAACGTGATAGGGTATCTACCTCTGCAGTTTGCCAAATTTCTTCTTCAATTTGGCGTCCGTAGCTAGAACGTTTGCCCATAGCACGTGCTTGGCGACCACCTCGCACTTTGCGACCTTCTTGATACTGTGCCGCTTTTTTAAAGCTACGTTTAACCGCATCTTTATAAACCTTTGCGCAACGAACATGTTCACCACAGCGAACCACGAAAACATCGGCTTCTTTACCACTCATTAAGCGGCTTAATACTTCGTCAATTAAACCATCATCGACGAGAGGTTGTAGGCGTTTAGGTATTTTCACTCATTGCCTGCTAAATGGTGTTGTGTATTTATCATTGGTAGTAAAGGTACTCTGTAAGTGTTTATTTAATTTTCTAGCATAGTATATCAGCCTTGTGAAAATAATGGGGTCAGAGTTGCTCAAACCTAAATGTACTCTATCCTTTTTTTATTTTTATAACTCATTTGCACCTATATATATTACCAATATAAATATTACTGATGTTAACGCCATGTTAGCTTAGCTCACACGTAGATCTTGATTAACATAGCGAGACAACCAAAATGAATAAATCCAAACAGCTTTTTACGCTTATTAAATCAGAAGGCGAACTAGAGGTATCTATCAAAGAGGTAGATGTATCTGAGCCTAAGCCACACGAAGTGATAGTTCGTATGGAAGCTTCACCAATTAATCCTTCTGATATGTGGCCCATGTTCGGCCCTGCCAGCCTTGATAAAGCCACCTTTGATGCCAGTAAAAATGCGTTGGTTGCACCAGTTCATAAATCAATGTTGATGCGCATTAAGTCGCGCGTTGATCAAACTTTACCTATTGGTAACGAAGGTGCGGGAACGGTTGTTGGGGCAGGCGATAGCCCTGAAGCTCAGGCACTAATGGGTAAAACTGTTTCTATTCTAACTGGCGCAGCTTACACCGAATATGCATGTGTTCCAGCGCAAGCATGTTTGCCGCATATGGAAAGCACAACGGCGCAGCAAGCGGCGTCTTCGTTTGTAAATCCGGTGACTGCACTGGGTATGGTAGAAACCATGCGTATGGAAGGCCATAAAGCTTTAGTACATACCGCAGCTGCATCTAACTTGGGCCAAATGCTAAACAAAATCTGCTTAGAAGAAGGCGTTGATTTGGTAAACATTGTGCGTAGTCAGCAACAGGTAGATATTCTTAAAGACTTAGGCGCTAAAATTGTGCTTGATTCTACTAGCGAGAATTTCAAAGCAGAGCTTTACCACGCTATTGATAAAACAGGCGCTACGTTAGCATTTGATGCTATTGGCGGCGGCGAGTTAGTAAGCGACATTCTTACCATGATGGAAGCGTCAGGCAGTAAAGATGCCAAAGGCTTCAACACCTATGGTTCTGACAGCAACAAGCAAGTGTATATATACGGTGGCCTAGATTTCTCTCCAACTATACTAAATCGAGCTTTCGGTATGACATGGGGAATTGGCGGCTGGTTACTTATGCGCTTCCTTGGCAAACTAGATAAAAAGCGTGTAGGCGCACTTTATCAGAAAGTTGCCTCTGAAATTAACACTACTTTTGCGTCTTCTTACACCAAAGAATTAAGCCTTGAAGAAGCACTGCAGCCTGAAAATGTCGCCTTATACAATGCTAAGAAGACAGGTGAAAAGTACCTGATTGTGCCTAACAAAAAGTAAAACATTAATGGGGGCTGCATCAATTATAGCTAAAAGTAAGCGGCCCCCGTTTGTAGCTCCTCGTTTATAGCCCCCATTTTCATCTATCCCGAAAACAAAGAATGTAAATTTGGAACTATAACGCCGCTTTAGTGCGGCGTTTTTGTTCTAAATGCTACGTTAATCTTACGTAGGTTGTGTGTGTGCTTTGCACTTGTAGTAGACTAGACATAAGCAGATCATCATATAGCTCTCTATAATTCACCATGCGTGGTTAATCTGAATCTCGGATACGCAACCCCTGAAAGTCAATTTTACCCTCTGTTTTTATCGCTCATCATGGGTTTAGAGTAACTAAACCACATCATGGACGCCCTAATTCAGGCAAAGATATTATGACTTACTCTAGTTAAATGGATTGAAAATAGATAGCTAATAGCTCTTTAATGAAATTTTTGAGAAAAATGACTTCATTTTGAAATTTCTTATCCAAGGCCTCGGTTGATTAGCTAATTTTTGTGACGACTTAAAGATGTCACCCTCCTTCTACTTTTAAATGTTTGGAACACCAAATGTCAGATAAATTTTTTTTCAAAGGTCGTAAAGACGCTCGTCAAACGACCCTAACATACGGTTATGAACGAAATGCCAGCCGTATTGCAGGCAGTAAAAAATATCCGCTTAAATTAGTGGTAACCAATGAAGCTCGAAAACAAGAAGTAAAAGCATTAGTGGCGGACGCAGATTTGTATGCAGATATTACTATTGATACAAAGGAAGGAGCGGTGGAATCTATACAAGAGTTAACAGTGCTACTGAATAAAAAGGGTACTGTAACGGTAGAAAAAGTACCTGCACGTAACGATCCCTGTGTTTGCGGTAGCGGTAAAAAATACAAGAAGTGTTGTGGTTAGATTACTATAAATGTATGCAGGGTAACCTGCCCCCCGTTTCTTGGGTGAACAAAAAACGGGGCCAGAGTGAAGCCGACTTAAAGGTCTTTACCCTACAACACTTTGACAGCTTTTCATTAAAGAAAGCTGGCTACGTCGTTTAGTGACTTTTTCTGCCTAGCATGTGCTGGAATGGTTGCATTAGGTGCCGGATACCCCGCAACAATAAGCATATAAGCGCGCTCGTTATCGGGCCGCTGACATACATCGGTCAAAAAGCTCATAGGCTTGGGCGTATGGGTAAGTGTTGCTAGGCCTGCATTATGTAACGCGGTAATAAGCATGCCAACAGCAATGCCTACAGATTCATGAACATAGTAATTTTGACGTTTTTCTCCGCTTTCCACTTCATCAAATTTTTGACTAAATACTGCAATAAGCCAAGGAGCTGTTTCTAAGTAGGGCTTGCTTGAATCTGTGCCTAAAGGCTTAAGGTCGTTTAACCATTGTTGCCCAGCACGACCTTCATAAAATCCTCGCTCGTGCGCTTCCGCTTGCTCTCGCACCTTTTGCTTTACTGCGGCCGATTGAATAGCTGCAAAGTGCCAAGGTTGATGATTGGCACCACTTGGCGCGGAGCCGGCAGTTAATATACAGTTTTCTATAATCGTTTTGTCTACACATTGGTCGCTGAAATGTCGAATACTGTGCCTGCGTTGCATTAATTTTAGGAAGTCTGTGCTTCGCGATAGCATCGTGTGTTCGGGGTATTCATTAAAATCATCTAGTGGTGAATGGTCGTGAGGTTGCATTTTTTAGTCTCGTTTTTGTCACGTTTCTTCACATAGAGTAAAGCTAAATGTGGTAAGAGTACATTTGAACGAGGGTGAAATTCGTTAGCTCGTTTCTTTTACCCTACATAATGGTTAAGTGAATAAACGCTGTAGAGGCAGCGCGTTTTTACTGTTTCGTCTAGCGACATACCCCTAATTCTGAACTTCAATATATAGTGGTGCCTGATACAAAAGCGGAAGATCAAAAGTAGTTTTTGATTTATGGGCCCTTATTTCTCAGCCACTATTTTTTTGTAATTTATTTGTTCCTAGAGTGATCAATATGGAAGAACGGTTCGTTTATAAAATTATCCCAAAGCACATAATTGAGCTATGCGAGATAATAGATCCTCATACCCCGTTAGAGACTCCGATGATTGTTGTAAAGATTTCTGTGGGGAAAATAACTCTGAAAGAATTCTTGTTTGTAATGCGGGAAGTGGTTCTCTGGAACTTCAGTTATGGGAGGGAAATAATCGACTCGAACATCAGTCCATTGAAGGTGAACCAGAACAGCTCCTTAATCATTTTACCTCATACCTAAATGACGCTTTGCCTTGCAGCACACTATTATACCGTGTTGTTCACATTGGAAAAAAGGATAGTAATCCTCAAAAGGTTGATGAGGATTGCCTGAATGAAATTAGACATTGGTTACCCTTAGCCCCTCTTCATAACAAAATCTCACTTGAATTAATTGAACATGGGCTTCACAAGTGGCCCGATTGCAATCACTTTGTTTTTTCCGATTCTGCTCTTTTTAATACCCTTCCAGAGTACGCGAGAGTTTATCCGCTTCCAGATGAACTATCCAAACGGTGGCCAGTCATGAAATATGGTTTCCATGGGCTTGCACATCAATCTCAATGGGAGCAACTTCAAAAACAAAAGCGATTTAAGCGTGTTATTACCATTCATTTAGGGGGTGGAAGTTCATTAGCTGCCTGGCAGGATGGATGCGTAATAGATACCACTATGGGGTATACCCCAACCGACGGTTTACCCATGACAACGCGCAGCGGTGCTATCGACCCAAACATCGTTCTGCATTTGCTAGAGCATGGAAACTACACGTTAGAAAGCTTATCCAAAATGTTTAATAGTGAAGCGGGGCTGGCTGGTTTGAGTGGTATTTCCGGAGATTATCGCACACTGAAACAGAGCCAAAATGCCGATGCGGTTCTCGCTCGCGACGTATATTCTTATGCACTGACCAAAGCAATTGGATCTTTTATGGGGGTCTTGGGTGGCGTAGACGCAATTGCCTTCGGTGGAGGGCTAGGGGAGCACCAACCTGAAGTGAGGGAATCTGGGTTGTCACGTTTTGCAGGGCTTGGCATTTCTGTCTCTAAAGAGAAAAACAAGCATGCAGAAGGATGCTGTGCAATTCACGATACAGGTTCCCAAACTGAGATTTGGGTTACCCCCAGTGACGAATGCAAAGTGATGCTTAACCAATATAAAACGTATACGAAGGAGAATGGATAATGCCGGCAGTATTCAACGCAAAAGTTAATGACGCTTTCAATGAGTGGTCTAAGGGGTATGGAAAAATCCAACATACTTCCTCGACGATGAATATTGTCGAAAAGTATTTATCCCAACACTATCACGCTGCATGTGGTGAACAATCCGAATTATTAAACGCAATAGAATTGCTAAAAGCAGCTGATCGAATCTGTAGTGCCAGCATGTGGTTGGTTGCCCACATGACCTACGCAAAACGTGTGTCTATGGCAGGCAACCCACTAAATATCGACGATTTTAAAGAAAAAGCGCAGGGCCATACAGGGGGGGGCACTGAATATGACGCCCGCTTATACAGGGTATCTTCTGGCTAATGCTTTAAGCGGTAAAACTCGCTCATGGGTTATGGGCCAAGGGCACTGTGTGGCGGCAATAGAAGCTGTGAATGCAATTACCGGCAATCAGTATGAAGAGAAAGAACAACTTTATTCATGTAACGAGAAAGGGCTGAGCCGGCTGTGTAATGACTACTACCGATATGATCTAAATGCCGAAGGGCAATTAGAGTCTCGTGTGGGAAGTCATGTAAATTTACACACGGCGGGAGGAATTTCTGAGGGAGGGTATTTAGGTTTCACTTCACTCAAGTACGTTCATATGCCGCTTCCGGGGCAAGAGCTGGTCACCTTTTTAAGTGACGGGGCATTTGAAGAGCAAAGAGGAAGTGATTGGGCTCCGCGCTGGTGGCGTGCTTCAGACACAGGATTAGTCGCGCCTGTTATGATTGATAACGGACGCAGAATTGATCAGCGTACTTTGATGGTACAAGAAGGGGGCACCAGTTACTTTAAACAACATCTGGAGTTACACGATTTTGATCCTGTCACTATAGATGGTAGCGATCCTGCCGCATACGCAATTGCAATCATTAATGCTACGGAGACGTTAGCTAAACGCGGTTACGAAGCAGAATCTGGGCGGAATTCGTACCCTGTCAAACTACCCTATATTATTGCTGAGGTTGCAAAAGGCTATGGTCTACCTTCAGCAGGGACAAATGCAGCGCATAGTCTCCCGTTAGGTAATAGCTTAGTAGATGACGATAAGGCAAGAGCAGCTTTTAATGAGGCAACGGCTAAGCTTCATGTTCCTCAAGAAGCGCTATTAGAAAGTGTTAAGGTTTTGAATAATCATCGGAGCACCGAACGAGTACAGGAAAAGGATCATGAATTACGGTTATTAAAACAAGTTAGCCTAACTTTTCCCGATGATAATTATTCAGAAGTAGAGGGATCAGTATCGTGCCTTGCTCAGATTGATCAGTGGATTAACGACTTGATCCTTACCAATAAGTCTTTGCGCTTTCGATTGGGGAACCCTGACGAGATACAAAGCAATCAAATGATGGCTACAATCAGAACGCTTAAGCACCGTGTAAGTGCACCAGAAGACGAAGAGTTAGAGTCGTTAACAGGTGGGGTGATTACCGCACTAAATGAAGAAGCCGTGGTGTCAGCAGTGTTGGCTAATAAGCAAGGTATAGGTTTGGTTGTAACCTACGAAGCTTTCGCAATGAAAATGCTAGGAGCCATGAGGCAAGAAGCCATTTTTTCCCGAAATTTAAAAGTATCGAATCGTTCGGCAAGTTGGATAAGCGTGCCTATAATAGCCACCTCGCATACGTGGGAAAACGGAAAAAATGAACAGTCTCATCAAGATCCTAAGTTTACTGAAAACTGGATTTGCGAAATGTCTGATGTAGCACCTGTGTATTTTCCGATTGATGCCAACACTTCAAACTCAATACTTAAAAACGTATATCAAACCCATGGCAAAATTGCTGCTATCGTGGCGGCAAAAAAAGAATTACCAGTCATTACGAATAAAGCTGAGTCTGAACATGCCGCGAATGAGGGATTATTTATTGCCCTGGAACAATCAAGCCCAGATATACAGCTTATAGCCGTAGGCGGGTATCAATTGCAGGCTTGTCTTTCTGCGGCAAATTCGTTGAAGAAGGAGGGGATAAAATGCTCGGTTGTCGCTCTGCTAGAACCAGGTCGATTTCGTGCACCTCGAGACAAAACAGAGGCTGAATATTGCCATGAGCCTGCGAGCATAGAGCGTATTTTACCTAAATCTCCACTACGTATTATCGTTACACACACAGGTGCAGAAGTAATGGCGGGAGTATTAAGGCAGTTAGATCTGGGTCCACACAAAACAACCTTCATAGGTTACAACAATCAAGGCGGTACCTTAAATTTAGAAGGTATGCTAAACGTTAATGGCCAGTCAGCAGAAGGTATTCAAAATACAGCTAAAGACATGATTAATGGGGCAAAGTAAAAATGGGGCAGAGTAAAAATGGGGGGTGCGTATGTGGCCGACGGTGCGTACTAATGCGACACATTTGCTCAGCGCATTTCGTAGCGAGCCAGCATGGCTGTTCGGTGATATTGATGCGCTTATGCCTGAAGACTTAACCGCTGAAGAGCAAATTGACTATGTAAAAAGCGCGCTTCAAAAAACAACCACTCTAGTGATCAATAAACAAAAAATACCTGTTGAAACGGTTAGCTACACCTCGCATAGCGAAGCACTTCCACACGACGCTGAACTAGTATTGCAGTCTCGACACACATTTGCGCATGTAGATGAAGTGACTTTATCGCTTTCAAAAGCATTGGGCTCGGTACATACGAGTTTTGTAAAGCCGCAATACCAGCGGGTGGGTGCTGGCGAGTCTGCAACCGTAAAGTATAAATAATGGGTCAGAGTTAATTAAACACTCTGACCCTTTTTAAAATTTGCTATTGTGCTAAGCAAGAAATATCACTTAGCTTTTCAATATCACCAGTTAGATCATTGCGCAAAACACAATGCTCACCATCGGTCAGTAAGGTAAACGTAAATGCGGGATTATTGTGCCTTCCCTCAATAGGTAATCTTCTTTCGTCCAAGTGTGCTTTACGCTCAATACTAACTTGCGAAGACTCAGAAAATACATCGTCGGCAAGGGTAATTTTGATGCCACCAAACCAGTCGCTAATTTTAGTTTCTATTATCTGTTTCTGGGCAAAACTCAAGTCGTCAGTGAGTGCGTCAACCAAGTCTTTTTCATTCGGCACAGGGGTCATTGCGCAGCCACTTGCTACAGCAAGTGGAATGACAAGTGCACCTAGTACCGTTTTAACAACTGCCATTATTCGCGCTCCTCAATAACAGGTTCGTTAACCTTATTGTGCAAAATAAAGGTATTTCTACGAGTATTCGGATTATCAATAGATAACAGGGCTTCTCCTGTTTGGTTACTCGCTGTGCTAGCAGCACTTTCTTGATTACCTAAAGCGTTAGCCCTAGTGAGTTCTTCTGTGGAAGCAACCACAGGGCAGCTGCCGGTAGCAGAATATTCTAAGGCCGCTGCAAGCATGGCTTCTTCGGGGTCACCTAGTGATGCTGTAAAATCGTCTTCCACATCACAGCCGGGTAGTTCAAAGTCGAAGCTAGGGGATGCTACCGGCATAAAACCGTCGGCGTAATCGCCGAAGCCTTTATTGTTCACACCTTGGAACTGAATAGTGAAATAGGTTTCGCCGCAGTTATCGGTAGGGTAGAAACCATATGGCTTGCCACAGGTAGTAGAGCCTATTTGTACCACTTCAACAACGACCCCCCGCAATGCGTTCATTACCGCTTCACTGGCTGAGCACGTTGAACCCGTGGTTATCACGTAAACACGTGTAAGCGACAAACTAGGTAACAAGGTGCTGGTTAGTACGCCTGCATTGTAGTCTATTTCATTACTATAAAATGGGGTTGCTTGTACCGTGCCGCCGGTTACCGGGTTTGTTGTACCGCTCTTATCGTTAAAGCGAGTGGTTTCAAAAATAGCGTTATTAGTTTGGCTAGGGCCTGCTACCATATAGGAAACCTGAGAAGCCAAAGCCAACAGGCCTCCACCGTTGTAACGTAAATCTATAACCAGTTCGGTTACATTCTCATCTACGAATAAATCAAACGCATCGATAAGGCCATCTTGGGCTGTGCGAATAAAGGTATTGAACTGAAAATAACCTGTTTTGCCATTTTCAGTATCTAGCACGCTAACGTTTTGCACTGGCGTTACGCTTACATCGGATGATGTGATGTCCACAGCTAGCGAACTGCCGTCAATAAGTTCAAATTCGAAATTGGTAATAGTGCCCGCGCTTTCAGGAAATAGCGCCGCATTAAGGGCATCAACACCAGCTTGGGTGTTGTCGTTCACGAAGTCGATACCATTGACCGTAATCAATGAAGCGCCGCGAGGTACATTGGCCAATGCAGCAGGAGAGTCAGGTTCAGTAAAACGAACCACAAGCTCTCGAGGGGAAGTGTTAGCAACAAACTCCCAGTCGAATCCATACCCAGATGACACCCCTGATTGCGATAGCTCATTGTATTCTGCGGTGTCTTGAGAAAAGTGAAAGTTATCTTTAGCTGTTCCGCTTGGGGTTAATTCGTTGGTTTTTAACTGATCGAAGTAGGCTATTACCGAGAAATTCTCGGGGTCATTGTCATCAACTTCGTCGTACCAAAGATAAGTGTCGTTGGTCCATGAACGTAACCACAGTTTTTCATCTAACGCGGAGCCTTGTGAATCAGGGTAAGCGCTGCCTGTGAAGGGATCTATCCCTGTTCTTGGTGATTCACATTGCGCGATAAAAGTAGATTGTGATTCATACACACCTGGATCCCAAGTGGGTTCGTTACTAACAGGTGGTGTAGTAGTTACTGGTGTGGTGGTATTGCCACCTCCGCTACCGCCTCCACAACCACTTAGAATCACAACAGTTACTGCTAGAGCAACACCAGTACATTTACGCGCGTTTATCAGCATAGATTTTCCTTATCTAGTCGGCCAACAAAACGCAGGCCATAGAATTAAATAAATATTGCCACAGAACAACACATCTGACCGCACTTTTTTCTTACTACGACACACGCTGAAACAAACTTGCTTGCAGATCATTTACCAAAAGTGAAGGAGTAATGGCTACACACTTCCCGAGGTGGGTTTTTTTCTACTATACGTTCAAATGTTGAAATCCTCTTTACGCCTTATTTACTCAGCTTTGCGCAACTATCCCCACGAAAATGCCTCCTAGAACACAATTTGAAAAGAGTGATGTTATGTATTTTTATCAGCGGTGTTTCACCAGTGTGGCCATTATTAGCGCATTATCATTAACCGGATGCGTATATGTTGAAGATGACGAAGACGGAGATGGCAATGGCAATGGCTACGCACAATATGTGAATTTAGTGCCCCAATCGCCCGATATAGAGTTTGTGGTAGATGATGACTCGGAAGGAGAAATGTCGTTTGCCGAAGCCACCGCATACTCATATGTAAGCAATGTTTCTTACGACATTGAGTTTAATCAAATACTGCCTAACACGGAAAATAGCAATTTTATCGACGAAGATTCACTTAAAGTCGATAACAAAAAAGTACATAGCTACATTTTATATGGCGAGACCGACTACCCTAGTAGCTTGGAAATAGAAATAGACGTGTCCGATGTTTACGACTCAGATTTTGACGATGGTTACGCTATGGCGCAATTTGCCAACTTAGCCAGCTACGACGACTCTGTCGATGTATACATTCTTGATGCCGATAGCTCACTGACTAATCAGTCAGCCTCCTATACGCTTTCATTAGCCGATGTCAGTGGAGACACTGAGTTGGACGCTGGCGATTATAAAATAGTCTTTACCGAGTCAGGCACCGATACTATTTTAGCGATGAAAAACGACATAACTATTGAAGAAGGAGAGGCGCTATCTTACGTATTAGTTAGTTATGACAGTGCGGGAATAGAGGATTCATTTTTCAGCATTGTGGAGCTTAACAGCAGCGGGGCGAGGCAACTAACTAATGAAGCGCAAGACAGTTACCTTCGGGCAAGTAACAATATTACTAATACTAGTGCTATATCAGTGGCTCAAAGTACTACGTCAAATTTAGTCGCGGAAGATATTTATTTTGGTGAACTGTCTGACTTTATTTTAATAGCCATTGATGACCCAGACGAGGCAACTAATGTTGATATTTATCTTCGTGACAGCGATAGCCAAGCCGTATTAGAAAGTACTAGCATAGATTTTCATGCAGATGAAATTGCGCTGTTATTAGGTAGTGGAAATGCAAACTCCACGGTTACGTCTTATTCCAATACCGAAGACTTAAGAATTATTGAAACCCACGCGAAACTGCTTTTTTCTCATAATATTGACAACGAAAGCAGTACCTCAATTTCTGTGAAGGTGATTGAGCAAGGAAGTTCGCCTGACTCATACGATGAATCTGACTCATTTTCTTATTTGAGCACTCTTGATGTAGAAATTGAAGCTGGTGATTATGATGTATATGTTTACGATAGCGAAACTGACGATTTACTGTTAGAAACCACGCTCTATGACGTTCAAGCAAGCGATGTTATTAATCTTGTTTTATCAGACTACGATTACGGCGGCGCCCCCTATCAAGTTTTTACTCATTATAACGAGTAACAAAAATAACAGGGTCAGAGTAAATTAACTAAAAATGTAATCTGACCCAATTTCTGCTACTGGTCTAGTGCGTACGCAATGACATAATCCCCTGGTGGTGTCTCCATAAAGTGGTGGCCGGCAGCAACGATGACCAAGTAACTTTTTCCATTTTCACGATACATCATTGGGTTCGCTTGCCCGCCTGCGGGTAACGCGTCTTGCCAAACTGTTTCCCCGGTATTGATATCTATAGCGCGAATAAGGTTATCGGTGGCTGCTGCGATAAAAATTAAACCGCTTTTTGTAACAACACTTCCGCCATTATTGGGCGTACCTATAGTTAGCGGTAGACCTGAGGCAAATCCAAAAGGACCGTTATTTCGCGCTGTACCTAGTGGGCGATCCCACAATGTACTGCCATCTTCCAAGCTTATAGCACGTATACCACCGTAAGGAGGTTGCTTGCATAATAATTCTGTAAACCCTAAGCGCCATCCCGCATTCACATCCACGGCGTAAGGGGTGCCTTGTTGAGGGTCACCGGCACCTTCCGGACCACCCTCATCATGCTCCATTTCATCTCGTGGTTTCCAGCCTCGCTCGTTCGCTTCTTCGCGGCTAACCAGTCGGTTAAAATTCGGCATGTCATTATAATTGGCAATGAGTACGCCTCGAGAAGGATCGATTGCTACGCTTCCCCAATCGGAGCCGCCGTTGTACCCGGGATATTGGATCCAGTGTTGATCTGTGGTTGGTGGGGTATAAATGCCCTTATAGCTGGCTTTTTGAAATTGAATTCGGCAAGCCAGTTGGTCAAACATGGTCACGCCCCACATGTCTCTGGCGGTTAGGTCCGGTTTACGAAGCGTGTGAAATGTTGAGAATGGCTGGGTGCTAGAACGCTTCTCTGGCCCTACACCACCAGTTGGGACCTTGCGGTCTTCTACGCCCGTCAGTAGTTCACCGGTTTCTCTGTTTAATACATAAATATCACCCTGCTTACTTGGTAGCACAACTGCAGGTATAGGTCCGTTATCAGTAGGGTAGTCTATAAGGCTAACTTGAGAGCCCAAATCGTAGTCCCAAACGTCTTTGTGAACAGTTTGGAATGACCAAGCAGGTTTTCCCGTATTAACGTCCATCGCCACTAGCGAGGTTGAGTATTTGAGTTCTTCAGAAGTGCGTGAGCTACTCCAGTAGTCGGCAGACGAGTTACCCATGGGCAAATAAGCAAGACCTAAATCATTATCGCCGGTGGCTGAGGTCCACATGTTTGGCGTACCTCTGGTATAGGTTTCCCCCTCTGGCGGTAGTTTGGTGATGTAAGGCTTTTCCATGTCCCATGCCCAGCGAAGCTCACCAGTTTGCACATCAAACCCTTTTATAACGCCTGATGGGGCATAACGTTTTTGGCCATCTAATACTTGATGACCTGTTATAATAACCCCCTGAACAATAACGGGAACGCCGGTAATCGCTACAAATCCACTGGGGGTTTTTCCCATATTTTTTTTAATATCGACCTCACCCTGATTACCAAAATCGAGACAGGGCTTACCCGACTGTGCATCGACTTCGATGATCCTTCCATCTAACGTTCCGCTCACTATTCGTTCATTGCAGGCTTGCGTGGTAGATGGGTTATTGCTATTTGGTACCTTGTAATAGGCGACGCCTCTACAGGCTGCAGTATAAGGTATGTCTTCGTCGGCAACTTTGGGATCATAACGCCATATTTCCTCACCGCTCTCAGCGCTTAAAGCAATTAATTGGTTTCTTGCTGAACACAAATATAGTTTGTCGTCGATTTTAATGGGTGTGGTTTCAGCGCCATATCGCTTAGAGGGGATATCTCTTGTTCTGTATTGCCATGCCCGTTTTAACGAAGAAACGTTTTCAGGAGTTATATCGGTTATTGGTGAATACCGACTGGCATTGTTATCTCGCCCATACACCGGCCAATCATCATCGCTAATATCGCCAAGCCCGTTACCCCTACCGAGTTTTATCGAACTACTTCCTGCCTCTGCAGTGGTAGCGTTATGAGTCCAGTTAGTCGGCACGAACGCCATACAAAAGGCACCTACAAAAATAACTAAAAATGCGCCGGCAAGAGAAAAACTCGTTCGTCTCGAAATGTTAAAGCTTGGAAGTAGAAGCGCAAGAATTAACCCCAGTAGAACAGGTACACCCATGCGCGGTACCCAGCGCCAGTAATCTAAGCCTGATTCCCAAATAGTCCAGCCAAGGGTACCCAAGAATAAAAGGGCAAAAAGCCATAAGCCCAAACGTTGACGGAAATATAGTAAGAGGCTCGTTAATATTAACGTAGCCCCTGCAATAAGGTAGTAATAGGAGCCGCCCTCTATAGCTAGCCAAGCTCCGCCTACTGCTAAATATAACCCGATAAAAAAGCTTACTACTGAGAATATTCTTAGCAGCCAATTAGAGATGCGATGGTTTGAGGAGGAAGGCATTTTACCGTTTCCTTTTTTCAAGGTGGAACGAAGAGCGTAGAATTAAGTTCATGGCAAATCTAAAATCAACGTTATGTCAGAACAATCCGTTTTACTCACTTAAAGATGACTCAAGTAAGCCAATGCAATGCAAAGCACGCACCATCTTGAATTAACGGTAATTTCGGGCGAATTAAGGGGGAAGCCCTCCGCAAAATGAAATCATTTCACGGTGGGTGTAACAATTACTTAGATTAGTGAATTGAGAAATGCGGTTAGTTTATGAGAAATTTACGGCTAAACTAAGCGCGATTTCTTTATCGTTTACCGTAGCATTAGCACCTGATTTTCTTGTAGTGCGTTTGCCATTGTTAATGATTAAGCTGAAAAATTAAGACTTGATAGGCTTCCAGGTAAAGCATGGCGTAACTATTTCCTTCACGATTGCTATTTTCCTCATGATCATTATCTTCTTCATGATCATTATCTTCTTCATGATCATTATCTCTTTCGTGATCATTATGTTCTTCACCAGCGGTATCATTCAAAAATGAAAAGTCGCTTGGCTCGTGATATCCCCCGTACCAATTAAAAATACAATGCCATTGACCTTTGTTTAGGTTGGGTATTTCGTAATTATCGTGTGCTTGATCCTTAAAGTTTATGACAATCATTACCTTGTCGTTTTCGGCTTGGTTTGTATCATCATCGCCGTTATCGCCTCGGATGTAGGCTAGTACGCCATTGTCTTTATCGAAGTGCGTCACTGTTACCTCATTACTATGTAAGCTTGGGCTACCCTTGCGTAACGCGATTAAGGCTTTGTAGGCTTTGTGTAACTGCGGAAAATTCTGTTCTCTCGACCAATCTAGAGGGTCCATATCATCAAACCAAAGATCTTCTAGCAACTCTTGGCCTTGGAATAACATGGGAATACCAGGCGCTGTGAGGGTAAGTGCTGCAGCTATTACAGAACGTTGACGAGCGAAGTAGTCTTTATCCACGTTACCAGGTGCTATTTCTTCTGCTAAACGCGCGCTACCGTTTGCCACTTCATCATGGGATTCCACGTAAATCACGCGGCGAAAAGGGTCGTCGGAGTATTGCTGCGTAAGTGCTTCTTGGACGGTAGCAATATCTCTATTCTCGTCGTCTGGCTGGGTTAAAACATCTCGTATTGGATGGACAAAGTGTGCATCCCATTGTGCCGTGTAACCAAGCCCACCGTCTTCTGTGGAATTGGTGACGAAGTCATTTCCGTGAAGATCTTCGGCAACGACGATTTTTTCTGGGTGACGTTGCTGTATTTCGCTGTTTATCCAGCGAATTAAATCATAAGCCTCTTCAATGGAATCTTCAGGAGTTTCTGAACCAGATACAGAACGCATATAGGGGATCATGTCCATACGCAAGCCATCTAGTCTGTATTCATCTAGCCACATCATTGCATTATCAAAAATGTATTGGCGCACTTCTGGTCGGCCATAATCTGGTCTTGTATCGCCCCACGGGGTGTCACTACGCCAGTCATTGTAAAAGTAAATACCGCCTTTATTGTTTTCAGACCAGCCATCGAATTGCCAAAGGTGAAGATCACTTGGTCCAAAGTGGTTGTAAACCACATCTAATACTACGGCGATACCTCGTGCATGAGCTTCGCGAACAAAGTCTTTCAAGCCATTTGGTCCACCGTAAGCTTCTTCAACCGCAAACGGGTAGGCAGGGTTGTAACCCCAGCTGAAGTCACCTGCAAATTCATTAACGGGCATCAATTCAATACAGTTAATACCGAGTTCTGCAAGGTAATCTAATTTTTCGATAGCACTATCAAATGTGCCAGGCTTATTCGGCGTTCCATTTTCGTCTCTTTCTTTGCAGTTAAATGTGCCTATGTGCAGTTCATAAATAACCAGCGACTTTTTGTCGGGCATAGAGAAGGGAGCATCAGGCCAATGATAGTCATCATCATAAACAATTGAGGCTCCGACACTGTTGGTAAGCAATCGAGCCCTAGGATCGTTGCGCTTTAATACGTCGCCAGATTCGGTAGTAATAAGAAATTGGTATTGCTGATTGTTTTTTAGCTCTGGTACGTTTGCAGCCCATACCCCACCGTCTTCTTTAGATAGCGCAAGTCCGTCGTCACTCCAGTCGTCAAATTCTCCATGTATGGATACGCTAGCCGCATGCGGCGCCCAAACACAAACTTTGTAGCCTTTATCTAACTTGCTTAAACCCATAGGAGGGGGATTATGCTGTGGCATTTGAGCTCTCAGTAGAGTTGTAATATGAACCCATCATTAAGCGTAAAACGCGCCAACACAGCATCTATAGATAAATAAAAACGAGGGCTTGTCTGAAAGCCACGAACTTTGCCCGCTGTGTTTAAATTTTCTACTTGTTTAAGTGCCATCCACACCATTTTGAATTCGTAAGGTAGGGAGTAGGAAATAAGTAATTTTTGCAATTTCACGGTAAATTTGTCAGCACTATATGTATAACGGTGCCTTTTCGCGTTTACTCAAATTCGCTTAGTTAAGGGGGCGTGGTGAGTATTCCTAACAGCTTCACAGCTGCTTCTATCGATAATTCTTTTTAAGGGAATGAGTTTTGCAATTCTTATTTCTATAACTGAAGTTAGTCCGAGTTCGTTAACCTAATGCTGAGCGTTACAAAAAGGAAACATTATGAGTAATGAGATCAGAGGAAAAGTCTGCGCCATCTATACCGATGAAACTAGCGCCAAAACTGCCGCCGAGTCGGTACGAGAAAAAGCTGCGTTGAAGCCTGATGAGGTCAACATTTTAAATCCTCACGACACTCAGTTTGACCAGAAGATAGAGAATAAGGACAGCCAGGTCGGCTTTTTTATGCTCAAAGCTCATATCGCGATGGGCATAGTCGGCGTTGTTGTCGGTGTTGTCATCGCTGCAATTTTATCTTTTATTGGGCCAAGCTATACACAAGATAGCCCCATGATGACCACACTAGCGCTTTCAATATTGGGTTTGTTTGGTGGGTTAATGATTGCAGGCTTTATATCCCTTAGGCCAGATCAGGATGGTGTGGTGGATCAGGCTAGAAACGCCACCCGAGAAGGCAAGTGGGTAGTAGTAGTCAATAGTCCTTCCCATGAAAAAACAGAGCAAGCATATAACCTACTAGGCAAAACAGCCGTTTCAGTAACCAGCAGCTTGTAGAGAAATAGGGGCGGAGTACGCTGTTTCCGTCTACCGAGTTTCCGTCTGCCGAAGAATCTAGATTTCGACGTAGGTGAAGACGTAAGTGAAAAGGTACTCTGCCAACATTTTTGGGTTTAGGCAGCCATTGCACGGCAGCTTTCAGCACATTCGCTACACGCTTTAGCGCAAGCTTGGCAATGTGGTGCTTCATGTTTACCACATTCTTTCGCACACGCATCGCATATTTCTGCGCAGAGCTTACATATTTGTGGGGCGAACTTACTGCCACGCGCCATTGCAGCGGCAGCGAATCGGCATAGGGCAGCACAGTCCATATCTAAACGTATACACTCCGCCATTTCGGCTATATTGTCTTCTTCCAAACAGGCAGTAGAGCAGTGGTCGCAAGCATCTGCACAGCGATTACAAGCATCAACACATTCGCGGTATTCCTCAGGTAACATAATATTCTCCTAATTTTCAAAGTTCATAAATAGAATTTCAGTTCCCTAAACTTATTGTCGCTATATGAAGTGAGACTTCTGCACGCCAATAGCAAGCTTAAGGATACACGGAGAGAATTGCGGGATTCATGCCAGTGCTTACTGTTTTTACGATACGTTATTGGAAAAAGCGATTTTGCAAGTTCATGAACGGGCTATGGCGAGCTGCTTTTATGGGCGCCGGTTTTTGAAGTCAGTAATGGAACCAAATTTTTGAAGCGAGTTGTCGTCCATAACTATAATCTTTACGTAAAAAATGTATTTTCTACATAACTTTGGTTTTTTAAGGCGCCGAACCCCTTATCAAACTGGCTTTGATACTGGTAGAACACTTGCATAGTAAAAGAGAGCTTGGCGTTCGCCAAGCTTCAACCAAAAGGAGCAAGATGAATGTATATACATGAAGTTATGACTAACAATACCGAAATACTACCTTCTAATACCACAGTGATGGAAACAGCAAAAAAAATGGCCGAAATGAAGGCTGGCCTTATGCCTGTCTACAACAACGATAAACTGGTTGGTATCGTGACTGACAGAGATTTAGTTGTAAATGCAGTGGCAAAGGGAGTCAGCTTAGATGACAGCATTTCCTCTATTTTAAGTGAGCCTGTCCTCTATTGTTTCAAAGACGACGACACCGATACTGTATTAGGGAATATGAGCAAAAATGAGGTTCAACGTCTTGTAGTATTAGATAGTGAAGAAAATAAGCAATTAGTTGGGGTAGTATCGGTAGGTGATATCGCCAGTAAGTGTGAGAGTAGCGATACGGCGAAATCTATAGTGGATTGCTGTAAACATTATCATTAGTCGATCCGGTGTAATCTAGCAAAAAAGATATACTTCAAGGAGAGCTTACTCAAGGAGAACTGAGTAGTACTCTCCTTTTTATAGCCATTATTCCTTATCTTCTTTCTTAACTGCCCAGAGTTTAGCCAAAGGTGCCGCTGTTACTCCGTGAACAATTAGTGAAGCGGTAATAACCAAACTACCCGCCGTCCACGCGATATCATGTCCACTCTTATCTAAGATTACCATACCGTAGAATAGCGCAGAGATCCCTATAGGGCCGAAATGCCCAGCTAATAGGGCTAACTTCCAATTGTTCCATATAGGAAGAAAAGTAGAGAGCGCAATAATAACCGGTATGCGCCTAACAAGTAGAATGGCCAGCGCAAACCACACGCCGTCCCACCCAAGCTCAAACCAACTATCTATAGGTAACATTAAGCCTAAAAATATGAAAATAGGAAGGGTGAAAAAAAGATTAACGGTTTCTTGTACTTTGTCTTCTTTCGCTCTATCTGAACCGCCTACCAGCTGACTGAAAACCATACCTGCAACGAATACCGCTAAGACACTATCGGTGGATAGGAATTTAGCGACGCCTAATGTCAGCAGCGTCAATGCCAAGGTGGTAGCCAAAAAAGCTGAATGGTCGAGGGTTTTTTTGTGTTCAGCTAATAACAGCGACTTGCCGACAATCCAGCCTAATAACGCCCCTAGTACAATAGCGCCACCAATCTCCCACAACACTACTCGCAGCCCCCAAGTTAGCCAAGGGCTATGTTCTGCTGGCGTCAACAACAGAATTGGTAATAGCACTAGGGGGTAAGCCAAACCGTCATTTATGGCTGATTCAGTAGACAGGCCATAGCGGAATCGATCTGGCAGGTGTTTTCGCGCTAATCCGCCGGTAACGATTGAACTTGCGACCACGGGATCGGTAGGGCAGATAGCCGCGCCAATTAGAAGCGCAATAAGTAGAGGTACCCCTAATATCCAGTGTGCCATTAAGCTGCTGAGAAAAAACATTGCAGGCATTCCTACACCTAGCAACAGAAAGAACGATTTTTTATGGTCGAATAAGTAGTTTCTAGGAATCCGCAGCGCTATTGCCATTAGACTGATGCCGATTGTAACGCGAGCGCATTCTTCAAGGAGTTTATTACTATCGCCCCATAAATCAGGGGTTAGTATGCTAGTGCCTATTGGGCCGAGGACAACACCTACAATAAACGCGAGAAGTGGCATGGAAAGGTAAGAACGATTTATCACTCGCGTAAGCATGCCTAACGTTAAGACAACCGCGCCAATAGTTATTAAGGCAAGATTTAACTGGTTCAAGTGTTACCCCTCCTTGTCATTTTTCCTTTCTATTTAAAGCCCCGTATTGCGTAGAGTATCAGTGTACTAATTCAGAGAAAGGCGAATCATGTAGACCGATGCAGAGCTATGAGCCTGCTCTAGAAACCGAGTTATGATTATATAGTGGTAGAACGCAAATATTGTTCAATTTACCAACCGCTCAAATTATCTTAATGACGCCAAAATATCATATGTGGAAAATAGGAAGCGAAAACGTCGCTAGTAAGAGTGAGTACGTAAAACTTTCCCCTAACATTACAAAAATTTCATATGCTATCGCTGTCTTTTTTGCAACACCTTGATTAGTAGTGAATTAATATGGGTATGCCCTTTGCTCGTTTATATATTTGTTCTGGCCTATCAGAGACTTCTCATGAATCAACATTCTTCAATTAGTGTCATCATCACAGTGAAATCCCGCATAGAGGCATTTACCGCATTCGTAAATCGACTTGAAAAGGCGGAGCTACCACCCCGCGAATTAATCGTGGTCTGGATGGGAAGGCCTTCAGAACACTCGCTTTACAAAAGTGAGGTATTTAACATTGTTCATCGGTTTGATAACTGTGAAGAATTAGATATTGCGGGGGCGCGAAATAGAGGGTTAGCAGCAGCTACATCTTCTCTGTGTTTGTTTATGAACGTTGAGAGCATATTTTCACCTCAGCTATTTAAGTGCTTGCAAAACTCATGGTCTCAATCTCGTGTTATAACCAGCAAAATATCATGTGTTTCAGAAGATATAAGCCTTACCGATTATTCCGATTTAATTGAGCACACTAACAATAATCCCGAAACAAAGGAGAATGGCTCTGACTGCGCTTTTAGTATTCGACAAAATAGTACACTTTTTTGCATTGGAACCGACGATTTAAAGCGTATTGGCGGTTTCGATGAGGGATATCGAGGATATGGCCTGAATGATGAAGACTTCTTTCAAACATGTATAAATGCGAATCTTGATATTGAACGTATAGATCTGATCACCTTTATTAAAGAGCGCGAAAATTATCGATGCCCCGTAAATCATCTAATCGACTTTGTTTCTAATGCAGGGCGCTATAAACAAAAGTGGGGTGAATACCCATGCCCAGAAATATTGCAGGACTTTGCGGATAAGGGCTACATCAACCAGAGCTTCCAGAAAGAAGAACTTCATATTCTTCGTTTACCGACCCAAGAGGAGCAGTACTTTAAATAGCGGGACATAAAGGGGGCAGAGTACATTATCACCTAAGAGTCAACGTACCTGACTCCGGCGTGTAAACCTTTGCGTTATAGTCTCCAGATTTACATACGGTTAGCAGAATTAAAGTACTCTGACCCTCATTCCGACCCTAATTCCAAAAAAGGCTTAAACCCTACTTTTGAATTCCTTTATAATTGTGCGTACTAAGGAGAAAGTAAAGTGAGTGAATACGCACGATATTTTAATGGCTACCCACAGACCGTTGTTGAGCAAGCACTGCAACTAATAGCCGAAAATAAGTTAAGCCATTACCTCGTTAAAAAGTACCCCAATGCGCATACTATAACGACCGACAAGTTACTTTATAATTACGCAACCGACTTAAAAAAGCGTTATGTGAAAAATGCGCCACCTTTTGGGCGGGCGGCATTTAAAAAGCAAGGAGATATGGTCACAAATGCGTTGGGTACACATACCTATCGTATGCAGGGCAAAACGCGCAAGCATGACTTAGCCATTAACAGCGACTTATTGCACGCCCCCGAGCCTTTATTAAAAGCGTTAGTGGTACATGAACTCGCTCACTTTAAAGAAAAAGACCATAACAAAGGTTTCTATCAACTTTGCTGTTATATGGAGCCGCAATACCATCAGTTAGAATTAGATTTGCGATTGTTTTGCGTTGCCGTTGCTATGGGTGAAAATCCTTACCGATAAGTGCTCACGCCAGAATGTCGCTATGGTGGAGGTATTTATCCGCCAGTGCCGCCTTCATACCTTACTAACGCACCGCTCATTTATGTGCATCACAGCACTGACGAAATGTGCAATTACTGTGAAGTTTTCCTTTCATACTCCCAAAACAAAAAAATTAGGCATAACATCTCATTATGGGAATTAAAAAGGTTTGCCAATATGCATAGTGTTAAATGGTTTCTAATTGCGTTCATATTCTCTGTAACCTTAGTGGGTTGTGGTGGGTCAAGTGACGATACAAGTGTTGTAGATGAGGTCAGTGTCGATGATGATACTCAAGATGATTCTGCAGACGACACAGTGGATGACGAGATAACTACGTACTACAACGTTGATTTATTTACCGTATTACCACTTACCGAGTACGAAGTGAGCTGTACCCTTGAAAACGGCAGCGAAACCACCTGTTACGAGCTAACCTTTGCAGCCAATACTGTGGGTGATACCGAAGGTGAGGGGACCGTTGGGCCTTATTGCCCCGATTCCATTTCTACCCCTAGAATTGAAGCCGGTTTAGGCGTTTACGACGGTGAAACCAATCCAGGCTTTCAGTCACTCGTTGATGCGGCGCAAGGAATGGACGCAGACGGCTACGATATTGTTGATGAAGATGGGAATATTCGCTCCGGTGGCGGTGGCGACTTCAGTTACTGTTTGTCTATGGCTTTCGATTCAAGTTTAACAGTAACCTATTTAATCCCCGTTACTCCAGAATTTCGCTCTGAAGCCTATTATATTCCTACCGTTGGCAGTATCGGTTTAGGTATAAATGGTATCCCAATTAAAGGCGATCCGCCCAGTGTTACAACTGCTGAAGCCGGTATTGGTGGCACGGGTAGCGGAAATATCCCCGCGTTAGATCATTGCGGTGGTCATGCCGATCCTGCCGGGTATTATCACTGGCACTTTATTCCTCAATCTATCAATACGGTGTTCGATGCACCAGAATACAACTTCACGAATCTGTACGGCATTAGTTGTACCAATACTTATATTGAATATGAAGATCACGCGGCATTTGCCGGCTTAGCGAAAGACGGTTTTCCTATCTACGCCGCTTACGATTTGATTGACGGCACCAATACCCTTCCTGCTGAGGTTGCCACTACTGATGAGTGTAATGGTCATACTCATGCCACGGAAGAGTTCCCAGATGGCGCATACCACTACCATGCCTTAGAAACAGGGGCGCCAACGGTACCGGTCTGTTTGATGGGAAGTTACGTCAATAGAAACGATTTTACAGTTCAATGACCATGACTGTTCAATCGCTATCATTGTTTAAAACCTAAAGGTTGATGCCTTATGCCTTTAAATATATCGGCATAAGGCTTATGGGTACTGCATATGCGTAAAAAATTTAAATTTATCTTATTGGTTTGTGTATTGAAGTTTTCAGGCGTAAGTAATGCGCACGATAGTAATATTGCCACTTTTCAAATTCGCCATTTAGATGATGGCCGCTGGATATATGAAGTGATGACGCCACTGTACGGCATTGACCAGTCGCTTATTGCCAGCAGTAGTGATAAAGCTAAGCTCAAGGCAATACCGAAAGATAGCGTTGAGTATAAGCAACGTTTAGTGGCTCACATTAAACAAGCCTTTGATGTGAAAGCTTTGAGCCGAGGTGAAAAAACGCGAGAAGTGACCACAAGCCAACTGCGTTTGGGCGAGGGTAAAATAAAACTCGATGATCATTTGTCGGTGTTTATCTTTGAAATTCTCGGTATGCCAGAAAATGTCACACAGCTGAAGTTTCGTATTAGCAACATGGCTAACAACGACTCGCAGAACAATATCTTACGATTGATAGATGGCGCAAAGAACAAGAAGTACTTGTTGAACCATAAAAACAATTTTAGTGGGGTAGATAAAGGCTTCTTTTTCGCGCCTTAGTGCTTTTTAAAACGGGTTTAGCCGCAGCAAGTTATCCTTAGCTTACTTGCAACCCAAAGCGGCTAAACCATTTTAAGCAGAGCGTTGGCATGGGGGAGTACATCGTCTAGTCAATAACATACTCTCAGGTCACTTCCTCTTTTTTCAAATAATCAAAAACAATGTAGCAGCTGTGGCGGCTGCCATGGTGAAGTTGAAGCGTTTTCTGCGTAGGGGCGAGCTAAGCCAAACTTTTATTTTGGCACCAACTGCAGCCCAAATTGAAATGCACGGGAATCCAATAAACGCAAAAGCCATAACAATAATAAGGCCTGATTCTGCATAGTGTTCACCGGGAATAGAAAATGTGCCTACGCTAGCTAATGCCATCATCCACGCTTTTGGATTAATTAATTGAAACAGTGCGCCCTCCCACCATTTAAGTGGCCCTTGTCGGATGGTTTTCTTGATTTCAATTTCATCAGTTGGGGCAGTGGCAATTTTAACGGCCAGCCACAACAAATACGCTATGCCTAATACTTTTAGTACGGTATACAGGGTGGGTAATAATGTGAAAAGTGCTCCTACGCCCAATAGCGTGCTAATCATTAGCCCTGCCACCCCCACTACAATACCAAACATATGTGGAAGCGATTTTTTATAACCATACTGCGCCCCAGATGCCAATAGCATTAAGTTGTTGGGGCCTGGCGTTACTGTGCTAACAAAAGCAAAGGTGGCGAGTGCAAAAAGTAACGAAGTTTCCATGATGGTCCTTTTCTCTATTCTTTTATTTAAATCAATAAGCGACAGTTAAGTTGCACATTTAGAAGCGTTATTTAATAACGCCACAAAATAGTACGATTTAATATGTGTATGCATTAGTCCCAATTGTATTGAAAGTTAGCCATACAGATAAGCAGGAAAGACGACTGTATGCTCAATTACCATTAGATCTGTATGGTAAATTCTGTTGATTAGATGAGGTATAGTTATCTGTATGGTTTTTGTCTATATCGAGTAGAATGAATGACACTGTATGAGTCGCTTGCTTGTGAGTTAAAAGCGCAAATTGATCGAGGGCTATTTGAACAAGGAGATAAGCTTCCCTCAGTTAGGCAACTGTCTAAAGAGCACCACGTCAGCATTGCTACAGTACAAGAAGCCTATCGGGTTCTAGAGTCTCAAATGTACGTTGAAGCAAAGCCTAAATCAGGCTATTTCGTATCGTCAAATACCACATTGAATAACACGCCTAAAATGACTAAGCCGCCGCAACGGCCGATGGATGTGTCTCAGTGGGAAGATGTACTCAACATGCTGTTGAATACGTTTAACAAAGACAGTGGTATTGAAACGCGATGCCAGTTCCAGCACGCCATGCCTAACATGACTGCTAAAACCTTAAAGCCACTGACAAAACGCCTACATGAGTTAACAAAGAACAGGCCGCTTGATGGCATGGTGTACGGCGATGTGAAGGGTGATCAGAACCTTAGGAAACAGCTTAGCAGGCTTACTGCTGCCTCGGGCTGTAGGTTGCAGTCGGATGAGTTTATCGTTACCTCAGGTTGCCAAGAAGCGCTATCGGTATGCCTTCGTGCGGTGGCCACTGCGGGGGATGTGATAGTGGTTGAGTCACCGGGCTTTTACGGTGCCATGCAAGCAATAAAAGGCGCGAATTTAAAAGCACTGGAAATACCTACAGATTCTGAAACTGGCTTGAGTTTAGATGCATTAAAACTGGCGCTTGATCAATGGCCGGTTAAAGCCATATTGGTAGCACCTACGGTCAATAATCCTCAGGGTTTTGTTATGCCCGATGATAAGAAAAAAGCGCTTTACGATATGGCCAGAGAATACGACGTCGCCATTATTGAAGATGATATTTACGGAGATATTGCGTATTCATATCCGCGCCCAAAAACGGTTAAGTCGTTTGATGAGGATGGCCGGGTTTTATTGTGTTCGTCATTTTCTAAAACCTTAGCGCCAGGGTTTAGGGTGGGGTGGATAGCGCCTGGAAGTTTCAGGAACAAAGTACTTCATGCAAAGTATGTTAGCAGTTCCATGTGCCCTACATTGCCTCAACTCGCCATAGCAAGTTTTATTGAACAAGGTGGTTATGACAAGCACATACGCGCAATGCGCCATTACTATTTAAGCGCTCGAGACGCACTTCGCGCTGATATTAAGCGTTATTTTCCACAAGATACGTGCGTAAGTTACCCTCAAGGTGGGTATGTACTGTGGGTTGAATTAAATGCGAAATACGACGCGGTTAAACTGGCTGATAAAGCCAAAGAGCATGGTATTTATATTGCCCCGGGGCAAATGTTTTCAGCCACTGGAAAATATCGAAATTGTTTGCGGTTCAATTTTATTGATGGCTCGCAGGAAGTTCGCACACAAAGTATAAAAATGCTTGGCGAATTTATTGATTCATTTACTAGTTAAAGGCGCTTTGCCTGAGTACTTTTATTATCATGCTTGGGGGATAAAAGGGGAAAAGCAAAAGACGCTTTGGATTTCAAACGAACGTGAGCCAACAACCTAATTAAAGGCTGTTGGCACTCAGTAAGGCTAGCGCTTCACTTTTACTTCTTGACTATTGAGCACAGCCAACAACGGATTCGCAGCAAGCACTTGCTTTTTAAAAGCCATCCCGATAGCGATGCCAGCAATAAACCCACCGATATGAGCCCAATAAGCTACGCCACCTTCGCTATCATCAGACAAATAAAGGCCTAGAATATTGATAAGCAGCCACAGTCCAAAAAATATCGTCGGGCTAACTTTTTTCTGATAAACAATAATCATCACCGTTAAACTTGCATGCCTAAACCATAATAGGTACATACCAAACAAACCCGCAATAGCTCCACTTGCACCCACCACAGGAATAAATGAGCTTGTATTAGCTAGAGTTTGAGCAGCAACAGCAGCCAAACCGCACAAGGTATAATAAAAAATAAATTTACCATGTCCGAGAGCGTCTTCTAAATTGTCACCTATGATATACAAGAAATACATGTTTCCTAATAGATGCATTACCCCTGCATGCATGAACATGTGCGAAATTAATGTCCACAACTGCTGTCCATGACTGACTTGGTCAGGATGTACAGCAAAGTTATCAAAAGCATAAGAGTCGTCAATAAACCCAAAAGCATAACTAACAAAGAAGAGTAGATTTAAGAAAACTAAAGAATACATAGCCCAAGGCGTTTGTTTAGGCTTTAAGTTGTATTCCACTGGCATTTGGGACAAAAATTGAAATAACCATGTACGCTTTTGAGTAGGTTTGTCTAATTCTAATAAGGCCTTTGCTATTGCAGGAGAATGAGTCACTTTTTCCAACTCATCTTTGTCCAACCATACACCACTGCAGCTTGGACAGGCTTCAACTTCAACTTCAAACCCCGACATCAGATAATATCGAAATAGCTTGGTATCACAAACATGACAATGTCTTTCTGATGCACCAAGCATTTCACCCAAAGCCTCTTCTAAAACAACTTTCGAATGACCGTTGTCAGCCACAGATAAAGCATCGTTTAGTTCACCAGCCTCTAGCCAGATACCATTACAGACTTGGCATTGCTCAACTTCCTGTTGATGAAATACATGCTTATCCATTGAAGTGCTTACACAATTAGGACATTTATCCATAACTATGCTCCTTCACTATTCGTCAAAGGGCTAACATCGATACCAGCTTCAACTAATTCTTGGTGTAGTTGAGTATAATGACGAATAAGATCACTTAGCGCGCCATCAGTTACCTTTTCATTGAGCGCTAACAACAAGCTCGAGCCGTACTTAGGCCCGAATTGATTACCTTCCATTTTTTTAATAATCAACGCAACTTCAGAATTATATCGACGGATTGCAGAGAGAATGTTGCTTGGTGTTTCTAATGCATTTGGGGAATATTTCATACTTTCCCACACAAAATCGCTGACAACGGGACGGTTAGCTTTTATGTCATAAATAGGTTTGTTTTGAAGCAGGTTAGCATAGGCATTCAGGGCAATAATATTATCATCGAGCTCATCGGCTAAAGCGTGTTGTAGATAATAGTTTTTTTCTTTGCTATTTAAATTTTCAAACAATAGCGCTTGCGACAAGCCTTCTTGTGCGGCTAAATAAACGCCTACCACGGTCGCAATAACCATAAATATTTGTCCGACCCAAAATCCAGTTTTAACTAAATCAGAATTATCTAATTTTATGACTGGCTGTTGCCTTTTTATAGGTTTCGCGGGGGATTTGGGGGTTGCAGAGTCCATTTCTTTTCACTTCCGTTATATGCTGTTTAGGTAATGTTAGTTCAAGGGTTATTTCGACGAAATAATACCATAAATGAATGATTTATTTATAAATCACTATGTAAATTAATAGGCTAGATAATATGGCCACGCTGTAAAGAAATAACAATTTTGTAGTCAAGTTCTGGAATTTCACGCCTAATATGGACGTGAAAAAGAATAGCTCATGTTTATTCTTAGATGTTCATTGAAGAGGCGAGGTAATGTTGTGGTACGTAACGATAGTGCCCTGTTATTCGATATCTAAACAACATATCTTCAATAGTTGGACCTGAGCCAATATTATGAATTATAAGTGGGTTGCCACTTGCTTCTGAAAGTGTATCGCTGACAATACCTATATGCGGTAAATTTCTAGGTAGTGACCAAGTGACAATATCTCCTGGTGCATAATCTTCTGCTGCAAGCGTTATAGGTAAACTCTCACCATGTCGAGATAAAAACACCTGTAAATTGGGCACACGACGATGATCGATATTTCTATCTGGTTTATTCAAACCCCAAATTTGTTTCGATGGGTATACTGCAAAGTTATCAGACATATCTTGATGAACAAGCACTTGTAAATTGGTGCCAAGTGACCGATAGGTGCGGATGATTACGTCTGTGCAAACGCCAATATTTTTCGGAACGTCACCAGTGGGGTATGCAATAGAAAAATATGACCCATCATAGGTAATGTCATGTTTGGTGCGTTCAATTGCAGCGGAAACTATATCTTGCTCGAAACTACCACCCAAACAATACGGAGAGAAAATCAACGCTATAATGCTTAGCAGTTTATTCATGTGGTAAATACCGCCTTCAACGACCTCTGCAGAGTATGGTTGATACGCTCCTTAGCCAATAGTGTCGCAGTCAAAGTTTTTATGAAATGACTCTCAGAAAAACCACCGCATACATTGAAACACTTAAATCTAGGCAGACTATCTGCCTAGATTCAAAGTGAAGAGCACGTTGAGGTGTATTAGTCTTTACTATCACACTCGCTTACGTCACCACCCATTTTTTTCTTCATTGCAATACATGCTTCACGCACTTTCTCAGCACCAGCATCCATCATGTCAGCACCTTTTTCTTTGCCATCTTCGTACGCGTCAGAGGCCATATCTTTGCCGTCTTCATATGCATCGGAAGCCATGTCTTTGCCGTCTTCATAAGCATCAGAAGCCATGTCTTTACCATCTTCATAAGCACTTGATGCAGAGTCTTTAGTTTCATCCCAAGCATCAGCTGCTTTTTCTTTTCCTTCTTCGTAGCCGTCAGCTGTAGCGTCGCCAGCCTTCTCCATTTCCATCATGGCTTCTTTTTTTGCTTCTTCTGTTGCCTCTTTATTAGACTCAGAACAACCTACTACAGACAGTAATAATGCTAACGCAATTGCTTTGTTTTTCATGGTGAAACTCCTTTTGCCGAATTTAGTGCAAATGTTAAGGTTAGTAATAAAGTTTTGTTCAATTATTAGCGTAACGCGAGAAGAAAATATCGGTCGTTATCACTAATCGTTGAAGCTTCAGTTTAGCTTAAATTGTCATCAAAGTGTTAAGAGTATTAGTGCTTCTAGTCACCTTTTGAAGCTTTTCATCTGCTGTAGCGCTTATTTGAGTGCTCTTGATACTTTTTACGCTTACAGGCCATTTTAAACGTTTGCATAAATTCTATCTCCATTGCGTTCCTTCTGTTCAGCTAGTAGTTTTTCGTTTAGATTTAGCGGCTATAAAAGTTAATCTTCACCTTGGACTCTATTCATGAAAAAACTTTCTAAAGTGCAACTTAAACAACAAGCACTTGTCCTTGATGTTGCGAACATGCTTGAAGAGCAAGGGCGCGCTGAAATTCCCGGCATGGTGCAGTGCTGGTTTGATATGAAATACGAGATGTTCCCAAGCTCTTTATTACTGCGCTTTCAGTTTGAAGAAGAACAATCGTTAGCCGCCGCGGAACCGGAATTATTAAAATGGCGAAAGCGATTAAGCGCCGCCATGGTGAAAAAAGGGGTTATTCTAAAAGATATGCGAAGGCATCTAGTATTTACAGTAGAAGGGCCTGATGATTAAATCAGGTTTGCGTTTTTTGTATGGGTCACATTGCATTGGCCCCCCTTCATTTTTAGCCTAAATTGAAGCCAAATTTCCTATACAACGTTAATCATTCCCTCTCCATTTTTTGCAGACCTGTTGATATTTGATCAATATCAAATGATGCTTTATCGGCATCCGCTATATTAAGTATTCTATAGCCACTACGCTGAGCATCTTTGAATTGAATTTAAAGATTATTATCAGATCCTTGGTGTTAAAGAAGATGCTGATTTAAAGGAAATAAAAAAAGCCTATCGGAAGCTTGCGCTAAAGCTGCACCCAGATATGCAACCAGACAGTAATTCCGTATTTGGCGGTGGTTTTAATCAGGAGCCGCGTAGTCATCAAGCAGACGATTTTTCTGGGTTTAACAATCACGAGCAAGATGCTGAGATTGAAGTGCATAATCTTGTTCTAACTGTACCTGTTTTTACGTTTGTAGTGCTTCATGGTTTGCCATTTTTTCTGTAAGCCACTCACAGAAATGCGCTATGCGTTGTTGTTTTGGTGAGTTCTTTAGATATACAAAATGAGATTTCCAGCGCACTGGGTGGGGAATATCAATGGGTACCACCAATTGCCCTGATTTCAAATACTGACCAATCATAACATCAGAAGCTAACATAACACCCTGGCCTGCTAGTGCTGCGCTAACGGCAAGATCGCTCGAAGATACCACTGTCTTTCTTAGTATCTTATTTGAAAGATTAATTTTGCTGTGTTCAAAGTATGCTTCCCAACTTGCTTTCTCTTCTCCTGCAAGTGCGAGTAGGCGTGCCCCCAACATGTCTTTAACGCTATGTAGCTGCATTTGAGTTTGAAACTCAGGGGAGCAGGCGGGCACTACGCCATTTTCACCGAACCTTTGTACAATAAGGCTGTCATCCTTGGCCGCTGTGCTAGAGGTTGAAAACCGAATGGCGATATCAATATCGCCTTTATGTAAGCTTTCAATGCGATTAGATGCTTGAATATTAATATTTATGGTGGGGTACTGATTAAAAAACTCGAATAAGTTGGGCATAAGCCACAATGCACAAAAAGCCTGAGTGGAGGTAACGGTTAAACTGCCTTCCAAGGGCTCTTCATGTACTTGATTCAAACCACTTACGATTTCACTAAAGCCTTTCTCACAGGATGCATAAAGGGTTCTGCCCGGCCCAGTTAGCAGCATTTTTCGAGCTTGCCTACGAAATAAGCTTACCCCTAAATTAGACTCTAGCTGCCGCATTTGTTGGCTTACCGCGGCTTGCGAGATATACAGCTCTTCTGCCGCTTTGCTGTAGCTTTGATGCCGGGCGGCTACTTCAAAACAAAGTAGGTTATTCAGCCATCGTAATCGTTTATCCATTAATCGTTGTTATATAAGTTCAGCTTATCTTTTAAGTTAATTTTTATCGTTGGTGAAGTAAAGGGTTAATCGCGAAACTTACGTTACCGAATGAGGAAAAACTTACGAATTTATGTCGAAAAGGGATTGGCGAAATGAACATGAAAACGAGCAGGGTTGGCGCATGCTTTAGCGCGATAAAAATCAACATGACTAGGTTTGTGATTGGTAATTCTCGCGTTGGCAGCACACGTTCAATAGTGGGTGAACAGCCTATAATGGCTAATAAAGAAATGTCAGAAGAAAACAATGGAAGTGGTACTAAAAAAAGTATGTTGTCAAAAATGGGAGATAAGTTGTGCTTATCAAAGTGGAGTGCATTTAAGTGAGGGTATTTAAGAGAGTGTTTAGGCTTTCTCAATGATTTAAAAACCAAAAATTGAGGCAGAAATGTTTAAAAAGGTGAGCCTGGAATTTTATTAGATTAAAAACTTTCACAACAGGGTTCCCACTTACACTATTTCTTCTACCAAATTGGTCAATGTCGCTATGTAGCTTTCTTGTTTTAAACGGGTAAGGCTTAATACCTAAAGCTTTTATTTTATCTACTGCTAACCATTGAAGTTCAACGTCCAAGGGCCTAGAAAACGATTCTGTATATTTTAGCAACTTTTCAGCGCCACTATAGGAAATGACTTGTGCAGAAGCGCCAATAGGTAATTTATTATATTTGACCACAGAAACACCTTCAGACATGAAGACGGTTGTCGCAGAACGTTTCTCATGCACTTCGTTAAGGTTTATGTAGTCCCAAGGCTCGTTGATTTTATCTATTACTTTATCTAGTTGTTGAAAGCTATGCTCGAACATCACATCGTCTTCTAGTACTACGGCGAACGCTAGCTTGTGCTCGACAATAAAAGACCAGGCTTTTCTGTGGCTAAGAAAGCAGCCGATTTCCCCTAAGGTTAATTTTTTATAGTAATTTAGCTTGTTAGCACGCTTTGAATATCCTTGGTGCATAACATTATCTGACGAGCCTTTAATTGCCGTTATGACTGAAAATTCAGCTGAATAGTGCTTTGCGCTCTGCGTAAACAAATTGAGTCGGTCGATGGACTCCGGCAAGTTAATTAGTAGAATTTTCACTTGGATATTGATAGAAGAATCATAATTCAATCATGTTATTAGGTATTTATTGCAACATTATGTCAGCCAGAACAGCATATAACGGCTATCCATTCTGTACCGTTAGAAAAATTACAAATGCTTTTCAATTTCCACTTCTATACATTCGCTATTGCCAGCGCTTTCGATAGTTAGCCAAATTTGACCATCTTGCACCGTTACTTGCATTTGCATTGAACGGTCTACGGCATTAGCCAGCGAGGTAGAAAGGCTTTCTGGCAAGGTAAAAACAGATAAGTTCTTTCTTGTGCGTAGGCTGTTTTGTTCTTTCTTCCACCAAGCATCGAAGCTGTTATCTGCGTAAGCATAAATCATCATCTGCTGGCTTTGATTGCAGCCTTTTTTAATGCGTTGTTCGGACGGTTGGCCCAACTCAATCCACAGTTCTATTACGTCGCTGAAGTCCTTTTGCCAAATGTCTGGCACTTCGTCGTCAGATAACCCTTTTGTAAACTGCAGCTGTTCGTGAGCATTCACAATAAAAGCAACAATACGAAGCATCATGCGTGCATCGTTTTCAGAGGGATGACGAGCAATAGTTAAATTGTGCTCATTGTAGTAATTGCGATCCATATCGGTAATTGATATATCCGCTTTAAAAATGGTTGCTTTAAGAGCCATGGTAATCCTGAGTATTTTGCTGAGCGCGTTATGTAAGGCCTAACGCTAGTCTTATTAATCTTTATACTTATATTTATTTGGCGCCCGCACTATTGTTATTTGGTGCTAGCACTTTTAGGTAGCGTGTTTATGCAAGTATACGATTTGGGCGGCGCGGTGTAACTGCGATACGGTGTAACTGCGACACGGTGTAACTGAGACACGGTGTAACTGAGATTATATGCCGCGCATATTTGCCGCGTAGAGTAACAGATATTAGGAGTAACAGGTATTAAGGCCTAGCGCCTTCATCTAAAATCTCGCTAACAACGGCTTTAACATCCGCATATCTGCAAAACTCACAACTGCCAAACCCTGCAACTTGCCTTACTTTTAGACGGGTAAATAAAGGCATGGTCATGGCGGTTAAAAAACGGCAATAGATAGATTCAGTGATGGTTTCGTTAAACTTACCTTCAAGGTGTGTATTAAGGGCTGCCATCGCCTGGGCTACTTGTTCTTTATCTGGCAAGGGAATAGGCGTTGAATAGTCTAATTGCGCCACTTTACCATTGCACACACTGCAGTGGCCGCATTCTTTTGGCGCCTGTTGGTCATCAAAATACGCCGATAAGTTATAGTTTAAACAGGTATTAAGCTCGAAGAACCGTACCAAGGCAGCAATACGTTTTACTTCTTTACGTTCATTTTCAGCAAAATAGTGGGCGAGGTTTTCGGCTAGGCTATTGGGTGAATCATCTGCTAACAGTGCTTGCTGATTTACCTCATATACATCGGTAATTAACCGCGACGCTAGCTCGATATGATTGTGTTCGTGTAAATATTCTAATGCCGTTACTACTCTTGCGCGTTCAGCCCCGTAGTGCTCAAAAATATTGTCGAAATTCACTACGCCCCATACTTTTTTCATATCAGTATGGGTGAAGACGGCGTTTAGAAAATCGCTTCGCTCTTTGCTAAATAGGTTGAGAATGTCGGCTTTTTCGGTATTAAAACGGTATTTGAACTCAGCAAAATAGGCGTATAAAGGGCGAATAACCTTGGCGAGTTCTAGTTGTACTAGCAAGGTTTTAAGCGGTAGCTGACGAATATTGCTTAAGGTCGACAAGCTATTTATTTGGGTTTCCCATTGATACGTACCGCCACTTGCGCCGCCGTGTGAGGCACTAGTACTTTGCTCAGGAGCTTGACTGGCAATGTCTTTAATTACCCGTTCAATAGCGGATTTGTCTGGGGTGTCGCCATAAACAAAGTTTTCAATTGTCACTAGGCCATCTAGGTTGGCCAGCACAGTGCAGTTAGCGTTTTGTCCGTCGCGGCCACCTCGACCAATTTCTTGGCTGTAGTTCTCTATAGACTTGGGTAAGTCGTAATGTACAACAAAACGAATATCAGATTTATCAATACCCATGCCAAACGCAATGGTGGCCACTACCACTTGTAGCTTGTTCACCATGAAATCTTGTTGAATGTTTTGGCGAATATCGCTGTCTAGTCCGGCATGATAGGCGCTTGCTGCGACCCCATTTTGTTGTAAAAACCGTGCGACTTGTTCGGCGGTTTGTTGCAACGTTACATATACAATACCCGCGCATACAATACCCGCGCCTTGTTGGCGTTGAAGTTCTTCCAGTAAGGCTTGGTTTTTATTCTTCTCAGCAACCGGCAGTACATTCAAATTAAGGTTGGGCCGATAGAATCCCGTTTGCACAATATTATCTGGCGCAATATTAAACCGACGTGCCATATCAAGCTTCACTTTTTTAGTGGCCGTCGCAGTCAGCAGTAACACCAAGGGAATGTTTAATTCTTGCTGATAGGCTGGTAGTTTCAAGTAATCAGGACGAAAGTTGTGCCCCCATTCAGAGATACAGTGGGCTTCATCAATCACTAACATTGAAACTTGAATCGACTCTATAAACTGCCTGAAGCGTTCGTTCTTAAAACGCTCTACCGACACCATGAGTATTTTGCATTCACCAGAACGTACGTCGTTCATGACTTGCTTATTTTGTTCAGCGGTTAGTGTTGAATCGATGCTTGCGGCAGCTATGCCTTTACTATGTAAAAAGGCGAGCTGATCTTTCATCAGGGCCAACAATGGCGACACTACTAAGGTTAGATGTGGTAGTTGCGTTGCTACAAATTGATAGCATAACGACTTACCTGAACCTGTGGGAAATATGGCAAGTGACGAGCGCTGATTAAGCAGACTATCTACAACCTCTTGCTGACCACTACGAAACGATGGAAATCCAAAGAGGGTTTGTAACAATGAAGAGTAGTCTGTGGTCATTAAGCTGCACATTCCTGTATTTGATTAGGGGTATGATACCGCAATTAAGCAGGTGCATATTACCTCAATTTATCTATTCTCTTTCAAATCTTCCGGCGTATTATCAGCCACCACGGCATCTCGTTCACCCATAGGCTTGTCTTCACCCACGGTACTGTCTGCGGTAGTTTGAAGCTCAATTGACGAGTTTACTTCCGCGCCAATAAGTATGATATAGGCGCTTAAGTACAGCCACATGAGTAGAATGATAATGCCACCTACCGAGCCGTAGGTTTTGTTGTAGCTAGCGAATTCATTCAAATAAATAGAAAACCCGTAAGACGCGGCAATCCATAACAAGGTGGCGAATAACGACCCCGGCGTAACCCACCGCCACTGTGCTGAACGTCTATGAGGTGCGTAACGGTATAGTGCCGATAGTCCGATGTTAAAGAGCAATAGCAACACAGGCCAGGTTATCCATGAAGCTTGCTTAAAGCTTATTAAGCCGCCAGACACCCAACTTATCATTTCCGGCAGTACCGTAATGCAAACTAGCGCAACAATAACGGTAGCTATCATACTGATGGTGCCGGTTATGCGGGCAAGCAAGCCTTTAAAAAAGCCTCTGCCATTATCTTCGATGTAGGTAATGTTACATGCGGTAATAAGTGCGTTGGCACCTTTGCTACTACTCCACAATGATAAAAAGAGCGTAAGAAAGAAGCCCCAACCCAGTGCTGAATTCGATTTTTGGGTAAGCTTTTTAAGCTGTTCTTCAATAATATAGCTACTATCGCTAGGTACTACGTTAACCAATAAGGCCATGTGGTTTTGTAATTCTTCCGGCGACACCATTAAGCCATATAAAGAAATGGTTGCACCAAGAAGTGGGAATATTGCCAGCAAGCAGTAGAACGCAACGCCTGCGGCAATTAGTGGAATGTTATGGCTTTGGATATTGGTAAAGGTTCGTTTAACAATACTCCACCAGCTTTTTAGCGTTAATCCCAAAGCAGACTCTGCCTGAGTAGATTGCGTTGTGCTCATGTAATTCCATTCACGTTACTCGTCTATGGGTTTATACAGCGCAGAGAACAAGTAAGATTACAAAAAAATACCTGCTAGTTCATTTGTTGTTACGATTAACACGCGCGATAACCTGTTTAACGTTATTAAACTAGCGTGATAAAGGGGGCTGTTTTGCTCTTATTGCATTTCGCAACTTCAGCAGGCGTGCCTTTTGCCACTATGTTTCCTCCTGCATCACCCGCGCCTGGGCCAATATCTATAATATAATCACTAGATGACGCAACTTGCATATTGTGCTCTACCATTACCACGCTGCTGCCTTCATCCACTAACGTATTTAGATGCTTCATGAGTAGTGCGATATCAGCGGGGTGAAGCCCAGTTGTGGGTTCGTCTAGTACATAGAGCGTGTGTTTCTTTTCGGCGCGTTTTAGCTCGGTAGCTAGCTTTATTCGCTGCGCTTCTCCTCCTGAAAGTTCGGTGGCGGGTTGGCCTAATCGCAAATAGCCTAAGCCGACTTTTACCAGCGCATCTAGTGCACGAAAAACAGGAGATTCATTGGCGAATATGTTATGTGCCTCGGCCACACTTAGCGACAGTACATCGGCTATCGATAATTCGTTCCAAGTAACGTCTAAGGTGTCTTGATTGTAGCGTTTTGTGTCGCACACGGGGCAGGGGGAATACACTGATGGCATAAATAGTAACTCCACCGATACAAAGCCTACACCCTCGCAGTTGGCGCACCTTCCTTTGGTAGTATTAAACGAAAATCGACCTGCATCGTAACGTCGTTTTTTTGCTAATGGTGTGGCGGCAAATAGTTTTCGCACATGGTCGAATAGGCCTGTGTAAGTCGCTAAATTCGAACGGGGCGTTCTGCCAATTGGTGATTGGTTTACTACTACTAAACGTTTTATTTGTTCTACATCATTTTTACTAGCATTATCAATATAGCCACTTACGGGCTGCTCGTCGTTGCTTTCTAACAAAGTAGCTTCGGTAATATCCGTCGTTGTTTTTTCAGTGGGCGCGTTTTTAACCGTTGAGTTTTTATCTGATGCTTTACTCGCATCAAGTGACGCTTTCACCAGCGTTACCAATGCATGGCTGACCAAGCTCGATTTACCTGACCCCGATACGCCCGTTACTGTGGTAATAGTCCCCAGAGGAAATGCGCAGTCCATATTTTCAAGATTATTTTTGGTAATGGCTTTTAATGAAAGCCAGCCAGTGGGCTTGCGGTTGTGGTGCCTAAGGGCTAGTGCGTTATCGAATAGATACTGCGAGGTTATTGAATTAGATGCTTGCTGCAACGTACCTACTGGTCCACTAAAAACTAATTCCCCGCCATTTGTGCCGGCATTGGGGCCTATATCAACAACCCAGTCGGCGTGTTTAATGACTCGCGGGTTATGTTCAACCAGAAATACGCTATTTCCCGCCTCTACCAGTGCATCAAATGCCTCTAGTAGCGCATTTACATCATTAGGATGAAGGCCAGACGATGGCTCATCCATGATATATACCACACCAAACAATTTTGATTTTATTTGGGTGGCTAGCCGTAACCGCTGTAGTTCACCTGCTGAAATAGTCGTGGTGCTTCGCTCTAAGGAAAGATACCCCAATCCGAGTGCAATAATGGGTTTGATACGAGCAGCTATGTCTTTAGCAATGTTTTGAATAACCAGTGCCCGTTCGTTGTTTTGGGCTTCGGCTGTTTCAAGTAGCGTATTCAAATGTTCTACCACGTCGCTCAACGAAAGTTGAGAGAAGGCGGATATGTCTAGGCCGCAGAGCGTAACGGAAAGTGAAGCCTGTTTAAGCTTTTTCCCATGGCATTGTGGGCACGTTGAAACAGCAAGATATTGCGCGACTTTTTGCTTTATCTTTTCTTTTTGAGAGGTTTTGAAGGTTTCAAGTACATAGCGTTTAGCGCCAATAAACTTACCGTTATAGCTGGCGGGTTCGCCTTCTTCCCTCGCGGCTTGGGTCTGCGCCAAGTTGTAATTTCTGTAGACCGGTACTTGGGGTGTATCGTCGGTGTATAAAATCCATTCTCGCGTAGATTCGGGTAATTCCCGCCAAGGTATATCGACATCAATATCTAACGACAGTAGAACCCGCACTAAATTTTTACCTTGCCACGCGCCAGGCCAGGCAGCAATGGCTCCTTCACGAATGGTGAGGGTAGGGTCGGGCACCAGTTTGTCTTCGGTTACATCAAACACAGTGCCAATGCCATGGCACTTCTCGCAGGCACCCTCAAAGGTATTTGGCGAGAAGCCATCGGCGTAAATAATCTTTTGATTTACGGGGTAATCACCTGCACGGGAATACAGCATACGCAGGCTGTTTGAAATGGTGGTGATACTACCTACCGATGAACGAATTGAAGGCGTTCCGCGGTTCTGATGCAGCCCAACTGCGGGTGGCAGGCCCTCGATACTATCTACATCGGGCGTTTCAATTTGATCAATCAACCTTCTTGCATAGGGGGAAACCGAATCTAAATAACGATGCTGCGCTTCTGCGTACAAGGTGCCAAAGGCGAGTGAGGACTTACCCGAGCCAGAAATGCCCGTAAAGGCCACAATCTTGTTTCGCGGAATATCAACATCCACGTCTTTTAAGTTGTGAACCCGTGCACCACGAACCTGCAGAAAATTGTCGTTAGTTATTGTCATGCTTCCCTTACCATCCTTAATACTTTTCCACCTTACAAAATAAGGTGAACCTAGAATGAGTAAGCTGCATGCATTTATAACGATCATTTTGGAGGCCATAAAAAGTCACGTTTAGGAAAGGTAAATACGGCTTTTATTTATTTAGCGTGCTAAGTAATGTTATTGTAGTTAGCATGCTAATCAATTTTGAGGTGTGTATGTCTGCACAAAAGCCGTTTCACGAAACGTTAGATTTTACGCTTATTGGAAATATGGGCCGAGTACACCGGTTGTGTAGAGAGGCCGTTACTTTGACTGTTGAGCCCTTGGGGTTAACGCAATCAAGGTGGCTTGCGTTAATGCACATCAATTTAATTGGCGAAGGGGTTACCCAATTAGCGCTAGCGCAAAGCTTGGGCATAGAAATGCCTTCGCTAACCCGCACATTAAAGCAGCTTGAAGAGCTGTCGCTGATTAGCCGCCAAGTTGATAACAACGATAAGCGCAGAAAAAAACTATATTTCACCAAGGAAGGCCATGTTGTTTTGAATTCGCTAAATGAAAAAATAGCAGATGTAAAACAGCAGTTTTATGCGGGACTCACCCATGAACAGCTCGATGCAATGGCGCGGGCATTGTTGCAAATAGAGCAAAACGCCTCAGCCTGCATTTCTCAACAGGAGAAACGAGCTAAAAGTAACACAGAGGAAGATGAATAATGACGCCCGATCAGAAGTTTTCTCGCTACGTAAGGTTATCCTTAGTCAGCTTTGTGTTGATATTTATTTACTACCTCATTGCTGACACCTTTATGCCAGTTACGCCCCAAGCGCGAATTTATCACCCTGTTGTACAAGTAGCGCCTCAATTAAGTGGCGAAGTCACACAGGTTTTTGTTAGCAACAATCAAACGGTAAAAGCCGGCGACGTGCTATTTCAAATTGATAGAGGGCCTTACGACATAGCGCTAACGCAAGCAAAGTTAGCGTTAGATGATGCCAAATTACAAAACAAACGACTTGATACCAATATTAAATCGCTAGAGGCTCAAATTAAGGCTGCTAGTGCCAAGCTGCACGAGCAAAAGTTACTTCAACAACGCAGCACCGCGTTATATAAGCAACGCGCGATTTCAGAGCAAGAACTTGAGGCTATGCGGGCTAACTATGAAGCGAGTGTTGCCAATAAATCAGCCCTTGAAGCGCAGTTATCTGAAGCCTTATTGGCAAGAGGTGATTCGGGTGAAAATAACCTTACTGTTCGCCATGCCGCAAACCAGCTTGCCGAAGCCAAACTAAATTTATCATATACCCAAGTGCGTGCGCGAAATGATGGTGTTGTGTCTAACATGCAGTTACGTGAAGGGGCCTATGCAGTAAAAGGGAATCCGCTACTCGCGATAGTAACCAGCGAGACCGATTTGGTAGCCGATTTTAGAGAAAAGTCGTTAACGCACATGGCCGAAAGCAGTGTTGCTAAAGTGGTGTTCGATAGCTTACCTGGTGAAGTATTTGATGCGCATATTGATTCGTTTGAGGCCGGGGTTAGCGATGGCCAGTTAAGTGCAAATGGTACGTTAAGCGTTACCGAAACAAGTAATCGATGGGTGCGTGATGCTCAGCGTCAACGGGTTCATATTGTCCTGCAAGACAACGAAGCCTTAGTAGAAGGTATGCCAAGTGGTGCCCGTGCCACAGTTCAATTGTTACCTGAATCAACATTAGGCCAGTGGTTTGGTACGTTGCAAATTAACGCCATTAGTTGGCTGCATTACATTTACTAGCGGAGGCTAAATGTCGACAACAGTTAGCCAAGGGCCGCAGTTAGATGCCAACGGTCTGCGCCAAGCATTACGTGTAGCGGGTGGCTGTACCCTTGGCTTTGCCATCAGTAACTTGATGAACTGGCCTTATGGTATTTTCTTTACGGTTTATCCCATGTTGTTGCTGGGGTTAGTACCTGTTATTAGCAAGCCAGTGTTAAAGCAGTTCATCGCCAGCGCGGGGTTTAGCGCCTTTATTGTATTGGTATTGCAAGGGCTGTTTTCCCACATTCCAGTGGTGATGACCCTTATTGTGTTTCTATGCTTTTGTATCTTGTTCTATCAAATGAGCAGTGGCGGCGGCTTTTTGTTTGGAGCGTTAGGTGCAGTAGGGCTTTCAATACAGCTACACTTTTCAAGCTATGTAACCGGCGTAGATACTGTATACCCGTTAATAGTGAGTAACGGTGCAGCTACGCTTTTATCAATTGTTATTGCGGTTCTCATGCATGGCATATTTCCGGATGTTGCACCGCGCATACCTCGTGTTCCACCGCCTAAGGCGAAAGAAAGTATTCGTCACGAAGTGCTGTTATGTGCAAGTGTGGCAACCTTATCGTTTGTGGTGTTTCAAGCGTTGGATCTGCAAGACTCGATATCAGCTCAGGCGTCATCGGTGCTTATTCTATTTTCGCTTTGCTGGAAAGCGGCAAGTCTCGCTGGGTGGCAACGGGCTATTGGTACACTCATTGGTTGTAATTTAGCACTGCTGGCGCAATTGTTTTTGTACAATCACAGTGATTTTTTACTTTTTCCGGTGCTTGTGTTGTGGATTTTAGCATTCATTTTTAGCCGCTATCATATTTTAGGTGGCGGGATGCCGGGCATTGGGTTTGGTGTGCTAACCACGTTTGGTATTTTGTTTGGAAACTCGCTAACACCCAACCAAGATTTAGTTTACAGCGCGCTTTACCGTTTTAGCTCTGTGGCCGTAGCCATTGCCCTTAGTTTGAGTGCCGTTTACGTCATGCATCATATTTTAAATCGCTTTAGCGTTACCCGTCACCATACGTATGAATAGCAAAGTAGAATGACCAAGGGCTTGAGCCGAGTGTTTATCGAAAGCGGAAACTAACGGGTAAATAAGCCATACTTTTTTGCTACTTGGGTGCAAATGAACGTGGTCAAAAAAACGACCACAATCACCAAGAGCGTTTTAGCATTCTCTAAAGGCCAGATCATTTCTACAATCTTTACGGTGGTTACAGTGATAACAATAATACATGCCATTAAAAGGGTATAGCTTATAATCTGTTTAATATTCTTCAGCATATTGGCTCCTAATAAAGGGCCTTAGCCCCAGGGTGAGATCGTGAATATTTATTGACCAGTTGGCGGAAACTAAACGATCAGT
>OJEP01000089.1_pt1 | contig 58122 bp, 40 predicted proteins | sample 1593761 | NCBI WGS metagenome assembly OJEP01 (sample SAMN05416783, study PRJEB24817) | seawater metagenome | isolation source: Sea water | place: Canada:Atlantic | collected 2013-11
ATTCAACGGTGCCGATCGGAGTCTGGAAGGTGCCTTCGCGCAGGGCGGCAGCAACGTCGAACGGATCGGTGGAGCCGGCGGCTTCAATGCCTTCGGCAACCAGCTGGACAGCGGTGTAGGAGGTCAGAACGAACGGACCGGAGGGATCCTCACCTTTCTCTTCGAACGCTTCAACCAGCGCCTGGTTTTCGGCTTTCTGGTCGAATGCCGGTGGCAGGGTTACCAGCAGGCCTTCAGCGGCTTCGCCGGCGATGGTGTTGATGTCTTTGTTGCCGACGCCTTCCGGGCCCATGAAAGTGGCGTCAAGGTCAGCCTGTTGTGCCTGGCGCAGGATCAAACCAAGTTCCGGGTGGTAGCCGCCATAATAGACGTAGTCCACGTCAGCCTGCCTGAGCTTGGTAACCAGCGATGAAAAGTCCTTGGCACCGGCGGTAATACCTTCAAACATGGCCACTTCAACACCGGCTTCTTCGAGGGTGTCACGAACAGCCGTTGCGATGCCTTCACCGTACTGCTGCTTGTCGTGAACAACGGCGACACGTTCCGGCTTCTGGCTGATCAGGTAGTTGGCGGCGACCGGGCCCTGCATGCTGTCCAGACCGATGGTACGGAATACCAGTTCATAGCCTCGCTCGGTAATGTCAGGGCTGGTCGATGCTGGCGTCACCATCAGGATGCCTTCATCTTCGTAGATGTCGGAAGCCGGCTGGGTGGAGCTGGAGCACAAGTGGCCGACCACGAAGCGCACGCCTTCGTTGACCATGTTGTTGGCAACGGTGACGGCCTGCTTGGGATCACAAACGTCGTCCTGTTCAACGGCTACAAGTTTCTCTCCCATAACACCGCCATTGGCATTGATCTGTTCGATCGCCATGCGGGCACCGGAGAATTGCATATCACCGTACTGGGCGACAGGGCCCGTCATAGGTCCTGCGATGCCTACTTTGATTTCGGCAGCGGCCTGGCCAGCGCCCATAACGGCAATGGATGTTGCAACAGCGGATACGAGTTTCTTGACTGGTGTTCTCATTGGGTCTGTCCTGTTTTGTGTCAGGGTTTTTCTTATGTTCTCAGCGATGTAAACAAACACCACACCTGCCACCTTGTCAAGCGTGCAGCGTCAGTGAATGTGCCGCAACGTCAAGTTTGTTTTTCCGACAATAGACGAACAAAGTGCATGCCGGCCTGTCGCGTCAGGCGTCAGACTGGTCCACGTCGTCGGTAAAAATCAGTTTCCGGAAACTATCGTGATCCCTCAACTGTTCAAAGCTGGGGTCGACGGAGGCGTCGTCCTTATACGCCTCAGAGATATTAATCGCCTTTTGCAGCGTCGTCACTGCATCGTCCCAGCGACCGATTTCGGCATAGGCGCAGGCCAGCTGGTAGTGTGCATGACCGTTTTCAGGGGCCAGTTTCAGGGCGCGCTGGCACAGGCTGATCGCCCACAGTGGCTCCTGCATTTCCAGCACCGCATCGGCCTTGTAACTTAGTGCCTCCACGTCGTCAGGCCGCAGATCCAGGATCGTATCGTAGGCAGAAATCTTGTTCTGTTGAGAGGTTTCCTGACTGGCCTTCAACCAAAGAGAATGCACTTCGTTGGTGCGTTCGATCTCGGCCTGGTTCTGATGAATGATGTCGGATTTCTGCTTCAACTGATCTTCGATGAATTCCAGGCGCTTCTCATATTCGACGACCAGTTCGTTGACCCGCTTCTCGGCGAGGCTGGTGAGCTGGTTGCGCATGTCGCGAATTGAATTCCAGCCAATGACCACGAGAATGGAGGTGGCGCCAGCGATCAGGTAGAAAAAGTAGGTAACGGTATCGGTGGCGTACGACATGGTTTTGTCGGCCACCGAAAGCTCCTTGTCCACAACCTTTTCAATCAGCTCGGCGCGTGTGTTCATCATTTCCTTGCGCAGTGCTTTGGTTTCCTCCAGCAGGTACAGCTCGACAAACGGTGTATACATGGGTTCTTCCGCAGTGTCGATTCGTTGCCGCACGTCCTCGGCGGTAAGGTTCTCACCCGGCTCCTGGGCCATGGTGAAGGAACTGAATAGCAGTGCGATCAGGCCTGAAGCGAAGAAGGTTGTCAGACGCTTCCAGGAAGGGCTGTGCAGGAGGGCGTTGGGTGTTCGGGTGTTCATTGGGCCGTGTCCGTTTTTGCGGAAATTGAACAAGAGGATGACCTTAGCATAGTGGTTGGCGGAAAAATGCGAAAATTCGTAAAAGGACCGGCAGGTCAGTGCAATACGCACCGATGGGTGTGGGTAGTACTGCTTGCAAAATCAGGAGCAAGGACCTCTAATAGTTAGTGTTATAAATAATTCGGCAAAACGAAGCGGAGTGGTGCGTTGAACAATTATGAAGAGGTTTTGGTGGCGTTGCGCCGGGTGATTCGAGCAACTGACCTGCATTCCAAACGTCTGAGCAAGCATGCGGGGCTGACGGGGCCGCAATTGCTGATTATGCGCAGCATCCGCGATCTGGGTGAAGTGACTATCGGAACCATTGCCGACAAGGTGAGCCTGAGCCAGGCAACCGTGACCACGATTCTTGATCGGCTGGAGCATCGTAAACTGGTTTATCGTGTTCGCAGCACCCAGGACAAACGCAAGGTTCATGCGCATCTGACGAGTGAGGGGGCGGAAATTCTCTCGCGAGCACCGAACCCGCTTCAGGAAGACTTCACACGGAAGTTTCAGAGCCTGGCGGAGTGGGAGCAGACCATGATTCTGGCTTCGTTGCAGCGGGTGGCCAATATGATGGACGCCGACGATATTGATGCTGCACCAATGCTCACGGTGGGCTCGGTGCTAAAGGATGATGGCTGGAAGGCCGATGACAAGTCCTGAGACGATGGCATCGGCTTCAAGGACTATTCCGGCATTTTTGCGGTGATCTCAATGGATTGGTACCAAGCCGCCAGATCAGAAATTTGTTGATCGGTCAGGTTCTTGGCGACCAAAGACATCATCTCGTGCTCCCGTTTGCCACTGCGAAAAGCTTTGAGTTGTTTTTCAATATAAATCTGACTTTCGCCCGCCAGGTTGGGTGCGATTGGGATCTTTGCTATCCCGTCCAGGCCGTGGCAGGTTTTGCACTGGGTTGCGAGTTTCCGCCCCTCAGCAGGGTCTGCGCCCTGTGCCACTGGGCTCATCGCAAGAAAAGAGGCCAGAACCGTTATTGTTGAATAAGCGGCTCTGGTTTTTCTGGTCGCATGATGTTTCCAGAGGGCCGGAGGACGCCCACTTGTTTTTGGAATCATGAGCCGGAACCCGTGTAAGCGATTCGGTATACAGCCCCGGCCAAATCATCCGAAACCAGTAATGAGCCATCTTTCAACTGAGCCACATCGACCGGCCGACCAAGATACTCACCATTTTCATCCAGCCACCCTTCGGCGAAAGGAACCGTTTCGCCATTCATATTTCCTTCGGCGTCCACCGGCGTGAACATGACCCTTGCTCCGACCGGGACGGTCCTGTTCCATGAGCCATGTTGCGCTGAGAAAATCCCGCCCTGATATTGCTTCGGAAACATGTTTCCGGTGTAAAACATCATCCCCAGATTGGCCGCATGAGCCGTCGTCTCAGAGACTGGGAACACCACCTCTACCGGTACTTCATCTCCTTTGTATTCGTTTGTGCGAACATCACCGCCTCCGTACCAGGGATGGCCAAAATGCTGGCCCATGGCGGTCTGGCGATTGATTTCTCCTGGAGGGATGTCATCGCCCATGCCATCGACCTGATTGTCCGTAAACCACAGTTCGCCGGTATTGGGGTTAAAGTCCTGTCCTACAGAGTTGCGGACACCACGTGTGTAGATTTCACGTCCGCTGCCATCCTGATTAACCCGGATAATCCCGCCAATGCCCCACTCACTGAACGTGTCCAGGTGTTCTTTCGGCGCAACATTGTAGGGTTGTCCGAGCGAGATGTAGAGCTTCCCGTCCGGGCCAATATCGCAGACTCGGGCGGTGTGGTTGTAACTGACGAACTGCTCAGGGATCAGCTCGCCCCCTGGGATCACCTCTGAGGCGACAACATCGCCTCCCTCAAAGAAGAACTCCGCAGCCGGATACGCCAGTACCCGGTTTTGTTCGGCAATGTAGAGCACGCCCGACGGCGAAAAACAGGGACCGTTGGGGACGGACTTGGCCAGCGAAGGTGCGAAATTTTTTACTTCATCGGCCACGCGGTCTTTATCCCGGTCGGTCATTGCCCAGACTTCGGTTTTACGGGTTCCAACAAACGTAACGACACCCTGGGGGCCAACCGCCATGTGTCGCGCGTCGGGAACCAAAGCGTAAAGGCTGATTTCAAACCCTTCGGGAAGTTTTATTTTCTGCAGGGTCTTGCGAATAGCATCGGCGCTGTCGCTTTTCTGGTCGATCACAGTGAACTCGGCTTTCCCCGTAGTCTGGAAATTGCCAAGCTTCTTGAGAGTATCGTCAGATTGACTGTAGGCGAAGGGGATGAAGGCAAGGCCCGCAGCCACGCACAGGATCGAGTTTATTTGGTTCATTGTTCTACCACTCCCTTTGACTCGGCGAGTCGGAAGCCGGTGACCCTCGGGTCACCGGTGCTCGGTTTTTGCTCATGTCAAAGCGAGTAAAGACAACGGCTGCATAGGCGTCAAGGCAGCCCTGCAGTGGTCAGACCAGTAATATTAATGGACGCTTGATCCCTTGCGGGGTTTGTTCCCGAAACACACCTGAAACACGTCGTTGTAATGCTTGGCAAAATTCACCGTCAGGCCGTCTTTCAGGTATTCCGGTAGCTCTTTATAATCCCCCCGGTTTGCCTCCGGCAGAATCAGGTTGGCGATTTTCTGGCGGCGGGCAGCGATGACTTTTTCGCGGATGCCGCCCACGGGTAGTACCTGGCCGGTGAGTGTCAGTTCGCCGGTCATGGCGATATTCTGCTGTGGCGATTCGCGGCGGGCGATGGACAGCAGGGCGGTGGCCATGGTGACGCCAGCGCTGGGGCCGTCTTTGGGGGTGGCGCCTTCGGGAACGTGCAGGTGCACGAAGGATTTGTCGAAGAAGGTGGGGTCACCCTTGAATCGTTTAAGGTTTGAAGAGACAAAACTGTAGGCGATTTCCGCGGACTCTTTCATGACGTCACCCAGTTGTCCGGTGAGTTTGAAACCGCGCTGGCTGCTGTGGACGCGTGAGGCTTCGATGCTCAAGGTCGCGCCGCCCATGGCGGTCCAGGCCAGGCCGGTGACCACGCCAGTACCTTTCAGGGATTTCTCTTTGCGGAAGGCGGGTTGTCCCAGATAGGTTTGCAGGTCGGAAACGCCGACTTTTACGGGGTCGTCGGGATTTTCCAGTAATCGAACAATGCCTTTGCGAATGACTTTGTGCAGCAGTTTTTCCAGGCTGCGGACGCCCGCTTCACGAGCGTAGCCTTCGATGATCTGCTTGATGGCGGCGTCGGTAATGTTCATCTGCTTTTTCAGTAGGCCGGCTCGTTTCAGCAACCGCGGCATCAGGTGATGCTTGGCGATGTCGAGCTTTTCCTCAGTGATGTAGCCGGATAGCCGGATGACGTCCATGCGGTCCAGCAATGGTCTTGGAACCGTGTCGAGTTGGTTGGCGGTACAGATGAACAGGACCTTGGACAGATCCATGCGCACGTCCAGATAGTGGTCCAGGAATTCCCGGTTCTGTTCCGGATCCAGGGTTTCCAGCAAGGCGGAGGCCGGGTCTCCCTGGAAGGAGGCGCCGATCTTGTCGATCTCGTCCAGCATGATCACCGGGTTGGACACCTTCGAGTCTTTCAATGCCTGCACAAATTTGCCCGGCATGGCGCCGATATAGGTGCGGCGGTGGCCCTTGATCTCGGCTTCATCACGCATGCCGCCCACGCTGAATCGATAGAACTCGCGGCCGAGGGCGTCGGCGACGGAATGGCCGATGGAGGTTTTGCCCACGCCAGGCGGGCCGACCAGCAAGAGAATGGAGCCGCTGACTTCGCCCTTGAAGGTGCCTTCGGCCAGGAACTCGACGATACGGTCTTTCACGTCGTCGAGACCATCGTGGTCACGGTCCAGAATGCGGCGGGCTCCGGCCAGATCGAAATGGTCCTCCGACGTCATGCCCCAGGGCACCTGGGTCAGCCAATCCAGGTAATTGCGGGTAACGCCGTATTCCGGTGAGCCCTGCTCCAGCACCTGCAGTTTCTGAAGTTCGTCGTCAAAGCGTTCCTGAACCTGTTCCGGCGGGTTCAAGCTTGCCATGCGCTCGCGGAAGCGTTCAGCATCGGCGGTTTTGTCGTCCTTCGCCATGCCCAGTTCGCGCTGGATGACCTTGAGTTGTTCTTTCAGGAAGAACTCACGCTGGTGCTTTTGCACCTTCTCGTTCACTTCCTCGCTGATTTCGCTCTGCAGGCGGGCGACTTCCTGTTCTTTCGCCATCAGCAGAAGTACTTTCTCCATGCGCCTGAGCAGCGGCACGGTATCGAGCACTTCCTGCAGTTCCTGGCCAGGAGCGCTGGTCATGGAGGCGCCAAAATCCGCCAGGGGAGAGCTGTCATCCGGCCCGAATCGGGAGAGGTATTGCTTCACTTCCTCGCCGTATAGCGGGTTGGTGCGCAGCAGTTCCTTGATGGAGCTGATGATGGCAAGGGTATAGGCTTTCAATTCGTCTGCGGCTTCTTCCGGTTCGTCCGGGTATTCCACTTCCACCAGGTAGGGTGGCCGGCGCCGAAGCCATTGAGTAATGCGAAAGCGTTGCAGGCCCTGGGCAATGAACTGGACTTTGCCACTTTCCCCCTGGGCGTGATGGACGCGTACGGCGCAGCCTACGGTTTCCAGTTCCTCGCTACCGGGAATGCCCTGCTCGGGGTCGCTGTCCTCCACGAAGCAGATGCCCAGCACCTTGTGGTCGGTTTCGCCCACGCGCTTGAGGGTTTCCTGCCAGGGGTTCTGGTTAACCACAATTGGCTGCACCTGGGCGGGGAAGAACGGCCTGTTCGACACCGGCAATACGTACATGCGGCGGGGCATCTGCTGTTTTGGCAGTACCAGGCTTTTGCTGTTCTCGTCCTTGCCGATGTACTCGGTCAGGTCTTCTTCGGGAGCATCAAAAGAGTCGTTGCGGTTGTCGTCGTTCATGCCGTACACGCATCCTCCAGGGAATTTGATCCGGGCTGTCGCCCGGGTCCTATTGCCTATGTAACGGCAAAGGGGATTATTTCAAGGCAGGTGTGGGTATTTACTGTCTGGGAACTGCGCGGGCGCCAAAACCTTGAATTTCGGCTCTCAGCCCCCACTACCAACAACAATCCGTTAATGACATTTCAGGAAAACACTTTCAGGTGCCCTCCATGAGCAATTCGCCATACATTTTTGAAGCCACCATGGACAACTTCCAGCAGGATGTGATGGAAGCGTCCTCCAAAACGCCCGTATTGATCGATGTCTGGGCGGAGTGGTGCGCGCCCTGTAAGCAATTGATGCCCCTGTTGGAAAAGCTGGCGGAAGAGTACAAGGGCGGCTTTATGCTGGCCAAGGTAAACGCCGACGAACAGCAGCAACTGACTGGCAGCCTGGGCGTGCGCAGCCTGCCCACTGTGATCCTTGTGAAAGATGGCCAGGCAGTGGATGGCTTCAATGGTGCATTGCAGGAGAGCGAGATCCGCAAGGTCCTCGACAAGCACATTGAGATACCGGAAGACGAGGAATCGCCTTACGATAAGGCCCACAGATTGTGGGAAGAGGGTGACGTAGAGGCGGCGCTGGCCGTGCTGACAGAGATGAATCGTAGTAACCCGGACGACCTGAAAGTATTGATCGATCTTGCACAGTTGAAGGCTGAACTCGGTGACCTGGAAACCGCTGAGCAGGTGCTGGACAGCCTGCCGCCGGAAGAAAAGATGCAGCACCAGGCCAAGCAGCTGGCGGCCCGGCTGAAATTCCTCAGAGCATCAGCCGAGTTGCCCCCCATCCACGAACTGGAAGATGCACTGGATAAAGACCCGAAAGATCCGAATGCCCTGCACCTGCTGGCGTTGCATCATATCCTTCAGGAAAACAACGCCGAAGCGATGGAATTGCTGATTCGCCTGATGCGGGTGGACAGCAAGTATAAGGATGAGGTGGCGAAGACCACGTTGATCGAGTTGTTCGACAAGCTGGGAAATAACAACCTGGATGTGCGTACCTATCGGCGTAAGCTGTATACGTTGATGCACTGAGCTGCCCGAGAAAGTAACGCACTAGCCCCAAATGAACTGAGCCACGCTGTAGTGCCCCTCCCCGGCCAATAAACTGCTCTCGGCCTCGGCTAGGTGTTTTATGAGCGCACTTTGATGTTGCTTGTGCACAAGTTCATCACATTGGCCGTGGATAACCTGAATCGGAAGGTCGAGATCCTCCGGCAGGAAGGGCCATTGGTCGGCAATCAGGCGGGAATCCCGGGCAAATGCCTGGGCTGACTCTGTGGAACCTTGCTGTAATGCTGTTCGAGTGCTTTTTCGGAACGCTTTGTAGACAGGCTCTGAAGATAGGTGTTCAGCTTCATCCGGCCCGGTGGCGCTAATTAAAGCGTCCGCTAGAGTGTCGGGGGATGCCGTAAGCGTCTGCAGTTCAATGGCGAGTTTGTCCGGGTCTTCGAGTGCAGCTCGCCAGACGTTGGCTGTAAGGTCCGACGCGTAATCAAACGGATTGCTCATCAATGGCACGGCCGGTGTTGCCGCGACTGTAAGCATTTCTGCCCGTTCCCCAAGATCATGGGCGGTTGCCATGGCGAATACCCCACCTCCGGAAAAGCCGGAAACGGAGAAGCGTTCGAGGCCAAGGTGGTCAGCCAGCTCGCGCAGGTCAGCCGAGTGTTGGGTAAATCCGTATTCGGCATGAGGCGTTGAGTCACCATAGCTTGGCCGGTCGGGAACGATAAGCCGCAGGCCCGAGGAACAGAGATTGCCACTGATATGGGCGAGCTCATGCCGCGAACCCGGAATGCCATGACAGTGGATCCAAACGCCGTTGTCGCCCGATCCCCCATCTGAATAGCTCAAATTACGACCATCAGACAACTGCAAGTGTCGGGTACCGAAATCAGTCATCCTGATTCCTCAGCGTATCCGCGCAGAGAAGGAGCTTCCGTTGCAGGGCAGACTGTCGATTAACACCGGTCTTTTGCATGATGGATTTCAGCTGCGTTCGCCCCGTGTGCGGAGAGATTTTCAGTAGCGCGCTGGCGTCATTAACATCCAGGCCGCACACCAGCACATTGGCCAGCCGGTACTCTGCGGGAGTCAGTTGATACAAAGTGATCAGCCGGTTCCTGTCCAGCCCTGACTTGCGTTCCGGGTCGAGCAGAAAACACAGGACGTCGCAGCTTGAAGAGCGGCCGATGTGAAAGCCAGTGCCTGCCTGGCGGGCCTGGATCATTACCAGGCAGGCGCCTGAACGGTCCAGTTTCAGGGTTTCTGTGCGGGATTTATTCTCAACGATTCTGCGGGCCATGGTCCGCAGCGCATTAAAATGATCGCCGGCAACAAGGTTGAGGTGGTTCCCTGTCAGCCCCAGACCATAGGTGCGGGCGGCCAGTGCTTCCTCGGCCGTCGAGTTCATCCACTGCATTGAGAGTTTAGCGTTTGTGTGCCAGACCCCGAACGGCAGTTTGTCCAGAGCCTGGCGGGCGCCGCTCAGTGCCTGATTGAGGTCGCCCATCAGGCGGGCGAGGCCGCAGGCTCTGCGCAAATGGGGACTGAATAGCTCAAGAATGGACTGTTCCTCAATGCTGAAGGCGCCTTTGCCTTTTGGCCGGTGAACGCCGATGTGCATTGCCTGGCCATTCTGCCGCTCGAATTGGGTGCCCAGGGCGTAGAAGTTGCCATTGGGCCGGAATATTTTCTGGTAGTGATCAGAGCGCTCAAAATCCCGGTCCCTCATGACTGAGGTGCTGACAACAGCCTTGCCGATAGGGCTTGTCGCCAGGATGTCCCGGAACGGGTCCTGTTCGACGGCAGCGGTTTCGTAGACCCGATTAATGCTTTGGCGAAAGCCGGTGGTGAAAGACTGGTACACCACGGGGTCGTTCAAGTCGGTCAGCCTGATTGTGGCCGTGTCTGTGCGAAAAAGCCCTGCGAACTTCTCCAGAAAACCTGGCCACTGGTCACGCACCGTCGCGTTTTCGTAGAGGTCGTCTAGCAGTAGGGGCACTGCCGAAGCCAAGTCTTTCAAAACAGCACTCTCCTGTTGCTTTTTTGTACATATTAAGTGCGTTACTCAAGTAAAGCATAGGGCGAAGTGATACGCCAAAAATCCATAAAAAAGCCCCGCTCGGGGCGGGGCTGAAGTGAAAAGAAGAAACTGTCTAGTTGCAGTTATTGCAGATGGCGTAGGCTATATAGGTGCCTGCGGGTCCCATTGGCGTGCCACCGGAATTGTCGTAAAAGCGTGAGACCAGAATCAACAACCGGTTGTCCGCAGAGGAATAACCGAACTGTTCACCATAGGCGACATCACCGCCGGAATAGGTGTATTGAGGCGATTCCATCCTGATCAAACCGGTTGGGGCGTCGACCTGATAGGTCCAGTCGTTGGGGGTGAGGCCGGCAGATTGCCGGGTCACATCCACAACGTCTGTGTTCAGCCCGAAATTCGAAAAGGCAAAGGTCAGGCCCCGCTGTGAGGTGGCCATGCCACTTCCGTCGAAATCAAGCGTTGCTCCCGGCAGGAAAATGTCTGTCTCATAGTAATTCTGACCGGCGAAGTAGCCTTTCAGCATCAGGTCGTAGGACTTTCCGGCGAGATCGCCGGCCTGGAAAGTCGGGTCCAGTTTGACGCCGATGAGGGACGACGATTCCTTGGTTCCTACGGTGTAGGGTGTGAACGGATTAGGAAGTGCCAGCGTCATGACGTCTGCACTTTGGGAGGCAAAACCGCCGAGCTCGCCGTTGAGCAGGCTCAATGTGCCATCGGCCGCGATGCTGAAATCGCCAAGGTCATCGCTAAGGCCGTTTTCTTCTATAATCGGATCGATTGATACACCCTCGGCCTGTTGCGGTTTCAGGCCCTGCAGAAGCTGTAGCTGGACTGTGTCGGTCAACGTGGTGTTACCAGAGCCGTCAACGGTAAAGTTGATCGCGCCGGCGCCATAATCCATGAAGTTTGGCTCAAGCACAGTGGCATCGTTAGGGTCCATCGTCTGGTTGATGCGCAGTGTGACGAAGCCCCAGTCTCCTGCCAGTGCATCGACAGTCAGCGAGGGGTCTTTTTTGCTCAGCACGTGAGTGTTCATGTCACGACCTTCGGTGAAGCTACCGTCACTCTCCTCGTACTGAAAGGTATTTGCCTCGTTGGCAATGAAAAGGCTGCGCTCGGCGTCAAGCGCCCGGAAGTCGATCTCGGTAGCGCCGTTGATAATCTGAGAGCCGTCTTCCGGGTCGATGATGGTACTCTCTGCAATCGCTGCGAAGAGCCCGCTTTCCGTGAAGGCCAGGCCAAAACTGTTGCTTAGGCCGAGGCATTCACTGACGGAATCGAACACTGCGTCCCGTCCGTCTTCGCTGGCACCCGAATCGATCAGCAGGTCGCCGACACAGAGGTCTGTCCAACTGAGTGTCCCGGTACCGTCAGCGTTATTCGCAATGCTGGCATCGGTGTGAGCGTAGTGTGCCTGAAATACCGTCGGTGGATTGTTCAGTCGTGAGCTTTCAATGCCAACGGCGGAGCGCAGGTAGTGGAAATCTCCCGTGACGGCAGGACCTGGCGTGGTTTCATCGTCCGGGCTCACGTAATTCACTGTCACGGTGCCGTCACTGGGCGCTACGCCCGGAGCGATTTCACTGAGTTGGAATTCCTCTCCATCGTCAATGATCAAGGCGTCATCAATCACGGTGGCATAGTCGAAGCCCTGCATCGGATCCGATAGGCCGTATTCACCGTTCTGGTCAATAACGGCGGTCGGGTTCAGTACGAGGGTTTGACTGTCATAAGCGAAGTTGCCGAACTCGAGGCCTGGCATTCCGGTCTGATCGGCTGGTTGAGTTGTGCCTAGGAAGTAAAAGCCATCGGCCAGAATAGTCAGGACAGAAACGTTTGTGGGGTCTACCGAATCCTGAATAATCCAGCTACCGGTGATGCCGGACTGGTTCAGTGGGACACGGGTGAACTCGGTGGTTTCGGTCAGACCGAAGTCCGGATCGAAAGCGGTGAGGGTGTCACCATCGACACGCAAGGACAGTCGCTCTTCCCCATTTGCCACGGAGGTCAGTCCCCAGTCGCCATTATCATCCCGAAGGATTTGCGGAACGGTTATCTCGCCGGTCTGGTTATCCCACTGATACTGACCGAATTCGATGCCGGTGTTCCCCGAGGTGTCCTCTGCCGGGCGGTAAGGCAAATCCAGCTCCTGATGCATGTAGGAACCGTCTTCGAGGAAGGTCAGTTGGACCCAGGGCGCGTTGTCCCCACGATCGGTATTACGGGCAATCCAGCTGCCAATCAGGGCATCTTCTGGCATTGGGGGCGGTACCTGATCTGCAAACGGATTGAACAGTCTGACCGCGACGTACAAGCCAAAGGGATCCCGGACAATTAACTGTAGTTGGTCTGTTGGGCTGGGAATATAGTCTGCGGGTAACTCGCCGGTGAAGCTGGTGGCGTCGTTTGCCAGGGGGTTGCCTACGAAGCCTGGCTCTTCAGGTGCACCTACGCCGCCTGACAGTTGGCCTGTAAAGTTGTTGCGCACGACGTTGGCATCATACCCGGGTGGTAGCGTCCACTCGAACGCATACTCATTGCCCGTCAGGTCTGCGGAGGTGGCAGTGATCTCCGGCGCGCCATTTGTCAGATCAGGAGTTCCACGACGCACGGTAAAGGAAGCTTCAGAATCGACCACTCCCTCGACCGGGTTGTTCCAGGTGAAGGTGAGTGTATCGCCGGAGGCAATGGCATCCGGGTTCAGAACTTCGTATTCAGCGAATCGGTCCTCTTCTGCAACATAGGGAAGAGGGCCGTTGAAGATGCTCAAGTCCCCGGATACGTCCACCGACGAATCAGTTGCCGCTCCAAGGCTTGGTGCTGGAAAACCGGCGTATATCAGAGTTCCGACGTTCAGAACTTCCGGGGTTTCAGCGCCATTTTCAATCAGATGGGTTGCTTCAACAAAGACAAAGAATTCAAGCTGGTTGCCCTTAACTTTCCAGTCGCCATCAACGTTAACAAGGTTCCAGGGACCCTGAGGGGCGCCGATGTTCAGTTGTGCGGTGCCATTGGTGCTGTCCAGGTCAACAAGAGACCAGTTACGGACGGCATCCGCCAGCTCGCCGGCGTCTTCAATGCCTGGAGCCGAGTTGAAAAGACGGGTCTGAAGGCCGGCGATGTCTTCGCCGTTGTTGAGGTAGTCGGCGGTGGCCAGAGCTTCCAGGGCGGTGCCATCCTGGTTGTCCAGGGCGGTTGCAAAGGAGTTTGCAAGCGCGTCCAGTTTCTGAAGTTCGGACACGCCATTGCTGATTTCGTTTTCGTCAACGGCGAGCTCGCCTTCTTTCGGCTGCATGAACGTATTTTCGATACTTTGGGTGCGATTGAGACGGTTGGTGATGGTTGCTTTTTCAGTGCCCAGGTCAATCTGGACGTCAAGCACATCCAGCACCGTGTCAAATCCGGTACGGTTGGCGGTAAACGCGGATTTGAGGAGGTCGAAGTCCGGCTCAACACCCAGTTCGTCCAGCAGTGGCTGCAGGCGTGCTTTGAGGGCCGCCTTTTGAGCTTCAACTTCCGCCTCACGAATCAGGCTGAAATCCGGGTTGTTAAAAAAGGTCTGCGGCGGCTGCCCAACGGCGTTGCCAACGATCAGGTCGGTCAGAGGGGTGATGTTGACTGTGCCGTCCAGGTCGTTTGCAAAGACCACGGACAACAACTGGTAGGCATTACCGCCCGCAATGCCGCTGGCATAGAGCAGCACGGGCGCATCGAGCGATGAGAGATCAATCTCGAAGGAGCCGTCGGCATTGATATCGGCGGGGGGAGCGGTTTCATCGTTGACGTCACGTGCACCGACAAAACCAACGAGTGGGGCACCGGCCGCAGCCGTGCCAGATACAGTTGAGGTGTTTTCGGGCTCTGCAGGAGTGGAGCTTCCACCGCCCCCTCCGCCACAACCGGTTAGAACAAGAGCCGCCACTAATGAATAGAGTAGCAACCAGAGGCGATGCGTGTGATGCCTGACCATGGGAAACTCCTTACCGTTTTTCTGGTGTTCGGGACTTTCAACCTAGATAAACCGGCAGGCATTGGCATCACCCATATGGTGTATGACGGTGTATGTCGGGAAATTGACAAAATTTAAATTTTAGCTCGTGAAGACGATCAGGAGTCTTCAACTGCGGCAAAGCCCCGGCGGGTGCCCCTGGGAAGATTTGTTTGTTTTCTGGTCGATCCATACCTATGGTTGATATATCGATATGTACACAAAGATGGGCTATGTCGGTTCTACTGAGCGTCTGCCACGGATGGGTGCCCCATGAGCGACAGCCAGTTTACCGGCTTACTGGAGAAACCTCGCCGTATAACGATTAATGCCAGGCAGCTACCTGATTTTATAAAGGGAGGGCACAATTGGAGGAAGGAATAGTCTTTGAATCCATTGACCAGATATATGCAGCTGCCGGCAAAACCGAGGGGTGGTCAGATGTTCTGCAAACCATCATCAGAGCCACGGGCGCCAGCTCAGGCTGTATCCTCTCCACTTTTAAAGGTGGCTCGAGTAAAGGCGGCTCCAGCGGAAATGTCAGTGTCTCGCATGAGATCGACCCTGACTGGATTCAGTGCTATAACAACGAGCTATTCCGCTACGACCCGTCTCCCGCTTTGATCCAGGACAACCCCGGAAGGGTAGTTGTCGATGCCGTGACCGGGCCGCGCCCGGCTGACCTGACTGGAGACGCGCGGCTCTTTTATAACGAGCTTATGCTGCCCCAGAGTTTTCGGCATACCCTGCATTCAGGCTTGTTTGATGAAGGGCGCCGGAATCTTGGCATTATTCTGCAACGTCCTCCGCGCCCCGGAGCTTTCAGCGCTGCCCAGGTCGCGATACTTCAAGCCCTGACTCCACATCTAAACCGTGCCCTGATCCTTCACGCCCGACTCCAGGCAGTTGACCAAATGGTCTCGGGACTCGCCGTTTTGCTGGATCGTATGCCAGTGGGGGTGGTCTTGCTCAATGGCATGAGCGATATCGTGCACGCCAACAATCGCGCCGAGCAGGTGCTGCGCAATTCTCCCTTGCTACGGACCTTAAATCGAAGGTTGCAGGCGTCCGGCGCACGAGACAATAGGCAACTGCAGGGCCGTATTGCCGCTGCGCTGGCCAGAGAAAGCGCATTCACCGATACGACGCTCCGGCTCCTGTCCAGAGGCCCTCCCGGCCTTTATATCCAGGTCACGCCAATGGAACTCCCGGAGCCCTCAGACAGCTTTTTTCTTGATGGCGTGCGCGCAGCGGTATGGATCGGCACCTACGAGCCAGGTCGACTGTGTCCGCGATCCCTTGCCCAGCTCTACAATTTGTCCCCCACCGAGTCAGAGTTGCTGGCTCGCTTGGTGGAGGGCAGAAGCCTGTCCGAAATTGCGGATCTCAGGCAGGTGAGTATCTATACCGCCCGAACCCAACTGAAGACGATCATGAACAAGCTGAACATATCCCGCCAGGTGGATCTGGTACGCCTGGTCATGTCCGGCCCGGGCGCCATAACACTGGATTGATTGCCTGCCCTGCCTTTTGTTCTCTGGCGCCGCCGATTGGCTGGTCAAGGCGGGCTTGTCTATCAGCCGTTCCCTTTTTTCATCTGCTCATACTCATCCTCAAAGAAGAACTTATCTTCTCCAAGGGCCGGTTCCAGCTCATGCAGCCACGTGGCGGTTTCGCTGTACTTGGCGAAGAACGGGCGCTGTACCCAATCCGGGTTGCGGGCCTGGATGAACCGGAGCACGAACACTTTCTCGCCGTTGATCTCGGTGATGCCCTGTACCTCAACCTTGCCGGGGCCAGCGCTCATTGACGGGCCGCGGGCGGTGCGAGCCAGGCCTGAAACCTGCTTCATGGCTTCGCGGTAGATATTGAAGGCGTCTACCAAAGGCACTTCGAAGTAGTTCTTGGCGCCGGTGTCCCGTTCCACAAACATGTAGTAGGGGATGATGCCCAGCTGTACTTCCTTGTCCCAGAGCTTCGCCCAGTCGTCCGCGTTATCGTTTACGTGTTTGATCAGCGGGCCCTGGGCGCGGATTTCGGCACCGGTGGCGCGCAGGCGGCGGATGGCTTCTTCCGCGATATCGGTGGTGATTTCCTGCCAGTGGTTGTAGTGCGCCATGATGGCCACGTGCTTGCCAGCGTCCACAAGGCGGGCAAACAGGTCAATCAGTTCGTCCGCATCCTTGTCGGTCACGAAGCGGTAGGGCCAGAAGGTCAGGGCCTTGGTGCCGATGCGGATGGTCTGGATGTGGTCAAATTCCGGCTGAAGTAATGGCTCCAGATATTGGACCAGGTTCTTGGTTTTCATCACCATGGGGTCGCCGCCAGTGACCAGAAGGTCGCTGACTTCGGTGTGTTTCTGGAGGTAGCCGTGAAGCTTTTCCGCTTCGGTACTGGCCATCTTCAGGTCCTTGTCGCCCACGAACTGCGCCCAGCGGAAGCAGAAGGTGCAATAGGAATGACAGGTCTGGCCCTGGGCCGGGAAGAACAGAACAGTTTCACGGTATTTGTGTTGAACGCCGTCCAGTACTTCGCCGTTCAGTTCCGGCATGTTCATTTCCATCTGGCCGGCCGGGTGCGGGTTCAGTTCGTCGCGAATTTCTTTAGCCACGGTTTGTATTTCTTTCTTTTCCGCGCCCTCACGATGCATCTTTGCCATGCGCTCGTAATGCTCGTCCTTCAGCATGCCCTTCTGGGGAAACACCAACTGGTAAAGTGGGTCATTCGGCACCTTGTTCCAGTCGATCAGCTCATTGATCACGTATTCGTTAACGCGGAAGGGCAGCACGCTGGCCACCACCTTCATTTCAAACAGGGTCTCTTCAGGGAGATTCTGGATAACGTCAATTTTATCGAGCTGGCGGTCTGTGTAGACCTTGAAACGCCGCTCTTCGAACTCGGCGGTTGGAATCCGGTTCGGGAACGTGACGATGGAGTTCATAGATCGCCCTCTTTGGTTGTGAGCCATATTCTGGAGGGGTGGGCGTTGCCACCGCTCCGCTGGTCAAAAAACGGGCAGGCGAGTATACATAAATCTGAAAGTATTTTCAGGTCTAATCAAATTGGTAGGAATCCTACGACCTTGGTCTGAATGTGCTTGTTTGAGAGAGAAAAAGGCGCCATTCTTACGTAAGTAACCGAAATAGTCCGACAAGCTATGGTGAATTTTCCTCAAAAATTGAACTTTCATGCCGAAATGTAGTAAAAATACTACCTAATCGTCGGTATGGTTGTGCCGGTATGTGAATGCTACCTGATTCGCCTGGCCAAAAGCCGAGTGACGCAAGGGTGCTTCAGGCAGTAAAACTGGCGATCGTGTTCTATGCTTGTTCAAGGTAACGAACTGGCGGATACCCATAATAAAACGCTCTGCATTTCATCGCAGCTTATCGATATTGCAAGGCGCTCAGCTGCTGATCGTGGCGTGCGCTGCACTTTTTAATGCCAAGGGGAGGTTTGATGTACCAGGACGATGATCCCATAGAGACCAGTGAATGGCTGGATGCGCTGGAATCTCTGATCGAACAGGAGGGCGTTGATCGCGCCAAGTACATTCTCGAAAGGCTCTCCGAACGAGCCAGCCGCGACGGCACTGAGTTGCCCTATTCCATCACCACGCCCTTCCGCAACACGATTCCTGTCACCCAGGAATCCAGAATGCCGGGTGATCTGTTCATGGAGCGGCGTATTCGCTCGCTGATCCGCTGGAACGCCATGGCCATGGTGCTGCGGGCCAATCAGCGCCCGGGTGATCTTGGCGGGCACGTGTCATCCTTCTCCTCGGCGGCCACATTGTACGATGTTGGCTTTAACTACTTCTTCCACGGCGGTGACGAGAAGCGTGAATCGGATCTGGTGTATTTCCAGGGCCATTCCTCTCCGGGCATTTATGCCCGTTCCTACCTGGAAGGGCGTTTTGACGAAGCTCAGCTGGACAAGTATCGGGAAGAGGTTGACGGCGACGGCCTGTCATCCTACCCGCACCCCTGGCTGATGCCGGATTACTGGCAGTTCCCCACGGTCTCCATGGGGCTGGGGCCGATCCAGGCGATCTACCAGGCCCACGTGATGAAGTACCTGGACAGCCGCGAGCTGATCGACATGGGTGACCGCAAGGTGTGGTGCTTTGTCGGTGACGGCGAATGCGATGAGCCGGAAACCCTGGGGTCTATCTCTGTGGCCGGCCGCGAAAACCTCAGCAACCTGATTTTTGTCGTTAACTGTAACCTGCAGCGTCTCGACGGCCCTGTGCGTGGTAACGGCAAGATTATCCAGGAACTGGAAGGCGTGTTCCGGGGAGCCGGTTGGAACGTACTGAAAGTGGTCTGGGGCCGCATGTGGGATCCCCTGTTCGAGAAGGATCAGGACGGCCTGATGCAGCGTGTCATGGACGAAGCCGTTGACGGCGACCTGCAGAATTTCAAGAGCAACGGTCCGGCCTACACCCGTAAGCACTTCTTCGGTAAGTACCCGGAGTTGTCCAAGATGGTGGAGAACCTCACCGACGAGGACATCAACAAGCTTAACCGCGGTGGCCACGATCCTTATAAGGTCTATGCCGCCTATCATCACGCCATTCATAACAATGGCGGGCGGCCGACGGTGATTCTGGCCCATACCATCAAAGGTTATGGCTTCGGTACGGCCGGCGAAGCGCAAAACACGGCACACTCGCTCAAGAAGCTCGATATTGAGCAACTGAAGGCCTTCCGTGATCGCTTTGCGGTGCCGCTGAAAGACGAAGAGCTCAAGGACGTGCCCTACTACCGGCCTGCGCCGGACAGTCCGGAAATTGTCTACATGAACAAGCGCCGGCAAGAGTTGGGTGGTTTCTATCCCAAGCGTCGCAAGGACTGTCAGCCGTTGCAGACGCCGCCACTGGATACCTTCAAGAACCTGCTGGAAGGCTCCAACGGTCGTGAGATCTCCACCACCATGGCGTTCGTGCGATTGCTGACGGCTCTGACCAAAGACAAGCGCATCGGTAAGCGAATTGTTCCGATCGTACCGGACGAGGCCCGTACCTTCGGGATGGAGGGCATGTTCCGCCAGATGGGTATCTACACCTCTGAAGGCCAGAAGTACGTGCCGGAAGACCGTGACCAGATCATGTACTACAAGGAAGACAAGAAAGGTCAGGTGCTTGAGGAAGGGATCAATGAGGACGGCTCGATGGCGGCCTGGATGGCAGCGGCGACCTCCTACAGCACCAACAACTTCCCGTTGATACCGTTCTACATCTTCTATTCCATGTTCGGCTTCCAGCGTGTGGGCGACCTGGCCTGGGCGTCGGGTGACATTCAGGCCCGCGGATTCCTGGTGGGTGGTACCGCCGGGCGCACAACGCTGAACGGTGAAGGCCTGCAGCACCAGGACGGTCACAGCCATATCCTGGCCCAGACCATTCCCAGCTGTAAGGCCTATGACCCGGCTTACGGTTACGAAATGGCCGTGGTGGTCCAGCATGGCATCAAGGAAATGTTTGAAGACAACCAGAACGTCTTCTACTACCTGACCATCGAAAACGAAAACTACGAGCAGCCCGCCATGCCGGAAGGCAAGGACGGCAAGAAAGTGGAAGACGGCATCATCAAGGGCATGTACCTGCTGGATTCCGTTGAAACCAAGGGCCGCAAGAAAACGCCACGGGTTCAGCTGATGGGCTCCGGCGCCATCCTCAACGAGGTGCGAGCGGCGGCCGAACTGCTGAAAGAAGACTTTGGTGTTGCCTCTGATATCTGGAGCGTGACCAGCTTCAATGAACTGGCCCGTGACGGCCTGCACATTGAGCGCTGGAATCGCCTGCACCCGGACGATACGCCCAAGAAGTCGTACCTTACTCAATGCCTGGAGAAGCAGCAGGGGCCGGTGGTGTCGTCCACCGACTACATCAAGCTGTTGTCTGAACAGGTGCGGGCGTACATTCCGAAAACCTATCTGACCCTGGGCACCGATGGTTTCGGTCGTAGTGATACGCGCGAGAAATTGCGCAGCCACTTCGAAGTGGATCGTTACTACGTGGCGGTGACCGCGCTGGCGGCCCTGGCAAGGGATGGCGAAGTCAAGAACGACGTGGTTCTCGAGGCTATGCGTAAGTACGGAATCGATCGCAACAAAACGAACCCGGTGCTGAGCTAAGGAGACCGCCATGAGTGAACAGGAAATCAAGGTTCCGGATCTCGGCGGTGCAGACGAGGTCGAGGTTATTGAAGTACTCGTCAGTAAGGGAGATTCGGTTGAGGAAGAAGATCCGATACTGACGGTGGAGTCCGACAAGGCATCGGTGGAGCTGCCGTCACCGGGTGCCGGAAAAATTACCAAGATCACCGTCAAAGTGGGTGACAAGGTCAAGGAAGGCGACGTTGTCGGGATGATGGAAGCCAGCAGCGACGCCGGTGACTCGGATGACGGCAAGGATTCTGGCGAAGACGCCAAGTCCGATGAGAAAGACGAGGCGGAAGCCAAGTCGGACGACAAAGACGCCAAGTCCGAAGAGAAAAAACCGGCACCGAAGAAATCCGGCGGTTCCCGTAAGGAAACTGTGAAGGTGCCCGCGCTGGACGGCTTCGACAATGTGCCAGTGATCGAGATCAACGTCAGCGAAGGTGATGAGGTTGAGGCGGACGACGCACTGGTGACCGTGGAGTCCGACAAGGCCACCATGGAGATTCCATCTCCCTATGCCGGCAAGATCGGCAAGGTTCTGGTGTCCGAGGGCGACAAGATCTCCGAAGGTCTCGATCTGGTTGAAATGACCATCGTGGAAGAGGGTGGTGACGAAGGCGAAGAGGACGCGTCGTCCGAGGCGTTTGAGTCTTCCGGTAAGGAAAAGCAGGAGGGTGAGCCTGAATCGAAAGGCAAGCCTTCCGAACCGAAGCCGGAGCAGTCCTCGGCAACCTACGAGCCACCGGCACCGGGTGCCAAGGTTCACGCGGGCCCGGCGGTGCGTAAGCTGGCCCGTGAATTCGGCGCAGATCTGACTCGCATCAAGGGTTCCGGCCCGAAAAGTCGCATCCTGAAAGACGATGTCCAGGCCTACGTGAAAAGCCAGCTGCAGCAGACGCAGCAGGGCAGCACCGTGGCTGGTGGCGGTGGCGCCGGTATTCCTGGCGTGAAACTGCCGGACTTCAGCCAGTTTGGTGAGATTGAGCGTGAATCCATGTCGCGCATGATGTTTGCCACGGCGAACAATATGCAGCGTAGCTGGCTGAACGTGCCTCACGTCACCCAGTTCGAGGACGCGGATATCACCGATATGGAAGACTTCCGCAAGGCCCAGAAGGCGGCCGGCGAGAAGAAAGGTGTGAAGATGACACCGCTTCCGTTCCTGCTGAAAGCCTGCGCCACGGCGCTGGCGGAGTTGCCGCAGTTCAATGTGTCGCTGGATATGGACCGCAAGGAAGTGATCCGCAAGCAGTTCATTCACATTGGCATTGCGGTGGACACGCCTCACGGGCTGATGGTGCCGGTGATCAAGGATGTCGACAAGAAGGGGCTCTGGGAGCTCGCGGCGGAAAGCGCCGACCTGGCGCAGAAGGCGCGGGACAAGCAGCTCAAACCGGCCGAGATGCAGGGTGCCTGCTTTACCATCACCAGCCTGGGCGGTATCGGCGGCACGGCGTTTACGCCGATCGTGAATACGCCGGAGGTGGCGATTCTTGGTGTCTCAAAGGCGGCGATGAAGCCGGTCTGGGATGGCAAGGATTTCCAGCCACGGCTGATGCTGCCGTTGTCGCTGTCTTACGACCATCGCGCGGTGAACGGGGCAGATGCGGCCCGGTTTACCTCGGTGTTGAGTCAGCTGTTGGGGGATATTCGGTCCCTGCTTCTTTAAGGCTGGCAGTTCTGTTCCGTAGCCTTCGGGCTGCGGAGCGGTCGTGAGGCCGGTCAGGTTATTCAGAACACGCCCGTGGATACGTCCCTGTAGGGCTCGGTCGCGCCATCCCTGGCGCTCCACGGTTCTGAATAACCTGACCGGCCTCGCTTGTTTTGGCTTTGTAGATATCTCCTGTTTTCCTACTGACTTGTTTGTCACCTCAACTTTGCGAATGGCGCGACGGCCAGCACCGTTGCCCGGGAGGCCTATTTCCTGGAGTTTGCGGAGAAGATGTGCAAGCGGGTGGATGTGCCGTTGAGGGAGGTGCTGGCGGTGATGACGTCGCGGGGGGTGCGTACCCGACTACGGGCTGGCGAGTGACGTTTTGAAGGTTTCCAGCTTGTGGTTGAAAATCGCGCGTTGGGCTTCTGCCTCTGCGACGTCCGCAAGGTAAAAACGGATCCGTGCCCCGGGCCCACGTTGCGCCAGTTGGCCAGCATCCAGGGTGCTCAGGCAGCCTATTTTCGGGTAGCCGCCGATGGTTTGCCGGTCTTTCATCAGGACGATCGGCTGGCCATCGCTCGGCACCTGAATGGCGCCATAGGCAATGCCTTCGGAGATGATGCCGTCCAGCTCAGAGTGAATGGGATCGCCCGTTAACCGGTAGCCCATTCGATCGATCCGCTGGCTGACCTCGTAAGAACCCGTGAAAAACTTCATACGCTCACCCGGAGAAAAGTGCGGGTATTGGTAGCTGGGGATCACACCGATGTGGAGGTCCTGGTTATAGTCCGGGATTTCCCCGGCTGGCAGGCGTGTCATGGTCTTCGGATGGCTGCGGTCAAACCCGATGCAGTCGCCTTTGGCCAGCTTTTGCCCGCGTCCATCCAGTCCTCCAAGGCCTTCGCGCACGACGGTGGCGCAGCTACCCAGTTTCACGGTGGGCTTCAGCCCCCCGGCGACGGCAAGGTAGGCCCTTAGTCCGGCCACCGGCATGCCGAATTCGATATGGTCTCCCCGGTGGATTTGATAGGTATGCCAGGGTGCTGCCGCCTCTCCATTGATCTGCGCTCCGAGGTCCGCACCCGTGAGCGCGATGCAGGTATCCTCATGGGCCAGCAGGCTCAGTTTTCCAATATTGATCTCGATCTGCGCTGCCTCCGGTGGATTGTCGAGCAGGCGATTGGCCCAACGAAAGGCATGCTCGTCCATGGGACCGCCGGTGGTCACGCCAATGTGCTGATAGCCATACCGGCCAGGGTCCTGCAATAAGGCCAGCATGCCGCCATCCAGAACTTCAAAACTCATCGAGGCTGCCTCCCAGGTCCAGATATTCCTGGCGGTCAATCGACCGGAACCGCACCCTATCCCCTACTGATACCAGCGCCAGGGAATCGCTGTCCCAATCGATCATTTTTTGAGGCGTGCGACCGACTATCTGCCACCCGCCCGGCGTGGCGCTGGGATAGATGGCGGTCTGCGAGCCGGCAATACCAACGCTCCCGGTGGGTATTTTCTGTCGGGGCGTGGCTTTGCGGGGCAGGGCAATTCGCTGGTCGGTAATGCCGAGGTAAGCGAACCCCGGGCTGAATCCAATGGCGTAAACGCGGTAGGTCTGCTCACTGTGGATGCGCACCACTTCGTTCCGGCTCAGGCCTGAATAGTCACACACCTCGTCCAGGTCCAGGCCTACTTCGGCGCCGTAGTAGACCGGCAACTCGATGGTGCTGGAAGCGCTTTCATCCGGCGCCTCCTGTTCGCCCTCGCTCAATGCCTTGCGCAGCCGGGACGCGATGCCGAAGCGGTCGGTCCTGTCGGCGTCATAGCACACCAGCACGGAGGTATACGAAGGCACCAGGTCAATCACCAGGTCCGACAGGTTCTGGCGAATGGCCTCCGTGGCCCACTTGACCTGGCCGGCGATGTCATCGCTGATACGGTCACCAAAGTAGACGATGCACGTACTTTCGTTGACGGCTTCAATGATCATAGCGACTCGACGACCTGCCGCATGTGCCTGGCCGCTTCTACAGCATGCTGGCTGTCGCCATGAATGCAGAGGGTGTCGGCCTTTATCGGGATACGTTTGCCGGAGATCGACGTGACGCTGCCTTCGGTGATGATCTGTGTTACCTGCCTTTCTATGGCTTCCCGCGTGTCGTGAACCGCGTTCTTCACCGAGCGTTTAACCAGTCGGCCTTCGTCGCTGTACGCACGGTCGGAAAACGCCTCGAACCACACATCGATGCCCACGTCGGCGGCCAGTGCCAGAACCTCGTCGGCATCGGGTGTTGCCATGACCACCAGGGGGCAGTGGGGCGCATAGTTGCTTACTGCAGCCATCACCGCTGTCAGGGTTGTGCGGTCTACTGCCATTTTGTTGTAGAGCGCGCCGTGGGGTTTGATGTATTCGATGGCTGTGCCGTGGGTGCGGCAGATGCCGTCCAGCGCAGCGATCTGATACACCAGCAGGGCCTGGAGTTCCTCGGGTGCAAACTCCATGTCACGCCGGCCGAAGCCCAACAGATCCGGATAGCCGGGGTGCGCGCCGATGGCGACCTTCTCGACAATCGCGGTTCTGACGGTGCGGTCCATGGTCAGCGGGTCTGAGGCATGGAAGCCGCAGGCAATATTGGCCATATCAATGTAGGGCATGACCTCGGCATCCATGCCCTTGGTCCAGCTACCGAAGCTCTCGCCCATATCGCAGTTGAGTTTCATTGGTTGTCTCCAGAAACAAGTGAATGTGCGCTAGCCTCGGCTCATGGTTTGAGGGAGGTAGGTGACAATTTCCGGGAACCAGCCGATCAGAAACAGCGCCGCCATGATCAGCAGGAAAAAGGGGAGCGCAGCTCGGGCAACGTAGAGGATGTCTTTCCCGGTCAATGCCTGGATCACGAACAGGTTAAAACCCACCGGCGGTGTGATTTGTGCCATCTCAACCACCAGAACAATAAAGATGCCAAACCAGAGCATGTCGATGCCGGCCTGCTGGACCATGGGCATGACCACGGCGACGGTAAGAACCACCACGGAAATGCCATCCAGGAAACAGCCCAGTAGAACGAATAGGGCAGTCAGGCAGACAAGCAGTTCGAAAGAAGAGAGCGACATGCTGCCAATCCATTCCGCCAACTCTCTTGGAATGCCGAGAAAGCCCATGGACAAGGTAAGAAAATGCGCGCCCACCAGAATCAGGCCAATCATGCAGGAGCTCTTGACCGCGCCCAGCAGGCTTGCCTTGAAACTGTCGGCGTTCAGGGAACTGGTGACAGCCGCCAGCAACAGGGCGCCAAAAACGCCGAGTGCGGCAGCCTCAGTGGGTGTGGTAAAGCCGGCATAGATCGAGCCAAGCACAAATACAATCAAGCCCACGATGGGAAGCAGCATTCGCAGTGCCTTGATCTTGGCTGAGAACGAGATGTGCTCTTTCTTATGCTTGGGCATCTCATCCTTGTTCAATGTCGCCCACACCATGGTGTACCCCATAAACATGACCACCAGCATGAGGCCAGGAAGAGCGCCGGCGATAAACAGACGGCCGATGGACACTTCGGCCGCCACGCCGTAAACGATCAGAATAATAGACGGTGGTATCAGCAGCCCAAGGGTGCCGGAACCGGCAAGGGTACCGACAGCCATGCGGTCGCTGTAACCCTGAGCCTTGAGCTCGGGTAGGGTCATGCGGCCAATGGTGGCCGCCGTGGCGGCAGACGAGCCGGACACCGCGGCGAATATACCGCAGCTGAGAATGTTTACGTGCAGCAGCTTGCCCGGTAAACCACCCATCCAGGGTGACAGTCCCTTAAACAGGTCCTCGGACAAGCGAGTACGGAACAGAACCTCGCCCATCCAGATGAACATAGGCAGTGCGGTCAGAGACCAGCCGGTGCTTGCGCCCCAGCTGGAGGTTGCGAACAGAAGGCCGATCTGGTCGTTGCCGGACAACAGTAGCCCGAGGACGCCAATGCCAACCAAGGTCAGTGATACCCAAACGCCAAGCGCGAGCATCAATATCATGGAGGCAGCGAGGGCGATGGAAAGCAGCGTGGTATCCATCAGACTTCCTCCAGATTGACGTCACTTTCGTGTTGTTGATAGGAAGGCACACGTTTACGCAGCACCGCGATCAGGTCATCCAGGATCGCGATGGTAAGCGCTAACGTGCCCAGCCCTACCGGGATCTGAGGAATCCAGATCGGAATGGGAATGTAGCCGTGTGAGACCTCCTCGAAAACGTAGGACTCCCAAACCATGTGCCAGCAATAGAACGTCATGAAGCACGCAAGGCCGAGGCCAAGTATGAGTACCGCCAGTTCCTGAACGAACCGCGCCCGGGCCGACCACTTCTGGATAACCAGGGTCACCCTGATATGGCCACCTTCATGGAAGGTGTAGGCAAGCCCGAAAAACGTAGAAGCCGCGAGAGCATACCCGGACACGTTTTCAGCAGAAGGGATGATAAAGCCGAACAGCCGGCCGACAATCTGCACCAGAATCACGACCATGATCAACGCAATGCAGAACCCCGCTGCGTAACCAGACGCCAGGTAAAACTTTTCTCGAAGGGTACTCATGGAAGATGCCTCCCAAGGCGGCTTTCCCGCTGGAATACCAGGGGAAAGCGTCTTGTGAATGGACCGTTAACGGTAGTTTTGCAGAATAGTGCCGACTTCCTTCGGAGCTTCTTCTTCCCATTCCTGGATCATGATGTCGCCGATCTTCTGGAATTCCTGCATCAACTGCTCTGACGGCTCAGACACTGTGATGCCATTCTCGGCCAGCGTTGCGGTGTCTTCGGCAGCGGTCACTCGCACGCCTTCCCAGCCTTTGGCTTCAGCGGTCGCTGCGGCGTCAAGAATGACCTGACGCTGTTCATCGCTCAGTCGGCGGAACGCACGCTTGTTGACAACGACAACGTTCTTGGGAATCCAGGCTTTGATGTCAGTGTAGTGAGAGAGGTAATCCCAGGCCTGGCCGTTGGCGCCGGTGGATGGGGAGGTAATCATCGCGTCAATGATGCCAGTGCTGAATGCCTGGGGGATCTCAGGTACCTGAACGGTGGTCGGGGTGGTGTTCATGAGATCAGCCAGCCGTGAAGTGGACGGGCTGTAGGCACGCATCTTCAGGCCTTCCAGGTCGCTCATGGTGTTGACCGGAGCCTTTGTATACAAGCTCTGGGCGGGCCATGGCACCGTGTAAAGCAGCTTCATGCCCTCTTTATCGAGTTGTTTTTCCACCTCGGGTTTTGCCGCTTCCCACAGCCGTTTTGCATCCTCAAAGCTGGTTGCCAGAAACGGAATGTTGTCGTGTTTGAACACCGGATGGGTGTTGCCCATGATGCCGATGAAGATCTCCCCCAGCTGAACCTGCCCTGTGCGGACGGCCCTCGGGATTTCTGGATGTTTGACCAGTGAGGCGCCGGAGTGGACGGTGACGGCTATGTCGCCATTGGTGCCTGCCTTGATGTCTTCAGCAAACTCATAGGCGATTTTGGTTGGCAGGTTCGCATCGCCGTAGGGCGTTGGCATGTGCCATTGGGCAGCGTTGACTGCGGTGGTGAAGAAAAACCCTGCCATCAGGGTGGCTGTCGCAAGTTGTTTGAACATATCGATTCTCCCGTTCTTTTGTTGTTGTTGCTTTGATCATCAATTGGCAGTTGCTACAGCACCGCCAGTTCTTCGTTGAGCCGCTCGGTGAGCAGCATTTTTCCCGGTACGTGAGTGATCGCGATCGGGGGGCGTGCATTCTCCAGGGCGACCTGCGGTGTCACGCCACAGGCCCAGAAGACGGGTATCTCGTCACCGCCGATGGTGACGGCGTCGCCAAAATCCGGAGCGTGGATATCGTTGATTCCGATCAGGGCCGGATCCCCGATGTGCACCGGCGCCCCGTGCGCTTTGGGTAGCCGGGTGGTGATCTGAATCGCCCGGATGGCATCGGCAGCTTTGAACGGCCGCATGGATACCACCATGTCGCCGTGGAACCGGCCGGCCGATTGGGTGGCAATGTTCGAGCGATACATGGATACGTTCTGTCCCTGCTCGACGTTCCTGATGGACAGGCCGGCACGGACCAGCGCATCTTCGAACGAGAAGGAGCAGCCGAGTACGAACGTCACGAAATCGTTGCGCCACACATCGCGAATGTCAGTGGCAGTCTCAGCCCGTTCACCGTCGCGGAAGATCTGGTACTCGGGGATGTCGGTTCGGATGTCCAGATCACGCCCAAGGCCCGGCAGCATGGGGTCACCGGTCTGGGAGACGCCGATCAGGGGGCAGGCGACAGGATTGTTCTGGCAAAACAGAAGAAAATCGTTTGCCCAGTCGGCCGGCAGGATGACGACATTGCCTTGAACCAGGCTCTGTGCCTTGCCGCTGGTGGTTCCGGTATGGGTACCGGAACGTATGTGTGCGCGTAGCTCAGATACCTGGTCAAGCAGGCCTGTTTTGAAGTCTGAATAATCGCCGGTCTGCATCTCGGCTACCCCTGATTGAATTTGTTATGTGGTTATGGATCAGGTTATTCCTATTGGCGAAAAAGTCTAATTATGGTTTTTTACGTTTGGTGATAAGTTTTCGTGATGCCCGGTTCCACGTACTGTTTCGAAACGTTGACCGCCAGGTTGGCGGCCAGTTCGGCTATCGGATTAAACGGCACGCTGGGGTACGAGGCTGTGAACGCCAGTTGTGATGGTGTCCAGGCGGCATCCAGAGTGATCAGGCGCCCGCTTTTCAGGCCGTCAGATATCACGCTCATTGGTAGTGCCGACACACCAATGCCATCCAGCGTCAGCCGGCGACATGCTGCCAGTGAACTGGATGAATAGAAGCGTGCTGGCAGTTCGTCCAGTTCGCTGAATTTCTGGCTGATTTCGGCAAACGGCTTGGTGTTTCTGGCGTAGGTAATGATGGGCCACTGGGCCAGTTCCTCGAGCTCCAGTTTTCGGTCTGGCAGTTTCAGCGAGGGACTTGCGACCCAGATCAGGGGAAAGCTGCACAGGTCCAGGTTTTCAATTTTAGGTTCGGACACCGGGCCCATCAGGAAGGCGAGATCGAAGGTCCGGTCCATCAGGCCGGTGCGGAGGTTCCCGGTGACGTCGACCGTGATCTCCACGTCCAGGTTTGGTGTGTTTTCATTCAGCTTGCGGAAAAAGTATGGCAGCCAGGAGTGGACGATGGTCTCGGAAACGCCAAGTCTCAAGATGCCGGACAGCAGCGCGACCCTGTCGGCGCGTTTGCGCAGCTGCTGCGACATGGAGACGATTTTTTCGGCATAGGGCAACAGCTCCTGCCCCCTGGTCGTCAACATGGTGCGGCCGGAATCCCGCTCAAAAAGCTGAACGCCCAGTTCCTCTTCAAGCGCTGCTATTCGGTTGGATATTGCGGGTTGCGTGGTGTTTTGCCGCTCCGCCGCCTTGCGAAAGCTCCCGAGGGTAGCAACCCAGATAAAAGTTTCCAGACGTTTAAAGTTCATGGGCGTTCTTTGTGGGGTAAAGGATGCAGTGTCAACCAGTTCTGAATGAAGAGTGTGAATACATACTGGAAGCTTAGCTCAGGCTAGCTAAAGATATAGAAAAGATTGTGGGTCGCCTGAAAGTGACCTTCGAAGGCCTACCCGGCAATACAAGGTCTCGCCGGACTTATTACGACCGCTTGGGGATGTGGGGTAAGTCAACTACGTAGTGGGAGGGACGCTTACGCTGGATATCAATCCCTGGCGCGCCAGAGAAATAACGGCCGGGCTATTGCCCGGCCGTTATCGTAAGGATCATGAGATTACACGATCATCAGTAGCTAATGTTGACCATAGCGACAACCTTGTAGGTGTCCTCAGGGTTGTCTCCGTAAAAGTCTCCCATGAAGCCATAGGATCCACGAAGGCTGAGGTCATACACGCCGGCGAATTTTTTGCCGAACTGGGCAGCGACTTCAGTGCCGAGGCTCGAGCCGTTAGCCTGAGTGGCGCTGTCGGGCGCGTCGTCGGCAACCCGGAAGTAACCGGTGCCGTACTTCAGGTAGTAGTCGTTAGAAAGCTTCTGATCACCCGAGACCATTAGCCCCATCAGACCGTATCCCTGGTAAGCTGCATCGTAAACTGACTTAGCCCCCTGAGAACCATTGTTGTAGTAGTAGTCTGTTCCGAAGATTTGCAGATTACTGCTATTCAGCTCCCAGCCTGACTGGTTTGCAGCGAAGCGATCTGCACCATTGCTGCTGTCGTCAGCCGGAATGTAGATGCCGTGAATCTTGAGGCTCGCGTTGCCCCAGTGTCTCTGGGCGTACAGGTTCAACATGTAGGTGTCGCCATCTGTTGCGTCAGAGTCGAGCCCGGACGACTTTTTGTAAAGTACCGAGCCGCTATAGGCCATTTGGTCATAGGTATAGTCGGCGTAGGCACCGAGATAGTTGTCATCCGTTCGAGCCGCCGTACCATTCAGAGCAACCTGACTGCTGTTGCTGATCTGGGCTCCGGTGAGGCCGTAGTGGAAAACCTCGCTGGGGTGAAGCTCGGCGCTCACCGTGTAGAAGTCCACGTCGTCTGCGGAATCTCTATCGTTTTCTTCCCACTTGAACCAGCCACCTGTCAGCGTGGCCATGCCAACATTGCCCGCAAAGGAAATGCCATTCATGTCGTCGTTGGTGACGAAACTCTCGTACTTGCCGAAGCCATAGCCCTGGATGCCCGCCCGTACCTTCCAGTCGCTGTTTGGCACCTTCAGTTCAGCGTAAGCATTTTTGGTTTCAACGCCAACGCCATCGGCGCTGAGCTTGCCGCAATTGTCACCCTGGCAGCTTCCCGTCTCACCCCACGGAGAATCGAACTCACCGTACCAGACTACAGTCACGTTATCGTTGAGGTCGCCGCTGATCTTTGCGCGCAGGCGCTGATCTACAAAGGCACTGCTGTTGTCGTTGGTCTCGTCCAGGCTCTGCGACGTGGCCTGAAGGCGGTAATAACCGTTCACTGTGAAGGGCGAATCGCCATTCTTAAGTTTCTCCATTTCTGCTGTCAGTTGATTTATTTCAACCTTCAGGTCTTCTACAGTCGGTGACGCACGTCCGACCGGCTCTGCGGCCAAAGCCGGCGTTGTTGCTACAGCCATTGCCAGCGGAGCGGCGAGTGTTCTCAGCTTATTGCGCATGTGCACATTCCCTTTTAGTCTTTTTGTCAAGTCATTTATTTTTTTCGAGCCACAACATAGTTGTTTTTCTTACAAAAAAGACATTAGATTACTGTCCGTCGAATTGCAACATTTTGTCTGTTAGACTTTTGGTTACCAGTCGCCGTGTGCGGAAACCATGCAGGTGCGGCGGCTCTCCGGGCATTTGTGCCCCAGCAAAGCCCGGTGAAGATAGGAAAGCGCGCGTTTTTTGGCCCCATCTGTGTCAGTGCGAGCCGTGTGTTGAGGGTGTCTTCAGGGTAGGCAATGGATGGCATCGCCGGGCTCTGAGCCTGTCAATATATGTATATTTTTCTTGCGCCCTGGTTATCACTTTCTTCATTAGTTAATACGAGTAATCGAAACGCTCCCCTATTTTTCACATATGAAAAATCAATAATAAAAGAGCTTATTTCATGCATGGGTGAAATCGAAAACCCGGATTCGGGCGTATCACTGTCCCAGCTTGCTTTGATTAACGAATCTGGTCCTGAAGCGGATGTTAAGCCAGAAAGCCCCGGCCTTCTTTTTCTGAGATAGGTTACAACCGATCCATTGTTCACAACCGCTTTCCTGGGAATGGACAGATGTTCTTCGTTAACGGAAAAGGCGTAATCGGGTGATGTAATGATTTTCCTGTCCTTCAGGCGTTTCGTTAGTCTTGGCGAGGATACCTTGCCGAGCCCGAGTTGTGGCGAAGACTTCCAGCTTGAGTTCCGCAATTCAAGATTGGCTTCATTTACTATGATTGAGGTAGCGTTGTCGATAGGGAAGTAGGAAAAAATCATGTTTCCAGCATCGGCCGGGACAACGGAGTCATTTCGAGCATTGGTCTGTTTCCCGGAAGTAACTGCTATTTTTCCAATGTCACCTTGCAGCAACTCGTATCGTTGGGTGTGCAGTTGATTATTGATAAACCGTAACGCCACATTCTCGGCTTTTTCGGATTCTTCCTGCAGCGTTTGCCCCGAGATTTCAAAAAGCTGAGAGTAGATCTTTGTGTATTGTCCCTTGCCTGAAATATCCCGGTCCTGACCCCATACTACGGCAACCTCCGGGTTCGGATCTGAGTCTGACTGGCCAACTGACAAGAAAATGGCTTTCGAATTTTTGATGCCTGATGTCAGTTCATCAATTCTTTTAACCCTGTCGCCATCGAAGAGTCCCAGTACCAATGCCGAATCTGACAGGAAAACCAGTTGACTGTCTTTCTGGCTGGGCCGAGGCAGTGCCTCAATCATTTTAGGGCTGAAATCTTCCGGCAGTGGGAGAATACTCGGAGTGTAGGCTTCGGCCCGTATTTCACCCCCGTCCTGATTGGCTTTGTCAATCAGGACGGAAAGAAAGTATTTTTGAGAATCGGTGGACTTTATAGAGAGTGCAGTCTTATCTCTGACCTGGAGAACCTCAAGAGTCAGGCCTTCGTCGATGGGTCCGGAACTGCCAAACTTTACATCGAATCCCTTGACGGTGAGGCGCCCCAGCAGTGCGAGAAATTCTTTATCGGTGTTCAGGCCCTCAATATTCGATACTACCCTGATGCTCTTCTCTCCTGTCCACTCCGACAGCGAATCCAAAGGTGCATCGTAGCCTTGGGCCTGAGCATTGGATGCGGCAAAAAAAATCAGGAAGATCACGAAAAACAGCTTCATAAAATCTATGCCCCCTTAAAAAGTTGAGGCCCCGGTTACCGGCGCCTCAACTTGATTGCTTCCAGTCGTCATTTATCAACCGGGCTCAGTAATTCCAGTTCAGCTCGAGCATTGCAACATAGGCCGCATCGTCTGCGCCGGTGGCATCCTCAACGCCCTTGCCGGGCAGGAAACTGGAGAGTACCAGCCTTGGAGCAAAGTACTGGTTGGCCTGGTATTTTACAGCCACATCAAGTTCGGTGCCGGCATAACTGTTCACCGATCCGCTGGCGGTGCTGAGCGTTTCAAGGCCACCCGTTTGCTGGAACCACATGGGGAAAACCTGTGCCTGATATGACAGTTTGGGCGAGATCGACGCTAAATTTCCCGAACTGCCAACAGAGAGCATGATCTGGCCTGGGTTGTTACCGGTGCCCGCATTGGAGATACCGCCATACCCAGCACCGCCAGGGCCAGCCTGGTCAAGGGCGAGACCGAAAAGGCCCGATGCTATCGCCTGGTTAGAGTTTGGCCCCCATCCCAAAAACTGGCCATCAATACCAATCAGGGGCGAATATCTGCCGATGTCGGTGATGCCCAGCCAGCCCTCTACATCATTATCGGTAGGGTCGTCGTCTCCGCTGGTAATACGCAGGGCTATAAAGGGGTTGAAGGATTCGCTAACCGGGTACTCAAACCCCGCGTAACCGGCATAGGCACTGATGTCATCGCCATTGTCGAAACTGCCGGTCACGCCTAACGCCTCGGCCCGTACTTTTATGGCGCCAATATTTCCTATGTATTCGACACCGTAATAGGTTGCCTTGGCGCCTTGCTGCTGGTTGTCGCTGTATGTCAGGATCGGAGAGATACGACTACCTTTTCCCAGATCAAAATCAAACTTTGAAGCAAACACGTCCCAGTCCAGTTCACCGTTAGCAGGATTTGCTCCAGGAGCCTGGATGTTGGAAATCAGCCCATCTGTAATCGGCATCCAGAAAACATCGTAGCTACCGAACGAGGTCTTGCCGGTGGCGCCGAACAGGGGGTGGTCGTCGCCGTATAGAAGCCCGCCCGAGGCGAGGTCCAGATTCTTGAAGGTCCAGCCGCCCTGAAGGGTAAATGCCGGATCAAAGGTATAGGTGAAGAAGGCCTGCTCCAGGCCAAATCTCTCGCCTCGGAATGCACGATCAACAGAATTGGCATCAAGGGCAAAGTCATTCTCAAGAAGTATTTTGCCTGTCCAGTTATCACCCGTCGCCACTACTCCAAGCCTGACCTCAGCCCTGACGTGCTCATCTCCAACCTGAACAGCGCCAGCAGAAGTGCCGGTAGCGCCATCGTCGACGCTGCTGTCCAGATCGAAATTAGAAAAATAGGTTGGTTGAAACTTGCCTTGGGTAAGTATATCCAGCTTGACTCCTGAAGCTGTCGGGACCTCCACCGCTAAGGCAGCAGGTATGCCGTTTGCGGCTATCAGCGCCCCCAAAAATCCCTGACTGATTCGCTTTTGTATTGTTTTCATCAATCCTCCAACGTCTCTAGAACGAGATTGTAGTTATTGCAGCCCAAAAACAATAAGGCTCTGGTTTATTTAGCAGAAAAGCCTGAAATCGGCAAGTTTACGGCACGGCATAATGTGTCTGGCAGTGTTGCACTAAAACAAATTTACAGATGCTGGCAGTCGGCGCCCGAAAGCCGGCTGGCAGGGGTGCGGGGCAGGCATTAAAAAAAAACAGGGCAGGCCAGTGCCTGCCCTGAAAATCAGAGCACGTCATTAATGATCGACTTGACTCGACTCGGGTAAAGCGTATCAAGCTAAACTTAACCAGAGCTGAATTTTCCGATTATTTTTGATGGTGATGTTTTCTGCATCGGTTTCAGCCAAATATAAGTTTGATCGGGGATTCCGTGCGGTCAAAATGCATATTGCAACCTTGCACGGATTTCATCTCCGCTTTCGCCATTGGCTTCTTCGCCATCCATGTAGCTCATACCCAGTCGAACATTCTTGTTGGCGTAATAGTTAACGCCCAGTGTTGTTTGCTCGCCGTCGGTCGTGGCCAGCCCCACGTCACTGTATTTTCCGTCACCATCTTCAAAGCGGGCAACAACTTCCCAGGCCCCTTTGGGCGATGCCGGTTTTACCCGCTTGAATGCTCCGGCTTTGTAAGGACGGCTTTCGCCGGTGATGATCCAGCCAAGCTGTACGTAATAACCATCAACATCCACCTGGCCTTCCTCGGAATCGAAATATTCGGCCTGGGCATGGAAGGGCCCGGAAGCGCCGGCCAGTTCCAGATTAAACGTGTCGACCTCATCGGCCTGGACATCGGCGTCACGCGTGGTATAGCCCGCACCAAGATGAGCAACCATATTATTCGTTTGAATCGGTGCAAACGTGCCCCGTGCGGTTACTGCCGTGTTATTGAAGTCGTCGCTGCCATCGCCGTCTGCTTCGAAATAGCCGATACCGTAGGTCCAGTTGCTGCCTTTGCCGCTGAGCTGGATGCCGCCGCTGCGACCGGGGGCATAACGCTCGGTCATGGCAGATCGCTCAAGCGCTGAGATGTCTTTTGAGCTCGTTAATTCTTCCAGGCCGAATGGCTCTTTCTGTTTACCGATAGTCACGGTTGCAGCTGAGCCAAATCCCATGTAGCGAATGTACAGGTCTTCAGCAGTACCGCCGTCGGCGCCATCACTTTCAGCGACGTTGAACTGGGTCTTGTACGCCCAGTCGCCAAAGTGGCCCTTGGCGTAGAGGCGTGCCCGGCGCACATCGAAATCGGTAGTGTCAACACCGTTGTCGTCAGACTGCGTGGCGTCGTAATCCCATTGAAGGCGCCCGCCGAGCTGAAAAGACGCTGACTTATCCGACGTTTTTACCTTGATACCGCTCTCGGTATCGATCACAAGGTCTTTGCCGCTGGTCGTAACGTTTCCGGCCTGTGCAGCAGAAGCGGCAGAAGCGGCAGAAATCGCCAAAGCCAAGCCCAAATATTTCTTGCTCATGATCTGTCTCACCTTTTTGGTTTGCTTGTGTGTTGAAGCGCTATTAAAGCCTATTTGGCAAAGATTACAGAATGGTTACAAAGAATGCATCAAAACAGCGCGCGGGTTCGGGCCGGTGACAGGTTTTGGGGCGCTACGTGTTGCGGTCGTTTTCCGGGGGGCAAGCTAAGAATGTGCCGATTTGTCTCTATAATCATGATAAATATAAATAAATAATATATGGCAGAGATTTTGCTTAGCCAAATTTGGAGCAATGAAACCCAACCGAAGGTATCCATTATGAAAAAGCAGTTCTCTGCCAAGTCAGGATTTATCAGTATCACTTTGCTTGCAGCATTTCAGGCTGCGCCCGCCATTGTTAGCGCTGACGTCAGCTCAAATGTAAGCGCCAGCAGCAACTACCTGTTCCGGGGCGTCACCCAGACAGACGGGGCTGCGGCCGTTCAGGGAGGGTTGGATTATGAGCATGCGTCGGGCTTCTACGCCGGTGGTTGGGGCTCCAATGTCGATTTTGGCGACGGCACCAGCTACGAGCTTGATCTTTACGCTGGGTTCTCAGGCTCTGTGAATGAGCTGGGCTATGACGTTGGGTATATTTATTATGCGTACCCTGACGCGCCGGACGCCATCGACTTCGGCGAACTGTACGGCGAGATCAGTTATGGCATTGCTGCCATCGGCCTGGCCTACACGATCAACAGCGACACCAGTGGTGATGGGTTGTTCGTGCAGGGGGATGCCTATTACTACGCCTCTGTTGGGGTGCCTCTGGAGGACAGCTACAGTGCCGGTGTGACGCTTGGCTATTACGACTTCGCTGATGACGGCAAGGCTTCTGTCGGCGAGGCAAGTTATTCACACGTCGCCGCCAACGTTACCAAGGATGCGGGAAACTTCGGTTCCTTCAGCGTTAACGTGGAGTATGCGGACATTGGGTCAACCGACGCGCTTGGCTCTGTCAACTCCGATGACCCGAAGTTCTGGCTGGGTTGGAGCAGGAGTTTCTGATCGGACCAGCGATCACACGCAATTCACATCTTAAATAAAAACCGGCCCGCCATTTGGGCCGGTTTTTATTTATATTGCAGGAACCCACCATCGTACGCCTGCCTTAACGCCGGGTGACTCGACATCCTCGCCCTTACCTCTGCCTCCTGCTGCCAAAACTCACATATTATCTGGTGTCTGAATTTCAAACTGTATTAAAGGTTTGTCTGTAAGGTCGTTCCAGATTCCCACGCAAAAATGCTGACTCACTGACCTCAGTCAAACAGCCAGGATGATACTAAATGAACAAACGATTGTTGTTGTGCGCGATGATAGTTCCGGGAGCCTTGGCCGTCTCTCCCATGGTGTCGGCCCAGGCAAAAGAGAGTGTGTCGCTGAAGGAATATCAGCAGGCCAAAGCCAGCCAGGCTGTTTCCCTGAACCAGGCCATGGTGATGGCTTTCGAGAATAGCCCGGTATTGGCTTTGAGGCGGGCCGCGGTCTCGATACAGCAGGGACAGCTTGATCATGCCAGCCGCTGGGCGCCGAGCAATCCAGAGTTTGAGTTGGGGGCCCGTCAGGCCCCGGATCAGGCCGACGAGTCCCTGGAATATGGGGTGAGGGTTACTCAGGAGATCTGGATGGGTAATCGCGGCGACCTTGGGCAGTCGCGTGCCCGGAGTAATCTCACGTCCCGGCAACAGGAGCTTGAATACCTGAAGGTAGCCACCAAGGCGCGGGTGCGGGCCGCCTATTTCCGGATACTGCTGGCTCAGAAAGAGTTGGAAACCGCAACCCGTGCCGTTGAACTTATGCAACGCACCAAAGACCTGGTTGAAATGTCCGTAAAACAGGGTAAACAAACCCGGATTGATCTCAATACCGCAGTCATTGGGCTTGCCAGGGCCCGGAATCAAAAAGCCTCGGCGGAACAAAAGCTCGAGCAATCAAAAATTGACCTTACCGAAGTGCTCGGGGTGTCCCCCTCCGATGCCGTTGGGGTGACCGGCGAGCTTGATGTGACGCTCGAAGACCTGCCTCCGACCAGCCAGCTTGTCGAGATGGCACAGAGTCAGAGAGCGGACCTGAAAGCGGCGGCCGCCAGAATTGCAGCGGATGAATCTGGCCTTGAAGTTGCGAAAAGCCTGACGATTCCAAATCTGAAAGTCTTCGGATTTTATGATCGTGAGGAAGGCTCCAACCTTTTCGGTGCAGGGGTGTCGATGCCTTTGACCGTTTTTCATGATTATTCCGGTGAGCAGAGACAAGCTGCTGCGCGGCTGAAAACCTCCGAGCTTGAGGCAGAGGCCTTGCGCCTGGCTACAGAGCGTCAGGTTGTGTCAGCTGTGGCCCGGTACGAATCCACCGCCGTTCGGCTGCGCCAGATGAACGAGTCGATCCTGGAGCGTTCAGAGGAAACATTACAGTTGATGCAGAAAGCACTTCGGGCGGGCAAGGTCGGTGCCTCGGATGTTCTGGCGGCACAGGACAATCTCCTGTCGGTAAGGCAGGAATACGTTCAGGCGCAGAATGATTATATCGATGCCGTCCGGGCGCTGGAGATAAGCACGGGAGGTGCTCTGTCGATGTCAGCCGGTTCCTGAGGGTATGAAACTCAAAATTGACCGTTCTCTTAGTACCGTTCTCTAAATATTGAGGGTGAATGAATGATTCGCAATCTGAAGATACTGTTAATAGTTGTCGGCGCTCTGAGCTTGCAGCAGGCATACGCTGCCGGAGAAGCCGAGGGTGACCAGCACGAAAATGAAGAAGCCGAGCATGCCGGAGAGGAAAACCAGTCCCGCCAGATCCATCTGACGCCGGAGCAGACAGAGTTACTGTCGATTCAGACTGTGGCGGCTGCCAAGGGGCGCGCTGGCGCAATTGTTACGGCACCTGCCGAGATTCAGTATGTGCCGGACCGCGTGGCCGAGGTTGGTCCGCTGCTGGAGGGAAAACTGACAGGGTTGGCGGTTGATCTGGGGGATCGTGTCAATAAGGGGCAGTTACTGGCAACCCTGAACAGTGTGGAGCTGGCCCGGATTCGCTCCCGGTTAATCTCGCTGGAGGCCCGCAAAGAAGCGGCCGAGTCTGACTACAATCGTGAAAGGGAGTTGCAGGGACAGGGTATTTCCAGTGAAGAAGAGTTCCTGGATGCCAAGGCTGCCTTTCTTGAAACAAAAGCGGAGTACGATTCCGTGCGGGAACAACTGGCGGTTTACGGCAGCGAGTCGTCAGGTGACAGTGGGGGGCTGGCGCAATACGCGCTCCGCTCACCCATTGAGGGGCGTGTCGAGCAGATGCATGTTCGTCTGGGGCAAACGCTGAGTCCGTCGGATACGCCTTTCATCGTGGCGGATGCCTCGGTGTTGTGGGCCATTCTTCAGGTGTCCGAATCCGATATTGACCAGATTTCAACGGGAGACGAGGTTCAGATTTCCTCCAGGGATTCAAGTTCTGACCGGTTTCACAGTGGGCAGGTATCCTGGGTGTCGAGCATGCTCGATGAAAAGACCCGCACCATCCCGGTTCGCGTTGTGCTGGAGTCTCCCAGAGGCGACCTTCGCCCGAATACCTATGCCACGGCCAGAATCATGACGGAATCGGAGGCCTCACTGCCGCTGGTTCCGGATGATGCGGTTCAAACCATTGGCGATGACTCCGTTGTGTTTGTTCCGGGCGATGAGAAAGGGGCTTACATGGCGGTTCCCGTCACGCTTGGCAAGGAGGCAAACGACTGGATCGAGATCAAGTCCGGCATCAGCGCAAACACGGAAGTGGTTTCAGTAGGCGCTTTTGATCTGATGTCGGCCATTACCGCCAGTGGCCGCAGCGCCGCTCACGGACACTAAACCCCGGGGGGAGCATGATCAACGCAATTGTGAATTATGCGCTGAACAATCGTCTGATGACGCTTGTTTTTGCTATCGCCGTGATCGTTGCCGGCGTATTTTCATTTCAAAAACTGCCGGTGGATGCGTTTCCGGACGCGACGCCGACCATGGTTCAGGTGTTTACCACCAGTCCTGGTCTGTCGCCGGTTGATATCGAAACGCTGATTTCCTATCCCGTTGAGATCAGCATGTATGGAATTCCCAAGCTGGAAAAAGTGCAGAGCACGTCGATTTTCGGGTTGTCGCGGGTGACCATCTATTTCGAAGATGGCACCGATATCTACTTCGCCAGGCGGCTGGTAAACGAACGGCTTTCCGAGGCCAAGCGCCAGATTCCCGAAGGGATGGGGCAGCCGGAACTCGGGCCCATAGCGAGCGGTCTTGGGCGCATCCTGATGTATTCCCTGGAAGCTGAGGATAAGGATCAATACAGCCTGCAGGAAATCCGCACGATCCAGGACTGGATTGTCAAGCCCCAGCTCAGAACCGTTCCGGGTGTAACCGGTGTGCTGTCCATCGGCGGCGAGGTAAAACAGTATCAGGTCAATATCGATGCGCAGAAGCTTCAGGCAAGGAACCTGACAGTGTCTGACGTTCGCGGCGCCCTCACCCAGAATAATCGGAACGTCGGCGCCTCTTTCATTACGCGAGGAGGTGAAGAGTATATAGTTCGCGGCTACGGTTGGGTTAATTCAGGTACCGAGGGCATCGAGGACATCCAGAACATCATTGTGTCCAAGAGTGAGGGAGAGTCTCCTATTTATGTCAGGGATGTGGCAGAGGTTAGCCTTGGACCGGCAATTCGCCGCGGCGCGGAGGTGTCCTCGGGCGAGGAGTCCGTGGGCGGCTACGTGATGAAGCTGATCGGAACCAACACCAGTCAGGTACTCGAGGACGTCAACGCAAAAATCGATGATCTGAACAAGTCACTTCCCGAAGGGCTGAAAATAGAGGCTTATTACTCCCAGGCGGAGTTGGTGGGCAAGGCCATAGGCACTGTCGAGAAAGCATTACTTGAGGGCTCGGTTCTGGTGCTGGTGTTCCTCTATCTGTTCCTCGGAAATATACGTTCCACACTGATCGTGGTGGCGACCTTGCCGTTGTCTGTGCTTTTCGCATTCATTGCGATGCGGATTTCGGGCCTGTCCGCCAATCTGATGAGTCTGGGGGGGCTGGCTATCGGCATCGGTATGATGGTGGACGGCGCCGTTGTGATGATAGAGAACATCTTCCGACATCTGGAAGAACGATCAGAGGAAAAGGTCAGTGTTCTGAGGCTTGTAGGTGAATCTGCCCGGGAAGTGGCTCGTCCGATTGTGTTTGCCATTGGCATCATTATTATCGTTTTTCTGCCGCTGTTTACGCTGCAGGGCGTTGAGGGCAAGCTGTTTTCGCCCATGGCCTACACCATCAGTTTTGCGTTGATCGGTGCGCTGTTACTCGCGTTGACGTTGGTGCCGGTTCTGGCCTCGCTGTCATTCAAGATGGGTGGACAACACAAAGAGCCGAAGCTGGTTCTGTTCCTGAACCGGCTATACAAGCCGGTGGTGAATACTGTCGTCAAAGCCCCTAAAATTGTAATGGGCGTGGCCGTCATTGCCTTTGCCGGCAGTCTCCTGCTGTTTCCCTATCTCGGGAGCGAGTTCGTGCCCACGCTCAGGGAAGGCACGTTCCAGATTCGCTCGACACTGCCTCCTGGAGCCAGTCTTGAATCCGCCATCAAGTATGGCAAACGGATTCAGTCCGTTGTCGATGAATTTCCAGAGGTCACCGGCACCTATGCCAGGATCGGTCGTGCCGAGGTGGGCGGTGATCCTGAACCCGTGAACGTTGTCGCGACGCTCGTCAATCTGAAGCCTCTGGATCAGTGGCGAGAAGATGTGAGCTATGAGGACCTTCAGAGCCGGATTGCGGAGTCTTTGGATGAGCGGGTTCCCGGGCTTGCCAACAATCTGTCACAACCGATTCAGCTCAGAACCGACGAACTCCTCTCAGGCGTTCAGGCGCAACTGGTTGCCAGCATTTTCGGCGACGACCTCGACGAGTTGGGCCGGATCGGCAAGGAAGTGGCGGCCCTGGCGAATGATGTGCCGGGGGCAACGGATGTGCGCGCTCAGCAGAGCGCAGGTAAAAAACAGATCGTTATTCGCCCCGACCGTGAAGTGCTGGCGCAGTTTGGCATCAGCATTGATAACCTGATGAGTACGGTCGAAACCGGGATTGGCGGTAAAGGCGCGGGGCTGGTCTTCGACGGTGTCCGGCGATTTGAGATCTTCGCCCGGCTGCAAGAGTCCTATCGCGGGTCCATCGATGAAATCAGAAAGCTTCCCCTCCGGGGTAATAGTGGCGAGCTCATCCCGCTTTCACGGGTGGCCGATGTTGAAATGTACGCTGGCCCCAAGAAAATTTCGCGCTCCAATGCCAGTCGGCGACAGTACGTGCAGATGAACGTACGTGGTCGCGATATGGGCGGTGTTGTTCAGGATTTGCGCAAGCGGATCGAGGAGCAAGTGGACATGCCGCCGGGGTATTTCGTGGAGTTCGGCGGTCAGTTTGAGAACCAGGAAAGGGCCATGGCGCGGCTGGCGATCGTTGTGCCCATTACCCTGGCGCTTATTTTCCTGCTTCTCTTTTCGGCATTCAGTAGTCTTCGCTATGCGGCGCTGATCTTCATGAATGTGCCCTTTGCGGTTACTGGTGGCATTGTCGCGCTGTTTGTGACGGGGCTTTACCTCTCTGTGCCCGCTGCCGTGGGATTCATCGCGGTGTTCGGCGTAGCCGTACTGAACGGTGTGGTGATGGTGAGCTACATCAATCAGTTGCGGGACGAAGGCTACGAAGTCATTGAAGCAGTCAAGTTGGGTGCTCAACGCCGTTTGCGGCCAGTTCTGATGACCGCCTCTGTGGCTATTCTGGGGCTGATTCCCCTGCTGCTGGCCGATGGCATTGGCTCTAATGTCCAACGGCCACTGGCAACGGTTGTGGTTGGCGGTCTGATCACGTCAACGTTGCTGACGTTGGTAGTGTTGCCCAGCGTGTATCAGTGGTTTGCATCCGAACGTCGTGACGTTGAAGTCTGATAGGCAGGAGAAGGCTTATGTATGAAATAAAGGCTTATGTCAGAGAGGTTATGGCAGAGCATGTGGTTGATGCTCTGGCCAGAGTCAAGGGCGTGACAAGCATTGCTGTCGTGCCTCTCAGCGAATTTGGTCATCTGGTCGGCGATGAGTCGCCTCTGGAGAAAGTGAAGATGGTCAAGCTGGAAGTAGACGTAGCGACCGATGATGTCGCTGGTGAAGTTGTGGAACTCATTGTCAGAACGGGCAGAACCCAGGATGGGCACCCGGGTGACGGCAAGGTACTTGTATCCCGCCTGGTTCGGGCTGTTCGTATCGAGGACGGCGAAACCGGTGAGAGTGCACTGGAGCCTGCTTCAAGCTAGTGCTCTGGAAACTGGATGGCGGTTCTGCGGCTTTTGGTTGCGGGCCGCCATCACAGTTCTATCTCCAGTTCCCAGCGATAGATCATATCGTCTGAGTCCGTAGTGAGGCCAAATGCAACGCCCGCCTGGAGTTCCAGAATACTGGAACCCATTCTGAACTCAGCCAGGATGGCAGGTCCCATCAAATGGTTGTTTTCGGCCCCGTAATACTCCAGCCCTGGCTGAAACGTGTCAGACTTCGTGTAGGCGAACTGTAATGAGCCAGTGGGCTCAAGCTGCTCGTCGTCTTCGCCAAATGAGCGGCTAACCAGAAGGTTCGTCAGGATGCTGTAATGCGCGTATAGCTGTCTCTCGTAAAGTGACCCAAGGGTCACTCCACCGGCTTTTTGGCCATGTTCTTTTGACAGTTCAATGAACAAGCCCGCAGCGCTCTCAGTGTCTTGAAAAAAGTTTCCAATCAGTTCGATTTCGTATTCCTCAAGTGAATACGCTCGCCCCGGTCTCTTGATTGCGTTGAAGTTAAGTTCGGCGCTCAGGCGTTCAGATAGCCCGTAACCCACCTCCCACTGATCGGCACGAAGGTTGTCAATTTCGCTCCCCTCACTGTCCAGAAACGCCCCAACCACTCCGATTTCGAGATCCCCCGCAGTTACCCGGGGGGAGTAAATTTCATCGACTGCGAGCTCTGATTTGACCGTGAGGGGCCATAACAGAACCAGGAAAGCCAGTTTGAGTTTGAATCCGTGGCGCGGTGCGCCTGCGTTATTCGTTGCTCGAGACATAGATCACCTTGAAGAAGTGACGGAAAGTAAGGGGCATCGAATGACAGGCTATTGATCTGAGCGCTACAGAAACATAAGTCTTTGGTACTCATTTTGTCCGTCAAAAGGACAGTCCGGGAATGCTGGTGGAGTTGGAGGGCGGTTTCTTTTGTGGATGACGCTTCGAATTCAAGTTCATTTCAACCTTTTCACTTACTATCCTGGCCTGTTCCTACCTTGTCATGGACGCCTCGCGCCCATGAATTGTGGCTATTTACCCCTTCGGGAGAAAGTCGATGAAGGCAAGCAAGCACTCGCCCAGGGCGTTGCTGTGTTCAGTACTATTGTCTATTCCTCTGTTCGGTCAAGCGGAGACTGTGAATTGGACAAATTGGCTCACTGGCCAGATAAGCAAGCATCCGGATGTCATGGCGGCGACAGAGCAGGCGGCAGCCCGGAATCAGGATGCTGAGGCAAGCGAACAACCGCTGTATAACCCGGAGCTGTCTGTTGGAGCAGACAGAACGGGCAGTGAAAACAACTTTGAGGCAGGGCTGTCACAAACGATCGATTGGTCTGATCAACAGGGTGCGCTAAAGGACAAGGCAAAGCTGATCAGGCTTTCCGCTGAAGCTGATTTGAACGAGGCGGTTTTGGCACAAACGTCCGAGTCGCTGTTTGCGCTTGTCGAGTGGCGCGCGGCGACGCGTGCCGAAGAAATTGCGGAATCCCAGCAACACCGTCTGGATGCCTTGCTGGAGCAGGTTGAGCAACGCCAGCAGGCGGGCGACCTGGGTCGTACCGATGCAGAGTTGCTTTTTTTAAGCCTTTCTCAGCAGCTCAGTGAGCTCGCCCAGGCAAAGGCTGCGGTTGATCAGGCGCAAGCCCGGGTCAGAGAGCTTCTGCCGGATTGGCGGCCTCAGGATGGGGGGATCCCCGGGCACATTTGGCCGGCTCTTGCTTCCAGGGTCGATAACGACAATTTGCTGGCTCATCCGTCAATTGTTGCCGCCCGCGCGAGGTGGCAGGTGCTGCGGAGCGAAGCCGAGGTGGTCAGTCGCAGAGCGGCGGCATCTCCCACGGTCGGGCTGAGCGGAGGGCGTGATGGCGGTGAGAACCTGGTTGGCCTGACGTTCTCGATCCCTCTGAATGTCCGTAATAACTACGGTGCCGAAATCCAGGCTGCCAACCGACGATCATTAGAGGCCGAAGCTCGGTTTCAGGCACTTTATCGGAAGCAGCAGTATGGTCTGGCGGGCGCCCGAGCTGCCTGGAAGCGATACGACACCCAACTCAGCCGATGGACAGAACTCTCCCAGGGGCGTGTACAGCGAAGTGCTGATTTGCTTGAGAAGCAGTGGCAGGTCGGCGACCTCTCCACCTCTGAGTATCTCCAGGCGCTGGGCCAGCGCGCGGAGAGCCTGAAAACCGGTATTGAACTGGAAAAGCAGGCGCAGCTGGGTCTGATTGAGCTCTTGAGTCAGTCTGGCGAACTGATCACCCCCTTCCAAAAATAGTCTGGAAACTGGATATTCATTATGAAAAAAACTCTGATTTCTGTATTCGCATTGACGTTGCTTACAGCCCCACTTTCTTTTGTACAGGCAGAGGAAGATGCTCATCAGGAAGCCGGCCATGATCATGCTGCCAGTGGCGACGATCGTCAGGAAGTCACCGGTGAGGAGGGCGAGCATAAGGAAGATCATGGTGAAGAAGGTGAGCATGAAGAGGAAGGGGGGCACGGCCACGAAGACGAGAACGGTGGCCATGAAGAAGCGGCCACCGCAAGCATCAACGCCAAACAGAAAGATCTGGCCGGCATTGAAGTGGCAACGCTCGAAAGCCGGCTCGTTGACTATGAAATTTACGCGCCCGGTGAGCTGCTAACCAACGGTTATACCAGCTATCACGTGTCCCCCCGGGTTGCCTCAGTGGTGCTGCGGCGTCACGTGGAACTGGGTGAGCACGTAACCAAAGGCCAGCTGCTGGTAACCCTGTTCAGTGAGACAGTGGCACAGGCGCAGGCGGATTACAGGAAAGCTTTTCCTGAATGGAAGCGAATCAGCGGGCTGGGTCGTTCCGTGGTTGGCGATCAGCGGTTCAATACCGCGAAAGCCAATATTGAGGCGGCAAGCGCGACTCTGCTTGCTTACGGGCTAAACGATGATGACATTGGTGCACTGAAGGCCAGTGGCGTGGGTAGCCTCGGTGAATACATGCTAAGGGCTCGCGTGGATGGCGCAGTGCTGACCGATGACTTTGAGCAAGGACAAAGAGTTGAGGCTGGCCAGCCGCTGGTGACTCTTGCTGACGAGAGTGAACTTTGGGTAGAAGCCCATCTGCCAGCAAGCTCCGACATTGTTCTTGAGAAGGGCGCGGAAGCCGAAGTCAGGGCAGCTGGTCGTGTGGCCCTGGCAACGGTGTCCCAGGAAGCCCACACCATTGATCCTGTGACCCGCACCCGGATTGTCAGGCTGGAGCTGGACAATCCTGAAGATCGTTTTCATCCAGGAATGTTCGCAGATGTGTATTTTCGTTTTAAGACCAGCGAGCCGGTGCTTGCCGTGCCGGAGACTGCATTGATGCGTGGCGCGGACGGTGACTGGACGGTCTATGTGGAAGAGGCCGAAGGCGAGTATGAACCCGTGGAAGTGGAGCTGGGTCGCTCAATTGGTGGGCTCCGTGAGGTTTCCGGCCTGGCTGCGGGCCAACGAGTCGTTTTGCGGGGCGCATTTTTTGTGGCCTCTGAGATTGCCAAAGGCGGCTTTGATCCGCACAACCACTGATTCCGGGAGCCATTATGTTCAACCGAGTAGTCGACTGGGCGGTTCAGAACCGCCTATTGGTTCTTATTGCACTCGCTGTGCTTATCGCCACGGCCGCATTTCAGATCCCAAAACTGAATCTTGATGCTTTCCCTGACGTTACAAACGTCCAGGTCGCTGTTAATACTGAGGCGCCCGGACTAGCGGCTGAGGAAGTCGAACAACTGATCACCTATCCAATCGAAGCGGTAATGTATGCCTTGCCCGATGTCGAGGAGGTTCGGTCCATCTCCAAAACCGGGTTGTCCGGTGTCACCGTGGTCTTTAAAGAGGGCACGGATATCTATTTCGCGCGCCAATTGGTGTTCGAACGGTTACAGGCCGCGCGGGAGCTGATTCCGGATGGCGTCGGGGTGCCTGGAATGGGCCCGAATACGTCCGGTCTCGGCCAGGTCTACCAGTACTTGCTGATAGCGGACCCGGATTCGGGGTACGACGCAATGGAATTGCGCAGCTTGCACGACTGGCTGGTCAAGCTGTTGCTGATACCGGCTGAAGGGGTTACGGAAATCCTGTCGTTTGGCGGAGAGGTTCGCCAGTACCAGGTGAATCTGAATCCGGCTCGGATGCTGTCCTATGACCTATCACAGAATGACGTCATGGAAGCCCTGGAGAACAACAACTCCAATGTCGGTGGTTGGTACATGGGCCGCGGGCAGGAGCAACTGGTTATCCGTGGTATGGGCTGGTTGGGCAGTGGCGAGGAGGGCCTGGAGCAGATCCGACAAGTACCCGTGAAAACCAGTGATGGCATCACGGTGACCGTGAGCGACGTCGCTCAGGTGGCGTTGGGCACTGAGATTCGCCAGGGTGCGGTGACCATGACCCGGAAGGATGAAGCCGGTCAGGTTGAACAACTGGGTGAAGTGGTTTCTGGCATTGTACTCAAACGAATGGGGGCCAACACAAAAGCCACCATCGACGGCATCGAGGCCCGCATTGATCGCATAAATCAGGCGCTTCCGAGTGGGGTTCGTTTTGAGCCCTATTACAACCAGGCGGATCTGGTGACCAAGGCCGTAGAGACGGTGACCAATGCGCTTTTGTTGGCTTTTGTGTTTATTGCGATTGTGCTTGCCCTGTTCCTGATGAATCTGCGGGCAACAACGCTGGTGCTGCTTTCAATACCGATTTCCATCGGTATTGCACTGATGATCATGGCCTGGTTCGGTCTCTCGGCCAACCTGATGTCTCTGGGCGGTATTGCTGTGGCAATTGGCATGCTGGTGGATGGCTCTGTTGTCATGGTTGAGAACATGTTCAAGCATCTGACCCATCCCGATGCTGAGCATGACGCCCACCGGAATGAGTTGGCTGAAGGCGACCCCGATCCGCTGGATGCATCGCACGATGATCGTGGCATTGCACTTCGACTGCAGGAAGCGGGCCGGGAAGTGGCGCGGCCGATCTTTTTCGCGACGGCGATTATCCTGGTCGTTTTCATGCCTCTGTTCAGCTTTGAAGGTGTGGAAGCCAAGCTTTTCCAGCCAATGGCGATCAGCATCATGCTGGCCATTGTGTCCGCTGTGATCGTCGCTCTGGTGGTTGTACCCGCGCTGGCGTCATACATGTTCCGTAAGGGTATCCGGGAGCGGGAAAGCTTCATTCTAAAACCCCTGGAAAAGCTCTATCGCATGGGGCTTGCCTGGTCACTGAAGCATAGCCGCGTGGTTGTTGGCGCGTCGGCTGTTCTTGTTGTGCTGGCGGCGCTGATTGTGCCACGACTCGGTACTGAGTTCGTGCCTGAACTGGAAGAGGGAACGATCAACCTCCGGGTGACTCTGGCTCCCTCATCAAGCCTCGATACGGCGCTTGAAGTGGCGCCAAAACTGGAGGCCATGCTGATGGAGTTTCCAGAGGTGACTTACGCTCTGTCCCGGGCGGGGCGGGCGGAAATAGGCGGCGATCCGGAGCCCGTGAACAACATCGAGATCTATATCGGCCTTAAGCCAACAGCCGAGTGGACCAGCGCCAGTAATCGCTATGCATTGCAGGCCCTGTTTGAGGAGAAGCTCGAACAGCACCCGGGGCTACTGTTTAACTTTTCTCAGCCTATCGCGACCCGGGTTGATGAATTGTTGTCAGGTGTTCGTGCGCAGTTGGCCATCAAACTTTTTGGCCCGGATCTCGACGTACTGGCGGAGAAAGGTCAGCAGATTGAAGCGGCGGTCCGAACAGTTCAGGGAACACGGGATGTGGCCATGGAGCAGATTGCCGGTGAAGCGCAGTTGGCGGTTCAGCCTGATCGTCAGGCACTCTCCCGGTACGGACTCGCCGTGTCTGATGTGATGAGCGTCGTCCGGGACGGACTGGGTGGTGCCGCTGCGGGCCAGATCATCAACGGCAACGAGCGGTATGATATCTATGTGCGTTTGGCCAAACGTTTCCGGGAAGACCGGGATGCTATTGCCGATCTCAGGTTACAGGCGCCGTCCGGAGCCTGGGTGAGACTTGGTGATGTGGCCGATGTGTCTATTGAGTCTGGCCCGCCCCAGGTGCGCCGCGACGACGTTCAGCGCCGTGTGGTCATTCAGTCCAATGTGCAGGGTCGTGACATGGGCAGTGTGGTTGCCGATATTCAGGATACCATCGCGTCAGACGTGAACCTTCCCCCCGGATATTCGGTGGATATTGGTGGTCAGTTCGAAAACCAGCAGCGAGCTCAGAAGCGATTGACCATTGTGGTTCCTGTATCTCTGGGCCTGATCGCGCTGTTGCTGTACTTTGCTTTCAGTTCGGTCGGTCAAGCATTGTTGATTCTGGTCAACGTGCCGCTTGCCGTTATTGGTGGCGTCTTTTCACTCTGGATCTCCGGCCAGTATCTCTCAGTGCCCAGTTCCGTTGGATTTATCACTTTGTTTGGTGTGGCGGTGCTCAACGGGGTCGTTATGGTCGAAAGCATCAATCAGCGAATACAGGATGGATTGAACGTGGATACCGCGGTGTTTGAAGGTGCCGTCTCCCGTTTGCGTCCTGTCTTGATGACAGCAATAACCTCGGCGCTCGGTTTGATACCGATGCTGTTGTCGACGGGCGTGGGTGCTGAAATCCAGAAGCCACTGGCCAGCGTGATTGTTGGCGGCCTTATCACCGCAACTTTCCTGACGCTGTTTGTTTTGCCGGTTCTGTTCGGTCGCTTTTCGAGAGCCAAGGTGGGTGATATTCAGCGGTAGAACATAGGGAAGGCCGCAGGGAGTCTGTAAGTGGATGAGTTCATGTTGTCCGGTGAGCTCGTTCACGGGCAACCTCCGGAGCAGAGCCGAGAGCCTGAAGGCCGGATGTGTCATGATGAGTGGCCTCGCTAGTCCGGAAACGGCAGTAAAATCATAATCCTGGCTCCTCCGTTTTTCGAGGATCCGATTTCCAGGTGTCCGAGGTTGTCTTCGACAATCTCGGACACGATGGACAATCCGAGCCCAAATCCGGCGACCGTTTCATCCAGCCTGGTGCCCCTGTCCATGACAGTGGCTGCCGCCTCGGGAGAAATTCCGGGGCCATCGTCCGTTACTTCTATGGAGAGTCCTGATGACGTGCGGACGATTGTAACGTCGACGGTTGTCTGGCACCACTTCCCGCCATTTTCGAGTAAATTGCCAAGTAGCTCTGAAAGATCCTGTCGCTCCATTGGCCAGCTGAAGTTTTCAGGTAAGTTGGTGTGGAGGCGAAAAACCGTGTCAGGGAAGATTTTTTCCATAACGGTGATGACACTTGCCGTGATTTCAACCGGCATGCACGTCCGTCCCATCTGTCTGCCTGATATGTCTGCCTTGCTCATCCTGTAGTTCAGGGATTTGTCAAGCTCCCGCAAGTTAGAGGTCATAAACACAATATCCTCCCGGGACGGAGGCAAGGTGTCGATGTCCGACAAAATGGCAAGATTGGCAGAGATAGAGGTTTTGACCAGGTGAGAGAGATCAGAATTCAGGCGGCGGTGGCGGTCCAGACGACGGTTTGACAGCTCAAGCAAATCATTGAGCTGGCGGATCAGCGGACGAAACTCTTCCGGTACGTGAGGGTTCAGGCGACTTTGTTTCCCGGATTGGAGCCGTCTCAGGTCCTCTTTTATCTTACTGATGGGCTTTAACGTCAGATGTGTAGTGGTTCCAATCAGGGCCAGCAGTATCGCGAGAAGAACGGCCGAGGCGCCGAGCAATGTCAGGTGGGCCTTCAGCGGTCGTTCAGAGAGCGCCCCCTCGGTTTCAAGAACGCTGATTGAGGCCAGTTTTTCACTGGCGGAGAAAATGCGTTTGAGCCCGAAAAGCGTGTTCGCACCCTGCGCTATGTGGATGAAACCCTCGGGCTTCTCTGCAGCGCCCTGCAGTTGGCTCTGGTCAAAGTTCGGGCTCGCCAGGACGCTTCCGCTAGCCGTTTCGATGACGATGGCATGCCCCAGAAGCATTTCAAACTGATTGATCATGTTGCTGAGGTCGTCGGTTGTGGGGGATTCAGCCTCAATGATTGCCTGAAAGTTTCCCAGCTCTTTGTTCAGGTGTTGCTTCCTGGACTCGTCCGATAGTTGCTTTATCACGTAGGTGTGTGAAAAGAATATCAGAGTAAAATATACGAGGCTGAAAACAGCACCATACTGAATGGCTGTTCTGCGGATACTTTTCGGAGCAGACATATTTTAACCTGGTTGGTTCACTCGGGCGTTCAGCGGTTAGGATCTTTTTCGAAGTAGTAGCCCTGGCCACGCAATGTTTTTATTTTATTGACCCCTATTATTTTTCTAAGCCGGGTTATGTAAACCTGAACGACATTTCTGGTGGGGCATCTTTCTATGTTGTAGAGGGATTCAACCAGTTCGTCCTGGGAAAACACTCGGTCCGGTGAACGGAGGAAACACTGTAAAAGGCGGAATTCCGTAGCTGTCAGTCTGAACTCTTTCTGGTCGGGCGTGGTAAACGTTCGGTAGGTGGCGTTGAGACTGAATCCGTCAACACTGATCTGGTCTGTCGTTCTGCCGTCCTTTCTTCGGATAATCGCACTGAGCCGGGCTTTCAGTTCATCAAACTCAAACGGTTTGGGAAGGTAATCATCAGCTCCCGCATTCAACCCTTCTACTCTCTCAGTCCAGTTGGAGCGTGCGGTCAGAATAAGGATGGCCTCTTTTTTCCCGTTTTTTCTCCATCTTTGCATTAAAGAAAGTCCATTTTCATCGGGCAGTCCGATATCGAGAATAACGGCCTGGTAGGAGCTTGTTTCAATCAACGAGTCCGCTTCTTTGCCGGTTTTGGCGATATCTACTGTGTAGTGCGCCTGCGCAAGCCAGTCCGATATTTTTTTGGCAAGTACAGCATTGTCTTCAACAATCAGAATTTTCATTTGTAAGCGCCGTTTTTCGTGGTGGGAAAGTTTCGCTCGTCCGCTATGGATTGTAACAGTAACGAAGGAATCAGGATCTGAAAAGCCGGTTATTAGCGTTGTCCAGGTTGGCTCTTCCGAGGTTGGCGACGCTGCGGTCCAGATCATCAATGGCGCGAAGTTCTCAGGCGAAGTGGCGCCTGAGTGTGAAAAAGGGATTATCGGAGTGCCCCAAAAATCCGGCTCCCGAGGAGTGGAAGCCGGATTTTCAGCAACCTCCGTTCACTCATCAGAAATTGACACTTACCCCCAGTGAGGCAGTGCGAGGCAGGTTTGCCATGGCACCATCAGGCAAGCGTGAAACAATTTGCTGCTCATCGAACAGGTTGTCCACTTTCAGGAAGACATCGGCACTGGCGTTCAGTGCGTAGCGGCTGATGAAATCGACCAGGAACAGGGACTCGGTCTCGTCCAGTTTCGTGGCGGTGTTGTTGCATCCCGCGCTGACACACATCTCATCGACGTAGGTGGCCACAAGGTAGTTGTCCCAGCCACTCGGATGTTCCATGCCTGTGCGGAAGCTCATCTGGTTTTCAGGTACGTCCTTGAGCTGCTCACCTTTTCTCAGGCCAGAGGCGGCATTGTCCTTGCTGATCTCCGCCTGGGTAAAGGTGTAGGTAAGGCTGACCGGAAGGTAGAAATCGCCCGCCCGGGTGCCGGTCTGGAGCTGGAATTCCGCACCGGCAATTTCAGCCTCGCCGGTTATAAAGCTGCCAGAGGTGGCGCCATTGCTGCACGGCGAGCCCACGGAACAGTTTTCGGCCTTGTTGGAGAAGTCGCTGTAGAAGCCGATCATTTCCGCGAAGAACGCATTGCCAAAGTACCGGAGGCCGGCCTCCCAGTTCTTGCTGGTTTCCGGTTCTTCGTTTGCCCTGGCACCACCCCCGAGAGGGGAGAAACCTCGGTGCACGCCGCCCAGAACCTGCCAGCTTTGGGTCAGGTCGTAGGTAAAGGAAGCGCCGGGCAGGAGTTCAGCGCTGTCATTCGCGCGGGTGCTGTCGATGGTTGTGCGGCCGGGATCCGCGTATTGGATGCGACTGGTCTGCACATCCTCGTAGCGCAGGGCCAGATTAATGCTGAGCTTGTCCGTCGCCTGCCATTTGTCGAGCGCCCAGAAGCTCAGGGCTTCGCCGGTCTCGAAGCGGTTGTTGCTGCCCGTTGGGGCAACGCTGTTCTGGAACACCAGGGAGCCATTGACCTGGTCGTACACATCCACCGGCTGGAAGCGATCCATTTCATCTTCGTGGACGCGAGCGCCGAAGTCGAATTCGTGGTTGCCAATGTTTACATCGAAGTTTGTCTGTACGCCCTGGGAGACGTACTCCCTGGCGTTGTTCTTGTAATCCAGGCCACTGGCGTCAACGGTACCGTCGAGAATACCCTGGGCATTGGCGTCTCCGGCGTTTGCCGCATCAATGATGTCTCCACCGCCACTGAGCTTGAACCAGTTCCGCTTGAAGTCGTTGCGGTAGAGGGTCGAGGTGCTGCTTACATTGTCGCTCCACTCGAACTGGTGGGTCAGGCTGGTACCGGAGTGGGTATTGTTCATCTGATCGATGCTGGACAGCCCGTAACGCCGGTTCGGATCCTGGCTGAAGTCCGCATCGGTCAGGCCGAGGTAACTGGAGTTGGAGGTTTCCTCGGAGTATTGCAGCTTGGCGGTCACGCTCTGGCGATCTCCCTGCCAGCGCAGCTTACCGACATAATCACTGATGTCGAAGCCACTGTTGCGGTTGCTTCGGTCAATGTCCTTGAAGCCTTGCGCTGAGCGCTGGACCGTTTCAACCAGATAGCCCCAGTCACCGTTCGTATCGCCATAGGTTGCATGAACATCGGTGGAACCGCGGTCGTTGGTGACGGCTTCGACGTAGCCCTTTTGCTCGTCGGGAATGGGTGTGGAGATCAGGTTGATCACACCGCCGGTGGTTTGCGGGCCATAGCGCAGCAACGGGGCACCCTTGAGTACTTCCAGCGAGGACATGCGTTTGAGCGTCGGGAAATAATAGGCGGCCGGATTGGAGTAGGGCGCCGGTGCGATCAGAACGCTATCTTCCATCAGTGTGACATTGCTGCTGCGTTCGGCGGTGGCACCGCGAATGCCAATGTTAGGGCGCAGGCCCTGACCTTCCTCTTCCCGTACATACACGCCCGGGACGGTTTTCAATACCTGGTTGATGTCGGTCTCAACCTCGGTTTTCAACTGCTGATCGCCAACTACGTAGCCTGACCCCGGCAGAGTTTGGGCTGCAGACGCATCGCCAATGATTTCCATAGGTTCAAGCATCTGGGGCTGGTCATCGCCGGCGGCCCAGCTCATGCCCGGGGCAAGGCTGATCGCCATAGCCAGTGATAGTTGGGAAGGTTTAAACATGTGTTTCTCCGCAATCATTCGTATTTGAAGATATAAATAGCAATGATTTACAATTGCAAATGAGAATTTACGGATTGTTCATGATTAAGTCAATAATTAGTGTTAATGACCGGGAAAAGTGTCAACAGGCTAAAAAGGTTGAATTTCTGTTAAACGGGCGATCCGAAGGTCAGTTCGGGTTGGGAGGAGGGTATCAGCTGGCCCGCACCCCGGGGCCAGCTTTTTCTATAGGGCTTTATGGTGTTAAAACCACCACCGGACGCCTGCCACGAAGCTGGAGGATTCGACGTCTTCTCCCTCGCGCTCACGCAGATCCTTTGTGTTGCCCAGAAAACGGGTGTAAGAAACACCTACGTAGGGTGCGAATTCCCTGGAGAACTGATATCTCAGGCGGAGCCCCAGGCCCACATTGTTGATGCCGCTACCGACGCCCCATTCCTCGACATCGCTGAAGGCAACGAGCGTTTCGCCGCGGCCCTGCAAAATGAGCCTTTGGGTCAGCAGCCAGTCGTACTCGGCTTCGAGATCGTATGACACGTCACCGTCGTCGGTCACTCTGAAGTTTGTGTCTACCTCAAACCAGTAGGGGGCAAGCCCCTGCAATCCAACGATGGCCGAATAGCGCTCCTTATTAGGGCTGGGACCAAACGTTGTCTGGGCACCCAATCCTGTCTGTAAATCCCAGAAGCGATCAAAGCGATAGCTGTACTGCACATCAAAATTTTCGATGTCGCCGCTGTCGCTGGATAGATCGGTCTCACCTTCCGTTTCGACCCAGAGCCGATTGCGATCTTTGCCAATCCATCCCTGGGCATCCCACAGGGCCATTTCGTTGTTGCCGTCACGCTGGTATTCCAGCCGGTCAAACAGAACCTGGCCAAACACCTGGTTGTCGTGTATTGGCAGTGTCCAGTCCGGTTCGGCCTGAACGCCAGTACCGGCGGCGCCGGCTCCTGAGGCAATCGTGAGGGCTGAGGCGCCCACAATCCACTTGATGCGATTCATCATAATGCTCATCCCCTATCCCGTTAAACGACCGACACGACACGAAACATGCCTGCGTCCATGTGGTACAGCAGGTGGCAATGGAAAGCCCAGTCACCCGGTGCATCCGCCGTAATCAGCGCGGATACACGCTCGCCGGGTTTGACGGAAATCGTGTGTTTGCGTGGACGATACTCACCCGCACCGGTTTCCAGTTCCATCCACATGCCATGCAGGTGAATGGGGTGATCCATCATTGAGTCGTTGACGAGGATCAATCGCAGGCGCTCGCCATGGTAGAACTTGACCGGGCCATCGACTTCAGAGAACTTTTTGCCGTCGAACGACCACATGTAACGTTCCATATTGCCGGTAAGGTGCAGTTCCACTTCGCGTTCGGCCGGGCGCTTGTCAGGCCAGCCATCAATGCTCTGCAGCTGGGAATAAGTCAGCACCCGATGATTGGCTGTTTCAAAACCTACACCAGGGTCATCCAGGCGTGACTGCGGGCTGGAAGCCACCATGGCCGCCCCGGGACCGTGATTATCAGTGCCATGGGATATCGGCCGACCCGCCGTCGGGACCTCATTCATCGTTGCTTTGTCCGAGCTCATCTTGTTCATTCCCGAGCCGGCGCCATCCATCATCATTTCGCCATGGGCTTTGTCGTTGCTGCCCGACATCATCGCCATCTTGCCACCCATGTCCATGCCGCTGTCCATGTTCATATCGCCGTCCTTGCCCATGGCGCCCATGCTCATCGCGCCCATGCCCATGGCGGCCATACCGCGCTCGGTTCGCGGATACATGGGCGGCACTGGCGCCTCTATTCCCTTGCGGGTGGCCAACGTTCCGCGCACATACCCCGACCTATCCTGTGACTGGGCAAACACGGTATGGGCCGTGTCGGTTGGCTGTACGATCACGTCGTAGGTTTCCGCCACGCCAATGCGAAATTCATCCGTTTCTACGGGCTGCACTGGCTGGCCGTCAGCGGAAATAACAGTCATCGGGAGTCCCGGGATACGGACATCGAAGAAGGTCATCGCCGAGGCGTTGATGAATCTCAGGCGAATTTTCTCGCCGGGACGGAACAGCCCGGTCCAGTTGCTGGCGGAAGGCGACCCGTTCATCAGGTAGGTATATTCAGAACCGGTTACATCCAGGATATCCCGGGGACTCATTCGCATTCTGCCCCACATGCCGGCTTTGCTCCACGCGGCATCCCAGCCCACGGTTTCGACGTCCTTGAAGAAGTCGCCAACGGTGCGCTGGTTGTAGTTGTAGTAGCCCTCCGCCACTTTCAGATTGCGGAATACGTCGTCGGGGGAATCAAAGGTCCAGTCGGAGAGGACCACAACGTATTCGCGATCGTAGGCCACCGATTCCGGCTCGGCAGGATCAATGATAATCGGCCCATAATGGCCCAGCTGTTCCTGAAGGCCAGAGTGGCTGTGGTACCAGTAGGTGCCGTGCTGTTCGACCGGAAAACGGTACTCAAACGTTTCGCCGGGCATGATGCCGGGAAAGCTGACGCCAGGAACGCCATCCATCTGGTACGGCAGAATCAGACCATGCCAGTGAATGGATGTTGCCTCCGGTAGCGTATTGGTGACACGCAAGATTGCCTCGCGCCCCTGCTTGAGGCGCACCAGAGGCGCCGGCAGAGTGCCGTTGATGGTGATGGGCTGTTCCGAGACTCTGCCCCCTATCTTGAGAGGTGTTCTCGCGACGGTCAGGTCGTAGATGTCAGCGCCATTACGCACGGTGTGGTGTGCGTTAGAGTTATCGAGTTTGCCTCTTGCAAACGCAGGCAAAAGGCTGTCGTAGCCGGCAAGAAAACCCATTGCAGCCGCGCTTTGGATAAGTCGCCTTCTGGACAGTCCCATACCCTGATTTTTCAAGCTCATGCTTTGCTCCTGTCTTTGCTGGCTTAACTGAAAAACGGAGAGCTCAAATCACTAGGTTAACAGTTCGTTCATTGGATCATATGCAAGCTCTTGCGTTTCACGCCTAATGGTATGTTAGGCGAAGCTACTGAAACGAAACTGAATACGCTTTTCAGCATTTATTTCGTCACTTACAGTTTCGCACGCAAACTAGGAGTTATGGTGATTTCTGGCGTGTGAAAGCAGGTTGAAGAGGTGGCGTATCGTTCCTCTGTTGGTTGATCTCGCCAGATCACAACCAACAGAGGAACGATACGCCATGCCAAAGTCTACCCTGCACGCTCTTTCACAACCAGAGCCTGAACACGATCTCTTGCTCAAGACACTGCGCTACGGTGCCCGCAAGCCGATTGCCGAAGCGGTGAATACCGAACTGGAGTCTCTGCTTGCACAATATGGGGATCTCACGACACCTGAGGGCCGTCAGGCCCTTGTTCGTAACGGTCGCTTGCCAGAGCGTAACGTTCAGACCGGCCTCGGCGATGTGGCGGGCGGGACCGCAACGGCTCCGGTATTCGCTTCAACAGCCAGTTGTTACCACCGTACAGAGACCCGGCACCAGCGTGCTGGGTTCACAAAACCGCCAGTGTACTGGATAAGCTGCCCAAGGCGATGCAGCCCAAGATCAAATCGGCCTTGCATGAGCTCTACCTGTGACCCTGACCCAGAATTCTTAACCGTTTAAAACTGGAAAATCCGGCATGATAGAGCCTT